>OIZO01000321.1_pt1 | contig 34836 bp, 29 predicted proteins | sample 1588551 | NCBI WGS metagenome assembly OIZO01 (sample SAMN03283271) | human gut metagenome | biome: human-associated habitat; material: feces | host: Homo sapiens | place: Peru | collected 2012 | reverse complement strand
CTGACGTTCTCACAACCTTCTGTCTCTGCTCTATTGAGCTTTGATACTTCCTATAAGCATCACTCTCATAGTTTCTCATACATACTCCCTGTCTAAACATCTGTATCAATTCTGCTTGTTTTATCCAGCACTCTTAAAACAAATGATATAAATACACGTTTTATTATTGAACACTCATCGCCGGATGAACCGGTTTTCCATGCTCAAAGAATCTGTCATACCATACGAGGAAGATATAAACTGTCCAGATCTTACGACTGTTATCTGTCTTCTCATTCGTATTCTTTCCGTTCTTATGATCATCAAGCATCTTAAGCAGGAGCTTCGTATCAAAGAACTTCTTCGCTGCATCAGACTCAAACATCTCTTTTACAATATTATAATACTTCTCTTCCTTCAACCATACACGAATCGGAATTGGGAATCCCAGTTTCTTCTTCTCCGCTGTCTTACTTCTGATATGTCGCTCTGCCGCAGCACGCAATGCAACCTTCGTCTTTGGCGCACGTACTTTGTATTTTAACGGAAGTGTCTCGGCAAGTTCAAGTACTTCTCTGTCAAGGAACGGAACTCTGACTTCAAGAGAATTCGCCATTCCCATCTTGTCACCCTTCATCAGAATATCATGCACCAGCCATAAATGAAGATCCACATACTGCATCTTTGTCACAGGATCTTTTCCTTTCACACGTGCATACAATGGTTTTGTCACTTTCTGGATTCCCGGCTTACATCCTTTTTTCAAAATACGATTTGCCTCACGCTCTGTAAAAATATTCGTCGCATTTGCGAAATATCTCTCTTCCAGTGTCTTTCCGTGACGCATAAGGAAACCTCTCCCCTTCATACCACGTGGCAGACAGCGTTCTGCAAACGCACCCAGGAAACGGCGTACCGGCATCGGTATTTTATTAAAAGAAGTATGTTCCAAAGGTTCACAATATATGTTATATCCTCCAAACAATTCATCAGAACCTTCTCCTGAAAGAACTACCTTAACCTTCTTGGACGCTTCTGCACTGAGGAAATAAAGTGCGATTGCAGCCGGATCTGCGACCGGCTCATCCATATAATACTGAATATCCGAAAGCTTATCCCAATATTCTTCCGGTGAAATCACCTTAGCGTCATTCTTCATGTTAATGCTTGCTGCAAATTCCTTTGCATCCTGAATCTCACTGTACTTTCCTTCATCAAATCCGACTGTAAAAGTACGATCCACCTGTCCCAGATAAGTCAGATAACTGGAGTCCACACCACTGGAAAGGTAAGAAGCAACCTCTACATCACTAATTTTATGCTTCTCAACGGAATCCTTCATCACACGTTCTACATCATCCACCACTTCTTTGAAAGGCTTCTTACAGTCTCCTGTGAAATGAGGTTCAAAATAACGTGTAATGTTCATTTTTCCATTTTCATATATAAAGTAATGTCCTGGCTGTACACAGAACACTCCTTTAAAAAATGTCTCATTCGTAGGAACAAACTGGAAAGAAAGATAGTTGCCAAGCGCCTCTTCATTGAACACCTTATCAAACTTCGGGTTCTCCATAAATGCTTTGATTTCAGAAGCAAACATCAATGTACCATTCATATTCGCATAATATAGCGGTTTGATTCCGAAAATATCTCTCGCTGCAAACAATCTTTTCTTCTTTGTATCCCAGATTGCAAAAGCATACATTCCGCGAAGACGGTCTACCAGTTTCTCGCCCCACTCTTCGTATCCATGAATCAGTGTCTCTGAATCTGTATTCGATACAAACTCATGACCTGCCGCTTTCAGTTCTTCTCTCAGGTCCTGATAATTATAAATCTCTCCATTAAATACAAGAACCATGCTGCGATCCTCATTGTACAACGGCTGATCACCAACGGAAGAAAGATCTATGATACTCAGACGGCGAAATCCGAGTGCTGCATCTTCATCCACATACTTTCCCGCACTATCCGGTCCCCTGTGTACGATTGTATTCATCATATTAACAAGTACCTGTTCTCTGTCATCAACTTCTCCGACAAATCCTGCAAATCCACACATATGCCTTCTCCTTCTTTAATTACTATCCACTGTATCCTTACAACAGACAATAAACATCTTTTATTATAGCCTCTTTTACTCAGGGAAAAAAGTCCCTTTCATCAAAAAACAGAAAAATACTGTGAGTATAACATCACAGTATCCCCATTGATCGTATATTTAATTGTTATGGTGTCCCATCAACTCGTATATTATATCTGATTTATAGGAAAAAGTAAAGGGGGATTTTTGAGCAGTGTATACATAAAACACAAATCAGGGATTGCCGTCTGACAATCCCTTCAAAAAATAAACACTGCATCTTCATTCAAATTCTGGGTTGATCGCATAGAAATTCTTACTATCAAGATGTTCCTGTACAATTCTTAGACTTTCACCAAATCTCTGATAATGCACAATCTCTCTTTCTCTCAGAAAACGGATCGGATCACAGATTTCAGGATCTTTAATCAGCCGCAGGATATTATCATACGTAGTCCGCGCTTTTTGCTCTGCTGCAAGATCTTCATGAAGATCTGTAATCGGATCTCCCTTCGATTGGAAATACGTTGCAGTCCACGGAGCTCCGCTGGCTGCCTGTGGCCATAATGCCAGTGTATGATCAACATAATACGGTGCAAAACCGGAACGTTCAATTTCTTCCGGTGACAAATTCTTTGTCAGCTGATAGATAATTGCACAGATCATCTCCATATGGGCAAGTTCTTCTGTACCAATATCAGTCAGTATTCCTGTTACCTCTTTATATGGCATCGTATATCGCTGTGAAAGATAACGCATAGATGCAGCTAATTCGCCATCTGGCCCACCGAACTGACTTATAATGATCTTCGCCAGTTTCGGATTCGTCTGGGTTATCTTCACAGGATATTGAAGTCTTTTTTCATAATTCCACATAAATCAGCATCCCCCTTCCTGCCACGGCCATGGTTCATTGATCCAATTCCAGCAGTCACTGTTTTCGCTGACTGTATCTACAGTTAAAGGGCCATATACCTCTGCATATTCTTTGAGTGCTTCCATACGTTTCTCTTTATATTTTTGAAAATAGTCAAGTGCTTTCTGATTTTCAGGATGTGTATCTAAAAATAATTTAACATCATCTACTGCAAAACTTATCTGATTTATATATTCAAAAAGTTCTCTTCGATTCATTTCATGACAATTGCAACTCATTTACAGCATCCTCCTTTTCCACGAAATGGTTTTTCAAGCTCTTGAAAAATAGTTCCACACTGAAATCCATAACCGAGATCGTGAAGTTTTCTCCACTGCTGCCATGGGACATAAGCCATCGCAACCGGAAACTCTTGCAAAACATCCGTTTTGCTGTAATCACCAACACACTCATCGCAACAGTAATTTTTCGACTTCTGCTCCGGAAGTGGAGGAACAGGAATATTGCAATGAAGCTGTCTTTCATTTTCTTGCCTTGTTTGTGGCCTGTAATTTCCATTCTGACAATAACAGTTCGTATTCCTATTAGAACAATATGGTGCCATAAAATAAATCCTTATATCTTTTTTGTTATTGTATGGAAGATAAGAAAAATTGTGAACAACAGCAAAAGGGATTGCCACGTGACAATCCCTAAGCATAATACATTCACTTAAAAGTAGTATTTATTTCGCACCTAAAGTAACTTCCACTGTCTTCTCTTCATACTCTCCATTACTCTGTGGAATCTGAATTGTCAGTGACACTTTGTCTCCTTTGGCATAATATTGAAGCTGTTCCTGAAGATCATCCATGCTTGATACGGTTGTTCCGTCAATTGCTGTGATAACACTTCCTTTTGTCATTCCGGCTGCCTCTGCTCCACCGCCTTTTGTAATTTCTGATACATAAACGCCTTCCGGCATATTCAGCTGTTTGGAATATTCAGCCGGCACGCTCATTCCTTTGATGCCAATTGCGCCCTGATCTTTTTCTGCAACTTTTGTCTTTGTTGCCTGATTCATCAGATTCTGGATCAGATCGGATACATCACTGATTGGAATTGCATATCCGACACCTTCTACAGAATCACCAACCAGCTTGGATGAGTTGATTCCAATCACTTCGCCACTTGCATTTACAAGTGCTCCACCACTGTTTCCAGGATTAATGGCTGCATCTGTCTGAATCAGTTTGGCATCACTCTCTGTTGTCTCACCAGTCTGCTCGTTTGTTTCAGAAACAGAACGATTCAAAGCACTGATTACACCCGTTGTTACTGACTGTCCATAGCCAAGTGCATTACCGATTGCAATCGCAGGCTCTCCAACCTTTAGCTGTGTAGAATCTCCGAGTGTTGCTACTGAAATTTTTTTCATCGTATCATCTGAAATAGAGTCAAGCGGAACAGCCACAACAGCAATATCATACTCTGAGTTTGTTCCTTTGATATTCGCCTCGACACTTGTTCCATCAGCAAAAGTAACTGTTAATGTATCGCTTCCTGCTACTACATGATTATTTGTAACAACCAGAAGTTCTGAATCATTCTGGGAAATAATGATTCCTGTTCCAGCACTTTCGCTCTGTTGCTGTGACACACCACCAAAGAAATCCTGAACCTGCTGCACACTCATATTTGTAATTGATACGATTGATGGCATTACATTTTCCACAATACTTGAAACATCTGAAGTTACAACACTGGAAGATTTGGATAATGAAGCATTGCTGCTCACAGCTTTGGTTGCCGTAGTATTGGTCTTCGTCACACCGGTCAATCCCAGCACTTTACTTCCAACAACATTTGATGCCAGAAATGTACCACTGGAAACAACTCCAAACAATAGTGCAAATCCTGTCACTGCCACTGCTTTGGGAATTTTCTTTTGTGGTTTCTTACCATGCGGTACTTGATGTTTCTGACCACCATTGTCATCATGAAATGGTGTTTCCCCCTGTCCGTTTCCATTCATTCCATCCGAATTATAATAATTATATTGATTCTCCATAAAGATTACCTCTTCTCTTGTTTATTCTTTTTCTTTGATGTTTATATAGTAACGCCGCATTGTGATAAATCTGTGTATAATCAATTAATAAAGATTGAAAAGAACGATAGAAAAACAGGATCAGAACTTCCTTCTTAATCCGTTCTAATCCTGTCTATATTTTTTCAATTACCTAATCAGTATCTTTCATCCATCTCTTAGACTTACAGATCAATGAAATCTACATCATAATCATCTGATTTTCTTCCTTTTTTTGATTTTTTAGCTGATCTTCCTAAATTTCTTGTATTTCCTGTCGGTGCATCATAATCATCATCGTAATCATCATCAAAATCATAATCAGCATACTCATCATCAAAGGCATCGTAATCATCATTAAAATCATCATCATAACCATCGTCATAATCATCATCTTTTACTTTTTTACGTCCAAATGCCTTTCTGTCTGACTTCTTAGCAGCAACCGGCTCGTCATCTTCTTCATCTTCTTCATCTTCAAAAGGAATATCATACTCGTCATACAAATCATCAAGTTCCTGATTTCTATGCACAAGTTTTACTGCAAACATAATCATAAGAACAAGTAATACAACTACGATGAGTGCTCCGCCAGCCAGAAGAACAATTGGATGCTCTTTTACAAGCGACTCCAGTTTTCCAACAATCCCTTTTGCTTCCTTCTTTGTACTGTCTGTTGTCTGAACATCTACGCTCTGATAAGTGCCATCCTGTGAATCATACTGATAGAATCCTTTTTCACCTGTTCTTGTATTCACCGCATACAGAAGATCATAACGATCATTCTCAGGATTTGCCCAGTATGGATACGTCTGGTCTGCTACTGTAAGTTCACCTTCCTGATAAGAATCCGGAAGCTTTGCTCCATCATTATCTGCTAAAAGAATAATAGATGTTGTATCAGAAATCTTCAATTCTGTATATGGAACAAATGTAGAATCGTCCTCATTGTAGAGGAAAAACTTTCCTTCTCCGGAAGCATCTACCAAATATCCAAGTGTAACACCAGCCTCATTAGCAACAAATTTGTGCTCTTCTCCATTGAATGTCTTTGTAGTCTCACTATATCCTACCGGAATCGCAGATGTTGCAAATTCTTCTGAGAAGTTATAATCTGTTCCATTCACATTTACCGTAATATCAGTAGCTGCGCCAGTTGATTCACTTCCATTTGCCTCAATCTCTGTTGAACCATCATCTGCCTGTCCAATCTTAATTGCGGAAGATCCCTGATCTAATGTCAGTGTCTCATCTGAATACAGATAAGCCTTTGAGCTGTCAACTGTGATCGTTGTATCTCCCATCTTCAATGCTTTAAACGTCATTGTAGTACGAAGTTCTGTCGCTGTTCCGTCTCCGCTTCCTGAGTATGTAAGCTTGCCATCACTGTCTGCTGTTACGCCCTCTCCGCTTTCAAACTGAAGTGCAGAAGTATCATAACTCATTGTAATATCTGCATCTCCAACAGCTGAATTTCCAGATCTCACAACAAGATCTACACTTACTTCCTCTCCAACCTTTGTCTGTGGATCAGAGAACATCAGAGAACCATCAGCTGCACTTACAATTGTGCTGAACATTGGCACTGTAAGACACAGTGATAATGCTACTGCCGCTAATTTCTTTGCTTTCATATAATTACCCCTTCTTTTGTTGTCTTAAACTTATATACCATCCTATTGTACACTGTTTGAGTGGAGTTGTCTACATGGAAGAATACATTTTAAAAACTTTCAAAACTATAAAAAGAAAGATAACAATGCATTAAGCACTGATATCTCTCTTTTTATCCTCTTACTTTTTCCTCTGTTTTTCATTTTCTTCCATAAATTTCTTTGCATCCTTCATAAAACTCAACACAATCAGTACAATAACTGCACCTATTGGGAATGCCGCAATGATACTTACTGACTGCAGATTACTCATTGAGCTTTCTGAGAACACAAGTGCGATTGGAAGGAGAATCAGCAGGATACACCACATCAGCTGAATCAGTCGGTTCGGAGTCTCATCTTCTCCCAGTCTATGATAGCTATAACAAGATGCTGTCAACGCAATTGAATCAAATGAAGTTGCATAAAATGCAATCATTGTAATCAATACCAGAGCAAGTACAAACGGTGCACAAGGCAGAGAACGTATTACTCCAATGATCATTGTATACAGATCCCCCGTTTTCTCATAAGCAGCGATAAAATCCATCTGTCCACTAATCTGTTTTCCAAGAGAATAATTTCCAAGAACAATAAAGCTTACAATTGTTGATCCAACACCAAATACATATCCTCCAAGAATGGTCTGACGAACTGTTCTTCCTCTGGAAATGTTTCCGATAAAGAACGGAGCTGCCACACACCATACCATCCAGTATGCCCAATAGTAGATTGTATAATTCTGTGGGAATGATGTTGTTCTTTCCGGGTCTGTAAATGTTGAAAGCTCAAAGAAATTTTGAACCACTTTTCCAAGAGATGCAAAACCATTTTCAATAATGAATTTTGTTTCTCCTCCAAAAAGTAATACAAACAAAAGCAATCCGAAGAACAGGTATACGCAGGCTTTCGCAAGAAAACTAATTCCTTTAAATCCATGTAACAAAGAATAAGTATAAATAACACATGTAATCAAAATAATTATAATTGTTACAACTGTACGGCTCAGTTCAATATGAAACAGCTCATTAATAATACTTGCCATCAAAGGTGTCGCAATACTAAATGTTGTTGCTGTTCCCGCAATCAGAGCAAATACTGCAAGCAGGTCAATGATTCTTCCCAGCATTCCGTCTGTATGTTTTCCTAAAATTGGTCTGCAGGCTTCAGAATATTTCTGTCTTTCACGATTACGTACATGAAGCATAAACCCAAAAGCAACTGCAAGCACAAGATAGAATCCCCACGGAATCAAACTCCAGTGGAAAATCGGGAAAACGCCTGCCCATTCACGAATACTTCCAAGTTCTGCAATGTGTGGGTCTGTCGCATACATGACCCACTCTGAGAAAGAATAAAACAGGATATCTGCAGCAAGTCCTGCTGTAAACATCATGGAGCCCCATGCAAAGAAAGAATATTTTGGTTTTTCAGTCTGAGCTCCTAAAACAATATTTCCATACTTTGATGTTGCTACATAAATAGATAACAGGAATACGCCTAATCCAATCACAAGATAATAAGTTCCAAATGTATCACCAAATACATATCTAATCTGACTAAGCACCTGATTAGATTGCTCCGGCTTAAAGAAGAATAAAATACATAAAACCACAATAAGCCCTAATGGCAATAATGTAATAAGCCAGTCAACCTTCTTTTTCTCTGTCTGTTTTGTCTGTTTCGTTTCCATTTGCTTTCCTTTCCGACTTACCTTGTCTTTAATCCTGATGTATAAGAATACTCATATTTCTTTCCATCACATAAGAACTCAAATCCAATCACATCTCCATTGGATTTTACTGGTTTCATCTGCGTCATTTTTCCTTCCGGACAGTTCAGTTTCTCCGAAATTTCCCGAAGTACTTTGCTACCCGTACATTCTTTGTACTTTACATCAAATTCCCTTAATTCATCAATACTGTCAAACTCTTCAATAATACCGGCATCATACTTTCTGATATACATTTCCATTTCATCCATATGCGCCATATAAAGATTTTCCCAGTATTCATCCCACAGTTCTTTTTTCTGAAAAGCTTCTTCAAGATACGGCAGCAACTGTGTACTGAATTTTTCATTAAAGAATACATGACCTTTCATCACCCATGCATTCTCGCCACCAATCTGAACCCCTATGATTTTCCCTGTATTATCAGTCTTGATACACCACTCTTCTGTAGCACCATCTGCATATTCAGAAGCATAAAATGCATTTTCACTTTCTTCCATAAATACATTTTCTGTGAAATAATTGTCTGCCGAACAGATCCAGGTATTTTTCAAATATTCTCTCGCAACATACAAAGTAGAAAAATTATTCATTTGTTTGTAATATGGATTTTCAACAAGAATCACATGATATTTTTCTTTCAGATATTCAAACTTTTCTTTCAAATATCCGACTACGATAACAATTTCATCAATTCCTGCTTCTCTCAGCTGTCCGATCTGACGTTCAATCATAATTTCGTCTTTCACATTCAAAAGCGCCTTCGGCGTCTCCAGTGACAATGGTGCAAATCTTGAGGACATTCCGGCAGCCATGATAATAGCATTTCTAGTCATTTTCCATTCTCTCCTTTGCAAGCCTGTAAAATTCTTTTGCATAACGATACTGTTTCAGAGAATACTCACCAAACTCCACTCCGAGGATTCTCTTATATTCGCACCAGTTACTCCATAAGAAACCACAGATTGCTATATAGCAATATATCTTTGTTCTGACTTCTTCCAGACACCCTTCTGTAAAATAAGCATCAATCAAACGATCAATTTGTTCTTTCTCATACAATGCATAAATTGCAAACATAGCAATATCTACATGTGGATCCTGCATTCCTGAATACTCCCAATCAATAAGATATATCCTGTCATCCACAAAGAGAAAGTTATCCGGAACTGCATCAATATGAGTTAATGTATACTCTTTTTTCTGCTGATCAACAAAGAATTTCAGTTCATACATTTTTTCCTTTGTCTTCTCATAATCGCGATAAATGGATTTCTCTCCATTTCTGTACTGTTCATATTTTTCAATCTGCTCAAACAAGTCAAAAGAATGATCTACTTTCAGATTCTGCTCATGTACATTTCTCAGATACTTCATGCATGCTTTCACGTCATTTTCATTTTCTGCATCACAATTCCTTGCACCCTCTAAAAATTCTGTAATCTTATACCCTTTTTCTTTCGACATATATCGAACTGGATCACAGATTCCTTTCGGACCAATCACCTGATAAACATCATACTCCTGGCTTCTATTAATCATCTTATCCGTTCCTTCTCCCGGAACTCTCATGATATAACGCTTTTCACCACAACGGAAGCGGAACGAACGGTTAGTCATTCCTTTTTTCAGGGGTTCAATCTCTGTGATTTCTTTCTGTTCACAAGAAAGCGTCTCTGCAATAATATCAAGAAGTTCTGAATTCAGCTGATCTGAATTCTCATCAAGATCTCTCAACTGCTCCAATGTATTAATCTCCAGAACATCTCCTTTTTTTACTTCTTTCGGAAAAAGAATCATTTTCCCTTTCTCCATTGCTGCATCTTCCCAAAATGAATTATAATATCTGCGATGTTCTTTCATTTCACTGATTTTCTGTTCTAAAGTTCTTGCACTTTCTTTATTGATGTAAGCAATTCCTACCATATGATTACCAGCTTCCGAATCACCAACTGCTTTTAATTCCATCTTTCGATTCATACGAATCGTACTATCCTCATCCGGCATCTCATCAATCATGTACCAGGAATACAGTTCAGTCTCTGAGAAAGGATTTGTTCTGCACCAAAGATCACACGGTACAATATACGCATTTTCCAATCTATCTTTTACCTTTGCCAACGAAAACAGATTGTTCTTTACTGCATATTCCTTATTATAAACCAGCTCTACTCCATACTCATCGATCAGGTATTCATACTGTTCTTTCATAAATCCAACAACGATAGTGATCTTATGGATTCCTTTTTCTTTCAACTGTTTAATCAGTCGTTCTACTAAGGTTTCACCTTTTACTTCAAGCATTCCCTTGGACACTTCTGTATTAATCGGTATCATTCGCATTCCCGCTCCAGCTGCAAGAATCACTGCCTGATTTGGTCTATTCTCTGTAAATAACTCTTTTGCCTGTTCGGTCAATCTATAATCTGCATTCAGATAACCGGCTTTCACAAGTTCTGCTAATGAAGTATTCACTTTACCAAGTGAATAACCAGAAGCTTCTGATAACTGTCTTTGATTTACATATGCTTCTTTTTTTATGATGTTCAGTAAATCAAGTTCTTGTTTGTTCATGTACTCTTATTTCTCCTTTTTCGTGAACTACAGGTAGTATAGCACCTTTATATTTAAAAAGCAAGACAATTTTTAAATTGCCTTGCTTTTTTAGATATGCTCTAACCGAATCAATTAATTTAGGAGGCACACATGATGGGAAGGACAAGACAATGTTATTGTCAAGTCTAGAATTACCTGTAATCTACTGAACAAGTGAATATTTCGTTATTTTTCCGGCCTGATATGTAATAAATTCAACGTCATTCCAATAATTCTTGCTATCAATCGTTACACTATAAGAAGCATCTTCATTTTTCCTCATATCATAGGTGCAACCTTTCATCTTCATATATACATATGTTGCATTTCCATCAATTCCCGTTACTGTTATGTCACATAGATTTCCCCTTCTGCCAACTGCTACATCCTCTTGATTCAATGATTCAGATATCACCTCTGCCTGTTCTTCTATATCTTGCTCATTTGGATTTAATTCTATATGTTCCATATCGTATTGAGTAAAATAAACTGGCTCCAACGTATATTCAGCCAGTTCAAAAATAACACAGTCCGGCTGAAAAATATTATAATAATAGTCAAAATAAGTTATATTTCGATAATCGTGTACAGAAATATACTCACCAAAACTATTTTCAAGAAATTTATATCCCATTCCATTCATATAACTTCCCTGAAATACTAAAGCTTTTGGTGCTCCCTCCTCTTTTCTATCTTCATTAATCACATATTGAAAATGCCTATACTGATCATCAACATATAGATCATCTTCATAATCTTTTGTAATATCTTCAACCGCTGATTTTAATTCAAAAATCGGTTCATATTCATGAATTGGAAATTCTGATACTTGTAAAGTTGTATTTAACTTCTCCTTTATATTATACTCGCTCTTTTCATTTATATGTAATTGTGGATACCATGTCTGCATCTTTGTCAGAATATTATTACATCCATAAAATGCTCCAAGATCATTCCAATGACCTGCATTATATTTTTTATTAAACACCACCTCTCCCTCATCTGTCTTTTCTTCGAGCAATGAGGTATTATCAACATAATTAATTCCACGATCATCCAACTCAGACATAAATGTTTTTACCCAGTCATTATTATAATTTATTCCAGCAGGTAGTTCATCCTGAAGGACAGTTACTTTCGCAGGATTAAAAACAAACAAGAAAGGGACATTTCTGCTCTCACAATATTTTTGAATCTTTTCTATTGCATCCACAAATGCGGTATGATATTCGCAAAAATCAGGGTCTTTTGTTAACTTGAAAAATACATATCCGTCTTTCCCATATGTATATGTCGGATGAACCATTTTGTCAAACAACCGATCATTCGCTACTGTATACAGATAGATCATATCCTCTCTAAAACCAATTCTATCCTGAACATAATTTTCGAGTATTTCTGTAATTTTTTCTTCCTCATCTTCTGAAGTATCTTTTTCCTCTGAATCATCCTTGTCTTTCTCCGAGTCAGCACAAAAAGGATTCTCAGTCAACATTCGGTTATCTATTTCTGATACTGCATTTTCCTGAAAATTAAATTTATAAAGAGGAATAAAAAGCAATAATGCAAAAATAATTATTGTACCAATTTTAATTTTCTTCAATTAATTCACTCCTAATATTTGAAATAAATAAACGGACTGTATGTAGAATTCACTATACAGATTACCGAAACAATCATCACTCCAAGCAATACAATCTCTTGAATTATTAATCCAACACTATTTTTCTGTAAATAATTCACTGCTCTTTTCATTCTATCCACGCTAAATATTGTTGCGCCTAAAATTCCTACTGTACATAAAATAATTGCTTTCTTGTCGAAAAAATTCACAAACTGGTAAAATATATCGCTTGCATCAAATCTGACAATTCCAAACAGAATTTTATAATAGTCAAATAATTCTTTAATATTGCTAAACCTGAAAGCCTGCCAACCTATACTTACAATCAGCATTGTAAAAATCCATTTTACTGCTTTTGGAATCTTTATATACAACTCCTTCTTTTCTATACATTTTTCCAGAATTCGAACTGTTCCATGTAAAGCTCCCCAAAAAATATAATTTCCTCCGGCTCCATGCCAGATACCGGTTATCAGAAACACGATACCAAGATTGACAAGTGTACGTATCCATCCTTTTCGATTTCCTCCTAATGGAATATAAATATATTCCTTAAACCAGGTTCCTAACGAAATATGCCATTTTCTCCAAAAATCTGTAATTGATACTGCTGTATATGGAAATCGGAAATTTTCATCTAGTTCAAGACCAAATATATTTGACAACCCAATTGCAATATCAGAATATCCTGAAAAATCATAATAAATCTGCAAAGTATAGAGTAGTACACACCCCCATGCTGTTGGTATATCAATTCCATATGTGACCTGCTCCTGTATTGATGCTACTACTGTACCAAAATAATCAGCTAGAATCAGTTTTTTTCCAAAACCAATCATAATTCTATTCAAACCATTAAAGAAAAGATCTACACTTGTTTTCCGATGTTCTATCTTTCCTTCAAAATCTTTCCATAATACAATTGGTCCAGATACAACTTTGGGGAAAAATGTCAAATATAATGCAACATCCAGCAGACTCCCCGACTTTGCATCTCCTCTGTATACATCTGTAATATATGAAATTGCCGAAAATGTTACAAATGAAATTCCTAATGGTACCCAGGAGGTTTTCCAGATTATTTTCTTTGAAATATAGGAATTCAATATTGCTACCGTAAAATCCATATATTTATAGTAATACAGCAATCCAACCAGTGCAAAAATTCCTGTAAAAAGGACTCCATATTTTATATACTTTTTCTTTTTGACCAATCCAATTAGTTTTCCCGTTATAAATACCCCAACTACATAAACAGATATGAACTTTACTCCATCCAAACCTGCCCAACCATAAAAGAAAATACTTATTAACACTAATACAATGTCTCTTATCCTCATCTTTTTTAAAATTCTAATTTTCTCCAACATTATCATCAGATAATACAAAATAATGCTCACTGGAACAAACAGAAATAAAAATATCACACTTGTAAATCCCATTATTATTCTCCTTAGTATTTCTTTGATCTTCATAAGTAATAATATCACTTGAAAATCAAACAATCGTTTTTATTAAAACACGAACCATATTAAATTACAATAAAAAATTAAGTAATTAATAAGAATTAATAAGAAAATAAAAAGATACTTCTCTCAAAAAGCTCTTAAAAAAAAGAAGCTGCCAAATAATGACAGCTTCTGATATATTGTCTTCTGATTTTTCTCTCTAGAACCATTCACTACCAAACAGTTGAACATAATAATATGTATAGCTATTCGTTCCCACATATTTCGCAACCCCCCCCCATTGATCCACTGTCAATGATATATTCAAGCATGTTGGCATTATGTCCAGGAGAGTTTTTCCATCCTGTCATGACCGACTGTGCATCCGGATAGCCTGCTGCAATATTCTCCGCACATATTTCGGGTGCATCTGAAAAAGAAAACGGTGTCAATCCATTCGGTCTCGTGTGTGAAAATGAATATGAAATCTCTACAGCACGTGTATCAACAGCTGCCTGCATTGCTGCAGATCCAGGTGAAAGTATAGCTCGCTCTTCTAACCCCTGTTCCTTTCTGTACTGATTTACCATATCAAAAATTTGTGATTCCATCTGTACATCAATGTGACCTTTTACTGTGGTTGTCCGATTACTTGTTTCCATTGATTTGCAGTCATATTTCCACTCGGCTTCAAATAGTACCAAATATTTCCAATCTTCAACCAACCGGTCTGCATTACTCCATTTATATCAAAATAATACCAGTTTCCACTAACTTGTTCCCACTGATTCGCAGTCATTCTTCCATCCGGTTTCAGATAATACCATCTTCTGCCAGAACTGCAACAGATGTCTGCATACTCATTATTGCACAAAGCCCCACTAGCATCCATTTTTTGAAATTACGCTTCATATCAGTTCCTCCCTTGGAATATTCTTATATTTTTAGTCTATCATATTAAAACTTCTGACAAAAGAGTAATTTCGCATTCTCCTTCAAATACCCCCAAGTTCACTTTCTTTTAATTATCTATACGAAGCGAATAGGATTATAAAATTATACCCTGTATTGTGTACCTAGATTGAAACACAATACAGGATATCCCCTTACTCTATATTCTACTAATAAATATTATGCTTTTTTATTTTTCTTTAATTGGATTGACTGAAGAATCTGTAACAGAATATCTTTAAATACAAACAGGCAAATTACTCCCACTATTACAAAGCTGATAATATTGCTCCAGATTGCTCCGTGAATATATACCATACTTACAACAACTGCAAGTAAAATAAAGAATCCAAGAAATTTCAGATCCAGTGAGATAGAAATTTCTTTTCTCAGAATAATCAATCTCATAACTGTATTCACGCAGAATCCAATAAGAAGAGATAAACTTGCCCCCTGTACACCCAAAATTGGAATAAGTACATGGACTGAAATCACATTTAATGTACCACTTGTTACAGTTGTCCAGAATAAATACCTATTCATTTTCGTAGCTGTAAAGATTTCGCCGAGGAATTCACTGATCACCGACGCAATTGTTGCGAAAAGATAAAGTGGAACGTATACTTTTGCTGCACTATAACTTTCATTAATGAAGAACGGGTAGATTACATATACAACGGGTATCAAAAGTAATACTCCCATTCCCAAAAAACGCATATAATAATTGATTGCCTGAGTGTAAAATCCTTTCCTATCATCATTCACATTAGCTTCTGTCACATAAGTAATTTCCTGCCATGCAAGATTGAAACAAGTCGTGAACAATGTAATAAACGACGAGAACTTTCCTGCAATCGCATACATACCGTTCTGTTCTTCTCCAAGAATATTTGAAATTGCAACTCTGCTATACGCTGTCAAAAACCAAAATGCAATTGAATTCAGGCATAACGGAATAGAGAAAATAATCAAACGTTTAAATAAATCGAAATCAAATGCTTTGATAGAGATTAATTTATCAAAACGAATTCCTATTCCAAGCACAATTGCATTAAACAAAAATCCAATGCAAGATGAAATGAACATTGCAGAATAGTCCATTCTAAATACAACAATCAGGAGAACATTGAAAGCCATTGTAACTACTGAAGTTCCAAGTCCTGCTGTTGCATAAAGTGCATTTTTCCCAAAACACCTGGCTAAATATCCTAATAAAGTCTGCACATTTGATAAAATTCCATATAGATAAATCCATTCAAGATATGGAACCTTCAATACAAACGCTCCGGCAATAAACAGTACTGTATATAAAACAGAAGAACTCATAAAAATAGCCATACCTGTTGTAATCGGCTTTTTACGCTCTTCATCTTTATACTCAAACGTGTATCTCATAATTCCTGACCAGATATTCAGGAATAATACAGAACATAAAAACGTTACATATGCCAGTTGAACATCATATGTTCCCATATCCTTAGGGCTAATATATTTTGTGTAGATAGGTAGTAAAAAGAAGCTGATAATCTTCTGTAAAACCGTTCCGGCAAAATAAATACCTGACGTCTTTGCAAAATGCCAAAATTTTTTCATAGTTTCTGTAATCCTTTCCCTTCGTTATCCAAACAAAACTACATCATCTTCTTCTCTTTTTCTCACAATCCTGTTCAATCAATGCCTCAATCTCTTTAATTCTATCTGCAACACAGAATGCTCTTCCTCTTTCTTTTGCTTTCTTCTGATATGCTTCAAGCATTACAGGATCACCTGTCATTTTTCGAAGACCATCGAGAATCCCCTTTGTACTATTCTCTACAATAAGTCCATATTCAGAATCACCAAGCAGTTCTCTCATCCCAGCACATTCTGTTGTTACTGTAGGAATTCCAAGAATCAATGCTTCTGTTACAACTGTGCTAAATCCTTCCGCATAAGAGGAACACACAAAAACATCACTGGACTTTAAGTACGGATATGGATTTGACTTAAATCCCAGAAGTTTAACTTTATCACCAACTTTTTTTTCTGCAATCAGCCTTTCCAACCCACTTCGTTCGGATCCATCTCCTACCAGATATAATTCCACATTTGGAGTTTCTTTTATCAACTCAGCAAACGCTTCAATCAGACGCTCAAATCCTTTTACTTTCTCCAAACGACCAATACTGATTAGGCGAGTAATCTCTTCTGATTTCGGATTGCCTTCAAATAGTAACGTCTTTCTTTCTATTTCCTTTTCATCCAATGCATTATATACAACCTGCGCCGGTAGCTCAAATTTTTTCTCAAATGCCTCTTTTACAGACTTTGATACAGCAATCACACGATCATATTTAGAATATACTTCTTTTTCCTGTTCAAAATTTTTATAGCATTTATCTGTCCATGGATTCTTGATCATATCCGTATGAACCCAGGCATATTTCACAGAATCTGGATTTTTCGACTGTGCTACAAGGCTTGTTGCCTCTCCTTCAAGAAATGCAATTTCTACATCATAATCCCCTGCAATATAATGATCATAAAAATATTTTGGAGATATTTTCCGCAGTATATATGTACCGATTACACTTACACTTCCATAAAATCTACGTTTCCATACCGGTGTTGAAACATGTTCAAATATATATTTTTTCTTTACTTCTTTTGGTAGCTGTGCTACATAAATTCCGAAATGGTCTACCATAGCCACTGTAACCGAATGTCTACTGTAATCAAAATTGCTTACAATATCCATAAAGATTTTTTCTGCTCCACCGCTTCCCAAAGCATTGACAACAAATAAAATATTCATATAAATCCCTTCTAGAAAGTAACCACTCCGACAATATTAATATTATATTCTTTTAAGGTTTGCAACATATCTTCAAAGTCACTAAATTTTGTATAATTATATTTTTCTGCCAGCACTACTGCATCACAGTCTTGTATTTTATAAATCGCATCCGCATATATCTTCAAAGGCTCAATCTCTGTGAAAGAAATTCCTGTCTCTCCTGCCTTTTTTAGAGAACGGCTAAGTATTGCAATCACCTTATCCTTTTTATAAGATGTACTTGATACTACTCCAATTTTTTTCCAATTATTCTTCTTACATATTTCGATAATATTATACGCTGTTTTCTTATTTTCTTCTCTTTTTTTCAAATTCACTGAAACATCATATCTTTCCTGTCTCATTTTTTTATTTCCTCCACTTTTCCTAATACAAAAAGTCCATATTCATCAAAATCACTTTTCCGGTTCACTGTTGGCATCCACAGACAGATAAAGAATACAATGATACACGACACTACAAACCCCAACATTGCACCAAGAACCGAACTTTCTTTTGCAGACATACCGTCTGGTGAAGACACATAGATTTCCTCACCCATTCCAAGATTTGTTACTGTAATTCCCGGATATGTAGTTTGCATTTCCTGCTGCACTTTATGTGCAAAATCATCATAAATAGACATAATTGTCCTTACACATTCCTCGTCTTCCAGTTTCATGGCAAGGCTTACAGATTCTTCTCCATCCCCTAGTAAATGACTCATATTTTTTGTCATGATTTTCCAGGTAAAACCATTTGCATTTCCTTCGTTTCCAAAAATCTTAAGCAACTCCTCTTCCGAATATGTTTCCAAAAGTCTTTCTTTTACATATCCGTTGCACATATCGGAATCTAATAGAGCATTAAACGTTTTTGCCGGTCTTAAATCTGATTCCGTATTATCCTGTGCATCAGAAGTTGTATTTCCAAAATACCAGGTCTCTGACATATAATACTCTTTATGTTCTTCATTAATTTCGTTATCAGAACTTAAAAAGAAGTAGCCTCCAAGTACCCCAATAATTGTACCTGCAATAATCAGATACTTAAATCTCCATAAACCACAAAAGATGTCTTTAATTCCAAAATGTTCAAACATTTTCTTCAATTCCTTTCATTTTTAAACTTTTATACGAATAGGTACGAGCAATTAGAGCAGCTCCCATATAAGCCACTAAAATAATTACCCAAAACTGTGCATATACAAGAAATGTGATGCATCCTGTTGCCTCTCCTCTTGGCATAAAAAAGATATTCATGATGATATTAATTACGATCATTGATCCAAAATTCATCTTTCTCATTACATTAACAAACCAAATCAGAATAACACCTAACAGAATGCTAAATAGAATAATTCCTATATACCCATAGTCAGCAAAAACCTCCAAAATATAAGAAGACCCCAGACCATGTCCTTTTAAGTAATCATCCGCTTCAATATAAGACATATTATGAGCAAAACTGTTACTTTTAAGAGCCCACAATAAATTATTTCCACTTCCTAAATCTTCCGCATGGAAAAATTTCTGTGCGAAACTACCATGTGCAAAATAATCGATGATACTTCCAAAAGTATAGTTTCTAAATCTACGCTGTGGTAAAAACGGAATACTTTCATATCCCAGATTTAAAACGTTAAAACTAACTCCTTGTTTAAAAAAGAAATCAAGAAGTAAATCTGATATTTTTGTCGATACAGATGAACCTGCTCTTATATAGTTCATTGCTCCCATTGCCACAAGTGCAAGCGGGGCTCCTATAAAAACACATGTCTTTTCAACCTTTCCAAGCCACTTTTCTTGCTCCCCCATTCCATTACGCAGAATATAATACACAAGTATAAAAAGTGCATCCGTCATAATCAAACTTCTTTTTCCGTATAAAAGTACCGGGAAATCCGCTAAGATAAAAGAACTCAGAATCAAAAATGTGCTTTTCTTTTTTGGTGCTGTTGACAAATATATTGCCAGGCTATAAGTTCTAAAACTTGCAAGGAACTGCACGATATATGGGGCTGTGCTCTCAAAGCTTGTATAAAAATCATTATATACTTTCCCTCTCATAAACATGTATTTTTCCATCTGCAAATAAAAGTATGCAACAAAAGATATGCAATAAACAATAACAGCTATTAACTGCAAGCTTTTTCTAAACTCATCCGTTTCATACCATCTAACAGTTTTTTTTAAAATTATTGTTTTAGAACGAGATCTTTTTAATGCGCAAGCATGATACTGTTCATACATTATCACTCCAACAAACATTGACAGTAGGGTAATCCACAGACTCACAAATGTAAATCTTAATGCTGCATCTGTATAATACTTCCAGGTATAACCTTTAAATATACTGATAATCGGCCGCACCATTAAAAACATAAAAATCATGCAATGAAAAAAGAAGAATATAAATCTGCTATTCCATCTTTCCAGACTAAATAAAATATTATGAAACCAGAATACTGTCACGCACAACAACGCAATTTCAAAGCTACCTTTAACAAGTGCTAAAATTCCAATCCATAGGTGCAACACAAAAAGACTATATCTGATACATTTAATTACGTTATTCTTTTTTTCCAATTACTTCCACCAGGCCTTTCTTGCATGAGGCTGTCGATTCTCTTCCGGCGGAAGCTGCATGTAATCACCATATAACTTTTTCAAATATGTATCATAATCTGCCGGAGCTTTGAATTTATGTCCTTCGAACTCAAGCTCTGTAAGATTATCTGCAATTGATGCATCCATAATCTGATCATATTTATATTCTGCCGGAAGACAACATATAAAACGTGGATAAGTATTTGCATGTTTTCTTGCATACCAGTCAATTATCTTTACAATATTATAACCACCGATTATTTTTCGCATCACCCACTTTGCAAAATAGAAGTGTCCTTTATCTGTTCTCTCTTTTGCCTGTTTCCAGGTTGTAAATGCCGGATATCTCTGTTCAGCAAGATAAACACATCTTTTCGCAAATTTTCTATATTCTGGTTCACTATCTCCTGGCAATCCATCGTATGGAAATACATCAATATGCACTCCAATCTCGCATTTTGCACTAGTATCATCCAAAAGTCCTGTTCTGACATCGATCAGCTTACCAAACGGATAAATAAACTTTTTCGTATTCTGTGGTGTACAAAATTTATACTTTTTTTCTCCATCCTGTCGTATAACATCTGCCAGTCTATCATAATCTGCTCGTGGCATCCAGACATCAATATCATCATCCCACGGAATAAATCCCTTATGTCTGACCGCACCGAGCAGTGTTCCATCTACGATAAAATATTTAAGTCCATATTTACTACAGACTTTATCAAGATAAATGAGCACATCCAATGCGATATGCTGCATCTCTTTAATATCAGTAATTGCTCTCATGCTATTTTTCCGCCTTATTATGAATTAATAATCTCTCTTACTTTCTGCTTCATTACATCCAATGAATATCCTTTATCTGCTAGTTGCTTTTTGACACTGACTTTCCTGTAGTCTTTATAGTTCAGAACTGTATCTCTCCACTCTTCTAATGGAGCATCCAAACTCAGGAAATGCACAAGTTCTGTAAGTCCAGCGTCTTTGCTTACTGTATCTGATACAACACAGGGAACTCCTGCTGCCTGTGCTTCTACAAGTGCAAAGGGAAGTCCTTCAAAAACAGAGGGAAATACAATACAATCTATCGCCTGAAGTATTCTGTTTATATCATTTCTGATTCCTAAAAAGAATATCCGATCTACTAACTGTTTTTCCTTCACATACTCCTGAATTTCATTTTTCAGTGCTCCGTCTCCACAAAGAAGAAGAACCGCTTTTGTCTGCTCTGACACTTTTTCAAAGATATCAATTAAAAATTTATGATTCTTTTCCGGAGAAAAACGTCCGATATGACCTATCACAAAATTCTGTTCCACTCCAAGTTCATAACGTATTTTTTCTCTTATTTTCTGATCCGGCTCATATTTCTTTATATCGACAGCATTCTGAAAAATCATAACATTCTTATGGTTCTTTCCAAAAAACCACTCTGCCGCTTCCGGAGAACAAGCTATTCTCTGATCAATAAACCTTCCCACCCTTTTCCTGTTCAGGCAATGCATCATCATAGTAAATTTTCCACCCATATTCTGCGACGAGTGACTATGACAAATAATCTTTGAAACTCCATTTTTTTTTGCTGCTTTCAGGCAATCAATGCTACTGAGAGTTGTCTTATTAAACCAAAGGACATCATAGTGTCTCATTTTAAAAACTTTATCAATGTCTTTTTTATAATTCTTGACACTAACATATCTTGGAGTAATCCGAAAGACCTTTGATCCATTCGCTTTGAATTCCTCTTCAAATGGTATTTTATCATCAACTGTTATAAAATCCACTTTACAGTCATCTTTTAATATTTCATACAGGGTATGTACAAATTTTTCTATTCCCCCCATATTATTCGACATTCCATCAATTAATATTCTCTTCATATCAGATTTCCTTTATAGCCTCATAATTTCTCTTGCAATTATCTGAATCCCATAATGGGAAAAATACTTCTTCCCTTCTCAGATACTCCACATCATTCTGAAGCTGGTTAGTAGCCGCCTTTTCTAATTTCTGCTCAACTTCTTCCAATTTCTCACATACAGGTCCAAATCCGTCTCTCTTGTATTCAAAATATCCCTGCTGATACTGTCCTTCTCTGAATTTCTTCATATCGAACTGGAAATATAACATCGGCTTTCTCATATAGCCGAAGTCCATAAATATACTGGATAAATCTGTAATCAGAAAAGCTGATTCTTTCAAGAGTCCCTGTACGTCGTACTTTCTCCAGTCTGCAATTGTGATTCTGTCGGATTTTGGATGGAATTCCTTCAGATATTTCTGCATATTCCGATGCGGATAAAAAATCATCTGAAGGTCATGTTTTTCCAGCGTTTCCTTAATTTTTTCACTGTTCAGGAAATTATTCCACTGCTGATAATATTCTGTCTTTTTAAAATCACTTACATCATCAAAATTCTTGGATTTAGATGTAGGAGTTGCAATCCACTCTCTCCAGGAAGGCATAACAAGGATCTGATTCTCCTTCACTTTAAAATCATGCAGTCCATCAAATCTGGTCAAGCCAAGATATTTCACATAGTTCTTTGGATATCCATAAGTATCCCGGATAAATTCATATTCCTTCTGGGCGCCACATACGAATAGTCTCATTTTTGTATTCTTATAATAACACCACGGCATATCACTACAGATTACTCCATGTTGAAGAAATACTCTCTTATTTTTTAAAATTCCGTATACTTCCAACAAATAACATACTGCAGCATTCGGTTTTCCTCCCTTTTGGGAACTAATATTTTTGCTCGCAGCCAAATAGTAAATCCAGTGTTTAAAGCTTCCATACTGAATCACCTCACCTAATCCGACAACCTTTTTATAATCTACTGATTTCTTATTGATTGCATATACAACATCTTGCTCTTTATGATTTTGTCTGATATAGCGGTACAACCAATATCCATTATCTCGTGCCTCATTATAATCTTCACAAATCAGCCACATATCTTTTCTTTTTCTTTTCAGTAAAGTTGCAAAAGGAATTGCACAAATAAACTGCGGTATTGCAAGAAGATCCTTAATATTTACACGATCCAATTTTTCTCTTAAATCACCCATTTCCTACCTCTCGCATTTCTTGTACTTCCAGAATGGAAGTTTTAAAAATCCAACCAGACTTCCAATTCCATAACTAACATGCAATAAAAAGAATAAAAACGGAAGCAGCAATTCCTGCCAATACTTCTTCTTTCCCTTGACAGCCATTAATGACATAATAACCGCCAGACAACTGTACGCTCCCCACATCATCTTTGCAAGAAGTGAATGATGACAAGCTGCAAGTACAGAAGTTACTATAATGCCTCCGATAAACGCAAACGGAACAAAATGATAAATTGCCAGACATCCAGGACATGCTTTCAATGTCAAAGCTACCCAGTATCCGTTTCCATATTTCTGTTTTAGCATACCCGGAAGTGTACTTCTGGCATGCTGGTATGATATAATTTCCGGTGAATAACAAATCTGATAACCTGCCTGTCGAATTCTATAATGGAATTCATTATCTTCAGTTCTTCCCAACTGTTCATCGAACCCATTTACTTTCTCCAGTACTTCTCTACGATATGCGCCATGAAACAGAGATTTGACATATTGTTTTTTCTGACTTCTCCGATAAGAAGCCATACTGCTTCCAAACATAGACTGTTCTGCCAGAAGCAAGGTTTCTTTCCACGGTGTACTCTCATCAATCATATTGGGTCTTGGTCCACCGGAAACCATTTCCCCTGATTCGAGAATCTCTACGTTCTTTCTCACGAATTCAGGGGGAATTGATGCATGTGCATCCACACGAATCATTACATCTCCAGAAAAATTTCGAATTGCAACATTCCAACCGGAAGCCTGCTTTTTTTTCAAATTCTCTAATACTTGAATTTTCTTAAAATCATCAGACATCTGCTGCTGAAAATCCCTCATAATATCTTTCGTATGATCTGTAGACATACTATCTATCAGTACAACTTCTATTTTGGAATGTTCATAATCCTGTGCCTTGATATCATTCAAAAGATTTCCCAAAACCTTTTCTTCGTTGTATGCAACAACACAAACCGATACTATCATTCTAAATCCCTCTACTTCATCACTTAGCTACTGCAATCACTGTCTTTATCATGGTACAAATATCTCTCATGAAACTAAACTTTTCAATTTCTCTTAAATTATACACCATCTTTGCAGGCAATACTTCTTTTATATATACTTCATCTGCATCTTCTGCATTTTCAAGTAAGCTGTCTTCATCCTTATATTCAATACTTGTTCGCGAAGTAACACCTGCTGGGAGCAGAAAAGTAGCCATCATCTCTTCTGTATAATGCGTCACATATTTTGGTACCTCTGGTCTTGTTCCAACAAAAGTCATATCTCCCTTTAAGACATTAAACAACTGCGGCAACTCATCCAGGCGAACCTTTCTAAGCAGATGTCCCATTCTTGTAATACGCGCATCTCCTTTAGTTGTAACCTGCGTTCCCAGTTTATCTGCATGATTGACCATCGTTCTAAATTTCCAAATTTTAAATTTTCTTCCGTAAGTAGTTACACGGACCTGTTTAAACAAAACAGGTCCGTTCGAATCCAGCTTGATCATAATGCTCAGAAGGACAAGGATTGGTGATAAAATTACAATCATCACGAAAGAACAAACAACATCAAAGAGTCTCTTGATTTTCAGTTCTGTTTCATGTTTCTGCAAGATATCATAATAATATCTCACTTTTTCATTCTGCATTGCTATTGGCAATTCATCCCATTTTTTCATAAATTCATCCTTTTCAAGCTTTCTTATTCACTCGTTAATCTATTACACAAAACTATTATAAACATTCCTTAAATGAAGTAATAATATACTCAACATCTTCATCTGACAATTTAGTATGAAGTGGTAATGTAATCTCATTCTCAAACATATGATAAGCATTCGGATAATTTTGGATATCAAATCCAAGATCTTTATACGCTGTCAGAAGTGGCAAAGGCTTGTAGTGTACATTTGTAGCAATCCCTTTTTCTGCCATCTTTTCAATAATCTGGTTGCACTCTTCTCTAGTCTTTCCATTCACCCTGACAAGATACAGGTGACCACTGGACTGCTCTGTTTCAGTATAGTGCTCCAGAACCATGACATTTTCATTCTTAAATGCTTCATTGTATCTCTCAATAATAGTCCTTCTTCTCTTAAGAAGCTCCGGATAACGTCTCAACTGTGCCAGTCCAAGAGCAGCCATGATATCCGTCATGTTACACTTAAAGTATGGAGCGACAATATCATATTCCCATGCTCCAAGCTGTGTCTTGGCAAGGGCATCTTTAGACTGTCCATGTAAGGATAATAGCATAAACTGCTTATAAAGTGCCTCGTTGTCTACTCCTTCGATATCCCTCCAGGTAGCAGCTCCACCTTCTGCAGTTGTCAGATTTTTCACAGCATGAAAAGAAAAACTTGTAAAATCTGCAATTGCTCCACATCTTTTTCCATTCTGTACTGCACCCATTGCATGAGCACCATCTGCCATAATTGCAATTCGTCCCATCTTCTTCTGAATCTCTGATTTCGGATGGAACATTGATTTCTTCTCTTCTGCGATCTCAAATGCTCTTGTATAATCACAGATTCTGCCGCCAAGATCAACCATGATAATTGCCTTTGTCTTCTCTGTCACAGCCGCTTCTACCTGATTCATATTCATCTGATAGGAGTCTTGGTTCACATCAACCATGACAATTTTCGCACCAACATGTGCGATCACACTCGCCGTTGCTGTATACGTATAAGCCGTTGTAATAACTTCATCACCTTCACCAATGCCAAGCACTCTCAAAATCATTTCTGCGCAGGCAGTAGCAGAATTCAGGCATACGACCTTGCTTGTGCCAATATACTCTGCCAGTTTCTTTTCAAATTTCTTTGTTTTTGGTCCTGTTGTGATCCATCCGCTTTTCAGTGTATCAACTACTTCTGTTATTTCTTCCTCAGTAATATCTGGTGGGGAAAATGCAATATGTCTGTTTTCCATTATTTTAATCCTCCATTACAGGTTTCTCATGACTGATCTTTCCAAGTTCACGCAATTCCTTATTAACTGCTTCGTCACGTTTCAAATCTTCCTGTCTGATATGATAAGTCGGGACAATTTCTGAAACGATCTGCTTTACATTCAGACTCTCATTCATAGCTGCTTCTTCAAGTTCGCGTAATCCGCTCAAGAAATGTACTTCATTAAACTCAAGTGGTTTTCCAATATAGATCAGATTGTTCTCTGTTTTCTGAATTCCTTCTTCTTTTACAAGAAGTTCTTCGTATAACTTTTCGCCCGGGCGCAGTCCTGTATACTTGATGTCCATATCCACACCAAGTGTATAACCGGACAGCCGGATCAGGTTCTTGGCCAGATCTGCGATTTTCACCGGTTCTCCCATATCCAAGACAAAGATTTCTCCACCTTTTGCAAAGGCACCTGCCTCCAAAACAAGTGATACAGCTTCCGGAATTGTCATGAAGTAGCGGATAATGTCTGGATGTGTAACTGTAAGTGGTCCTCCAGCAGCCATCTGGCGTTTAAACAATGGGATTACACTTCCATTACTTCCAAGGACATTTCCAAAACGTACTGCTACATATTCTGTCTTAGAATATCTGTTAAATGTCTGAATAATCATCTCGCACATTCTTTTGGAGGCACCCATGATATTTGTTGGATTGACCGCCTTATCTGTTGAAATCAGAACAAATCTCTTCACACCAAATTTGTCTGCTGCTCTCGCTGTCTTATATGTTCCGAACACATTATTCTTAATTGCTTCATTCGGACTGTCTTCCATAAGCGGTACATGTTTATGTGCTGCCGCATGATAAACCACATCTGGTCTGTAAGTTTTCATTACAGATTCAATACGACTCGTATTTCTGACAGATCCTATCAGAACTGTTAAATTCAATTCTGGATGATTCAGTTTTAATTCCTGCTGAATATCATATGCATTGTTCTCATAAATATCAAAGATGATCAGTCTTGATGGTTTATATTTTGCAATTTGACGACAAAGCTCACTTCCGATTGAACCACCTCCGCCAGTTACCATAATGCATTTTCCTTCAATAAATCCACGGACACTTTCCAGATCAACTTTGATCGGATCTCTGCCAAGAAGATCTTCAATAGAAACATCTCTTAATTTTGATACGCTCACATCTTCTGTAATCAACTGATACATACCTGGCAAAATTTTCAACTTACAGGTTGTCTGATTACAAATTTTAAGAATATCTCTTGTCACCTTTGGCGAAGCGGATGGAATTGCCAGAATAATTTCATCGACATCGTATTTCTTTGCTGCATCCAGGATGCAATCTCTTCCTCCGATAATGCGAACACCATGGATCAGCTTTCCTTTTTTATGTGGATTGTCGTCAATAACTCCAACTACTTTGCTATTCAAGTGCGCACTATATTTCAACTCCTGAATAATCATACTTCCTGCTTCACCCGCTCCAATTACCAAAGTATGATAAACATGTCCTTCCGGTTTTCGCAATCCGCTTTTCAACACCCAGAAAATTCGATAGGAGAATCTGGTAAGTACTGTCGTGCAAAGCAGTAAAAAGAAATAAAAAATATGATAGCTTCTAGGCACTGGAAGCACCAGGATCTGCATTCCAAATGCCTGGCAAATTGTCGACAGGAAACATGCTGTTCCTATCAGAGTCAACTCCCTTAATCCAGCGAATGTCCATACACTGTTATACAAATTTAAAAGCAGAAAAATCACCAAAGTAGTCACAATATTAATTACCATATATGATTTAATACTGTGAATGTACTCTAATGGTACCCATGCATATTTAAATTCATATCGAAAAATCAATGATAAGAACGGGTGCACAATCATCGTAAGTATATCAACACAGCATAATAAAATCATACGATTTCTAGAATTGTGCAAATCAAAAAACTTTTTCATCTTCATATCCTCTTTTTTTAAATGTTACAATTTTTTTACATACGGTTATATAATAACAAATTTCACTTCATTTTACAAGCGTTCATTTGGAAGTACCTATTTTGTACATCTTTTTATCACACTTTTCTTAAACTATGAGAAACACGCTCCGCGAGTTTCTCAAGTTATCGCGGCAGTCGCCAAGGTCTCGTGCAAGCACGGACTTTGGCTCGTTGCCCGCGTAAATTTAAAACAGATCTTATGAATGTCTTTAAATTCATAAGATCTGCCAATCATCTTATCGTTGATATACCAACGTATCGTCTAATGCCTCTCTACTTTCCGATCAGACTATATGATATTTGCTTTCGCATGCTATTTTTTTAAAAAATATGCAAGTATTTCCGAATAATTTCTAGCCGAATCTCCATTCATATGGCCATCATAATCCGTGTAAGAATTGATGTCATGTGGAAACAACTCGTAATACGTCGTATTAAAATTTAAATACTGAACTTTTTCTTTTCCGAAAAATGTTTCAAAATAATTCCATGCCTCTTCATAGCTCTCTTGATATTTTTTCAGTGTCTCCTCTGGAATTGGGGTTGTTACAGCTACAAACTCAACCCCTTCTTTTCTGCATAACTTAATTAATTTTTGCAGATATTCCATACTCTGTACATTAACTGTATCTTCGGAAAAGAGTTTTGGTTGTGTCATTTTCAACGTCGACGTATCTACCGCATATCGCTCAATAAATCCATCTGTATGGTATTCCTGTGAATCACTTTTTAAATCTGACACACTGTAATCTCTGTTCCACTTTTTGGAAACTGTTTTTGGTATCGATTGTATTTCATAGGATAATGAATACTCATACCAAGGAAACAATACACTCCGAAAATCACAATCCAGCAACAAATCTCCAAAATATTCGGCTTTAGAAACAGAGATTGGAAACTGATGATAAAAGAGCAAATAATTATTTCCTTCTTCTTTTTGAGTCGCAAAGTACCCGGGATCCACTTCATAAATGATTCGTTCTGGTTTCTGCTTCTCAAACAATAATTTTGCTAAATAATATGCGTCAATTCCGTATTCTCCTCCAACACAAAGGTTATGTCCTGTCCTTCCTGTCACGGATGAAATTGTTTTGGGATCTATATTCATCTTTCCATGAGAAGTTCCCATAAAGATGTCCTGATGTTTCTGTGTCGTCACTGTATGAATATCATTTCTCATAAAAGTACATGGATACAATATATAATCCAGTCCAAGTAATATTACTATAATTAAAGCAATTGCTATAATCATTCTTCTTATTCTTTTAGAATTGTGCATATATAAATCCCCTCACCGCTGCTGTAGAGCCAAAAAATCCAATTGAAAGTAACAGTCCTGCATAAAGAATAAATTGAACCGCAAAACTTCTTTCTGAAATTTTCTCTCTAATCTTGATTCCACGTTCCTGTAATACACTTACAATAAACAAAACTATACATCCACCCAGAAGAATCATCAACGCATATGGCGTAAATGCAACTCCTTCTCTGCCCGCCGGAATCAGGAAAAGTTGTGTCGGCTCAAAGGATGTCACTGCATATTTCATCATTTTAACCGCTTGTCCAACTGTATCCGAACAATCAAAAAACCAGCTGATATTCACCAATATAAAAGTTCTTAAAATCATAAACACATGATACCAGTTTTCTTTACCTGTAATATGCAAAGACTTCTTCCACTTCTTATATTGATCTCCCATCATACCACTAAACGCAATAATTATGCCATTAAACATACCATATGCTATGTATTTCCATGCTGCACCGTGCCAGACCCCGACCAGAAAAAATACAATCAGGTTCGCCACACAGATTGGAAGCTTGACCGCAATCTTCTTCCCCATTTTTTTCTTAGCCGCTTTTCTGAATTTTCCCATCCATTTTGAAAGCGTTAATGGATAAAACACATAATCTTTCATCCATGTTCCTAATGTGATATGCCAGCGATGCCAGAAATCTGTAATGGATGTTGAAAAAAACGGTCGCTTAAAGTTTTCATCCAATGTTATTCCAAACATTTCCGAAATTCCAATCACTATGTCCATCCCACCAGAAAAATCAGCATATAGTTGAATAGAATAAAACAAGACGCCAAATATCGCCAATCCATGATACTGGTCAGGGTTTCCAAAAATAGCATCTACAAAAACTACTGACCAGTCAGCAAGAACCATCTTCTTAAAAAATCCCCACAAAATTCTTTGTGTCCCCCGACATAATCTACTTAATTCAAATTTATGTCCTTCATACAACTGCCCTGCCATTTTACTGTGTCGTCCAATCGGTCCCTGCAGAATCTGCGGGAAATAAGATACAAACAATGCATAACGAAAAGGATTCTTTTCTGCTGTATCTCTTTTCCAATATACATCCAGTAAGTATCCGGACGATTGAAACGTATAGAATGATATTCCAAGTGGAAGTAATAGTTTCATTCCAGGGATACTCACATGAAATATCAAATTCATATTTTCAAGAATGAAATTCGTATATTTCACCACACCAAGCATTCCAAAGTTAAGAATCAAGCCTGCAATCAAAAATTTCTTTGCTTTCCTCTTATTCCTACCAATCTGACTCCCTATAAGTCTTCCACTCACATATGTAACTATTGTTGAAAACAAAAGAAACAAAATATATTTTGAACCTGCCGCAAGATAATATATGTAGCTCATCACCAGAAGACCACACCATTGAACCTTCTGTGGCAGTATATAATAAATCGCTACACTCCCTGCCACAAACAAAATAAAAATATTTGATACTAATGACATATTTTCCTCTTTTACCCTAAAAAGGGATGGGAATACGATCCATCCCCATCTCCTTTTCGTATACTTCTAATATAATAATCCATCATCCAGACATCCATCATCTCCTGATGACTCAGAATTCCCTGTATCTCCTGAATTACTATAGGATTCAGATGGAGCTGGATTGCTATTGTTATTGCTACTTGTAGAATTTCCAGAACTCTTCTGCTGTTTGGATGCCGCTGCTGCCTGTTCCGCTTCTTTTTTTCTAGCCGCTGCCTCCTCTGCAGCTTTCTGTTCTGCGGCTGCCTGTGCTGCTGCTTCTTCTGCGGCTTTCTGCTCTGCCGCAGCCTGTGCTGCTGCTTCTTCTGCGGCTTTCTGCTCTGCCGCCTGCTTCACTGCCAGTTCCGCTTCTTTCGTATCAATCTGTTCTTTAGATTCAATACTTGTATAGGTGAGATAAGCCACATCATCTGCATAACAAAGATCCCCTTTTTCTATATCTCCAAATGGGAATGCATGCAATTCTGCTGTACTGTCATCCTCAAATGTCAGTTGGACGTCATATCCCTGCTCTAAAACTTTCTCATCCTCTGTTCCATCATTTTCTGTTGTTTCAGATTCTTCCGTCACATCTTCATTCTCGTTTTTTTCCAGAGCTTTGTAATAAAGATTTCTGCTTTCCTGATCAGCAAAAACATCTCCTTCTTCCAGCATATTCTCTGGATAAGCTTCCTCATCTGTCAACTTAATTGCAACGCCTTTAATATTTTTTCCAGTTGCATTCTTTACTTCTACTTTAAATGCCTCTTTATCTTCCTGACCAATTGTTTTCAGTTCAGGTTCTTTTTTTTCTTCTTCAACTACCGGTGTCTCTTCTTTTTGACTTCCGCATCCTGTAACCATTCCAGCCAGACCAATCATGCATAAGCAAAGAGTAACAAGTACCTTCCTTTTCATTCTTACTTTTCCTTTCTATTATTAATTCATTCTATAATAATTCGAATATCTCCAAGTTCCAGACATTCCATAAGAGATCTGATAACCATTTCTTCCCGTCTCATGTGTAAAATCAGGATCAAAAACATATGTACTTCCATTTATATCAATCTCAACCCAAGAATGTACTCCCATGTTTCCACTCCGGAGTGGAACATATCCCGCAATCTGGTGTGCATCATATCCTAATAGTTTTGCCATATAATAGAAAGTCCCGGCCATAACATAACAATCTCCTGTTTTGGTCTTAAATCCATGAATCGCAAAATTTTTACTTCCTGGTGACGGATCATTCGAATAATTCACATATGGAAGATTTGCTGACCAGTTGTATGCTGCCCGTAGATTCCAGCCAACCTGATTCAAAACATTATATGCCCCTTGATAAGCTTCATTATACACTCCATCTGGTGCAACTACATAACCATTGATTACTGTATCAACCGCCATTGCTCCCTCTGGTGCACCTGACGAATTTCCTGCCGGATATAAATAATACCAGTCATCATTCATTATGATCCATCCTGTTTCCATGGCTCCATTTGCATTCAGATGATACCAGTTTCCATTTTGTTTTGTCCATCCGGTTTCCATTCCACCACCACCATAGAAGTGATACCATCTTCCGTCAATTAGCATCCATTCGGATGCAACCATTTTACCACCTCTTGCTGGATCTAAATAATACCAGTTATTATTCTGCTTAAACCATCCTGTTTCCATGGCTCCATTTTCATTCAAATGATACCAGGCACCCGTCTGTCCCGTCCATCCGGTTTCCATAACTCCGCCAGAATAGAAATGATACCATTTTCCATCAATCAATTTCCACTTTCCATCTACCATTTTTCCATTTTCAGAAGCATCAAGATAATACCATTTGTTGTTATAAAGCAACCAGCCTGTCTTCATAGCTCCTGGTGTTTCAGGACACTCTTTTTCCGTCTGCAGATAATACCAACTATTTTCATACTTTACCCAGCCTGTCATGATTTTTCCATTCGCATCTGCGTAATATTTTTTTCCATCAATAAGATTCCATCCCGGTTCAAGTTTTACATCTTCTGGTTTTTCTGAATCGCCTGAATTATCTGGTTCTTCCGATTCTACTGCAGTTTCCGGATTCTCCGATTCCTCCGGAGTTTGTAAATCATCTTGTGCTTCCGCCACCTCATTTGATTCCAACACAATATCTTCTTGTAAATCTGCCATCTCAGACTCAATAGTATCCTTTTCTTCAGGTAATGTCTCAGCATTAACTCTAGTAGGAACTGTTGCCACTGCCATCATGCAAATAGCACCAATAACAAGTTTTGACCAATACTTCTCATTCTTCACTTTTGTATTTCCTCTTTTCATTTTTCAACATTTACAGACTTTTCATTTTCTGAATCATCTTTACAATATCAACACCATATCCATCTGCTGCTGCCCATCCTTTATTCTTTGGGTTATTCGGAATTCCCAGCCATTCTACATAGATTGAACATCCGCGTTCTACGTATTTAAAACGATTATCTACACAAGTCTGATTCAAATCCTTCGTTGATCCGTATGCTTTCAGATGTTGGATTTGGGCGCGCACACCTTCTCTTACATCTTTAAATGATTCGCCTGCAACACTATTTCCAGTTGCACCCATTCCTGCAAAATTATACTGTTCTGCCTTAACATCACCCTTGAACTGAAGCCAGCCTGTTTCTTTCATTGCCTGTGCAAAAGCAACCTCAGCTTTAATACCTTCTTTTTCTGCTTCCTCATAATAGATCTGACAGAACTCCTCTAGCGTAGAAGCTCCTCCCTTTTTCATAATATCCGTTGGATAAGAGTATTTACTCTGTTTAAAATAATCTGTCATCTGTTTCACTGAAACAGATGTTGTTCCTTCTATCAGATATGTTCCTTCTACAACTTTACTTTCGATATTCTCCTCATCCTTCTTCGTCGAAGAGTTCACTCCATTATTAGTAGTACTATTATTGTCTGTTATATCTGTATATTTTTTTGAAGCATCATAAACACCATTATCGTCAAAATAATACCAAGCACCTTCTATCTGCTTCCAACCTGTCTGCATAATTCCACTTGATTGATCGAAATAATATTTCTTACCATCGATTACATACCAGCCCGTTTTCATGGAGCCATCATTTCGATCTCCGAAATAATACCAGGATCCGCTAATTTTCTGCCAGCCAGTCTTCATCGCTCCATCATTGGTGCCTCCAAGATAATACCTGGATCCACTAATTTTCTGCCAACCAGTCTTCATCGCTCCATCATTGGCATCTCCGAGATAATACCAGACAACTCCCAGTTTCTGCCAGCCTGTTCTCATATAACCATCACCTGTTCCACCAAGATAGTACCAGCTATTATCTATTTTTTTCCAATCGGTCTGCATTCTTCCATCTTCTGACCCGCCTAAATAATACCAGTTTTCATTCGGTTTGTACCAACCTGTTTTCATGGAGCCATCTCCTGCTTTTCCGAAATTATACCAAAAGCCATTAATATACTCCCAACCGGTTTTCATCGCTCCATCATTGGCATCTCCAAGATAATACCAGGATCCGCTAATTTTCTGCCAGCCAGTCTTCATCGCTCCATCATTG
>OIZO01000318.1_pt1 | contig 34878 bp, 38 predicted proteins | sample 1588551 | NCBI WGS metagenome assembly OIZO01 (sample SAMN03283271) | human gut metagenome | biome: human-associated habitat; material: feces | host: Homo sapiens | place: Peru | collected 2012 | reverse complement strand
GCCTTAGATTTTCTTAAAATTTACATTTGCTAGAAAATCTTAGGCTCGCTTTTTTTGTGTTAAGATAGATTTTTAAAGTTATATTAGAATAATATAACTTTAAAATAATATAATATTAAAAACGGTAAAAGGAGAGTTTTTAATATGAATATAAAATATTTTGATCATGCAGCCACAACAAGAGTAAAAGAAGAAGTTTTAAGAGAAATGATACCATATTTCAATATGCAGTATGGAAATGCATCATCAATTTATTCTATAGCAAGGCAGTCTAAAAGAGCAATAGAAGATGCAAGACAGAAAGTAGCAAATGCAATTAATTCTAAAGTAAAAGAAATCTATTTTACATCTTGTGGTACAGAATCAGACAATTTAGCATTAAAGGGAGTTGCATATGCAAATATGCAAAAAGGGAAACACATAATTACAAGTAGAATTGAACATCCTGCAATTCTAGAAAGTTGTAAAACATTAGAAAAACAAGGCTTTAATATAACATATTTAAATGTAGATGAAGAAGGTTTTATTTCTTTAGAAGAATTAGAAAAATCAATAAGACAAGATACAATTCTTATAAGTGTAATGTTTGCAAATAATGAAATAGGAACTATGGAGCCAATAAAACAAATAGGAGAAATTGCGAAAAAGTACCAAATAATATTTCATACAGATTGTGTTCAGGCTATAGGAAATGCAAAAATTGATGTAAACGAGATGAATATAGATTTATTATCAATGTCTGCACATAAATTTTATGGACCAAAAGGAGTAGGCGCACTATATGTAAGAGAAGGAATACAATTTGATAGAATCCAAGATGGAGGACATCAAGAGAAAAATAAAAGGTCTGGAACAGAAAATGTTGCAGGAATTGTAGGTTTAGGAAAGGCAATAGAAATAGCTGATAAAAATTTAGATGAACATATAAAAAAATTAACAGATTTAAGAGATTACTATTTTTCACAATTGAAAGAAAAAATACCAAATTGTAAAATAAATGGAAGTACAGAAAAAAGATTACCAGGAAATGCAAATGTGTCATTTCCAAATGTAGATGGAGAGGAATTATTACTTAAATTAGATGAAAAAGGAATATGTGCATCAACTGGAAGTGCATGCAGTTCTGGTTCATCTAATCCTTCACATGTGTTAGTTGCAATAGGTCTTGACAAAGAATTTGCAAATGGTGCTTTAAGAATTACTTTAGGTGATGATAATACAAAAGAAGATATAGATTTTTTAGTAGAACAATTGTTAAAAATAATATAATAAAAACATATCAATTATTTCAGTTTATGTAAAGGACAAAAGTGACCCGTCCAAAAATGTCCTGAATAAAATTTTTGAAAAATTGCATACTAAAGAATAAAAGGAAAATGAAATGAAAGAGATGAAAAGACCATTAATTGGTTTTGTTGCAGGAATAATATGCGGTTTGTTTGCTTCAGGTGGAGGTTTAATTTTAGTGCCAGCGTTTATATATCTATTAAAAATGGAAGATAAAAAAGCAAGAGGAACAGCAGTGCTTTGCATATTACCAATGGTTATAGCAAGTAGTATTTTTTATTATAGACAAAATTATATAGATTGGAAAATTGGAATTTATTGTGCAATAGGTGGTGTAATTGGAGGAATAATAGGAACAAAATTATTAAGAAAAATACCAACTATATATGTACGAATTCTATTTACCATATTTTTATTTTATGTTTCAATAAAAATGTTAATTCAGTAAATATACAATGTAATAAAATTAAAAGAAAGGAAATTAATTAAATAGATTAGAATTTCTATAAAATTGATTATATGAGTAACAAATGATAGTAATAATTCTGTTTGGTATAATAGCAGGAATTGTAACAGGACTTGGAATGGGTGGAGGAAGTATATTAATTCTTTTATTATCAGTTTTTTCAGGTTTAGACCAACATATAGCACAAGCTACAAATTTGGTGTTTTTTATTCCAACCTCAATAGTTGCAATATATACTAATTTGAAATACAAAAATGTAGATTTAAAATTGGCGTTAATTATTTCTATATTTGGAGTATTAGGTGCTATTATGGGAGCAATAATATCAAGTAATATTGATTCTAGTTTGTTAAAAAAATTTTTTGCCGTGTTTATATTAATTATAGCGATTTATGAAACATACAGACTTTTTAGAGAGTATAAAATTAAAAGAAAAAATCCATAATAATAGAAAAATAAAAAGGAGGTAATAAATGAATATGAAGTTTGTAAAAGGTATGATAATTGGCGGAATGGTTTCAGCAGGAGCTATGATGGTTTATAAAGAAATGTCAGGAAAAAACAAAAAGCAAATGATAAAAAAAGGAAGACAATTTGCTAGAAAAATGGGAATATTATAAATACAAAGCCTACACAAAAAAGTGTAGGCTCGTTTTTTTATATTCTAGGAAAGCTATCATAGTATGATAACTTTCTGTAGAAGATAAATTTTAATTCTGTTTTTTTATTATAAGAATAGATGATTTCTTACATAAATATGCAATTAGCAACAGCTTGGAGTGTTAGTACATTTAGAACATTCTTCAGATCTTACACAATCCTTTTTTTCGCATTTAAAATCATGTTTACAATCTAATTTAACACCTTTTAAGCATTTTCCTTCACGTTTACATTCTGTGCAAACTTTACAATGTTTTACATTATCTACCCAAATTTGTATTGCATACATTTTGTTAGCACATAAAGGACCAAATACGAACTCACCATCTTTATCTGTGAAAGTATGAGAAACAGGTCTTCTTTCTTCCTTACCACATTCACATATTATCTCTATAAGTTTAACAACAGCATCACGTACAGGATCGCCATAGCAATCTTTTATAACGCCATATATAACGTTTCTGTTGTCTTCTGGAAGACGAATATCTAAGTCAAATTGTTTTCCAGATGCAATAACACCATCTACATCCACTACAGGACATACGTTTTTGTCAAAATCCATATAAATACCTCTTTTCTTTAAATTTTGGCTATATTTTATAGCTACTATATAATATGTAAAATTTAGCAATAAAGTGTCAAAATATGTAGAAAAATAAATAAAAGTTAGTAGAATAAATTAAAATAAAAACAATATATATTAAAAAAAGAGTTTGGATAAAAAGCCTAATTTTAAATTGGAAAGGAATGAAAATAAAATGAAAAAACTAAGAATTTTTTTGGTAGCTTTGGCATTTTTACTAATATTTGGAGTATGCTCTTATGCAGCAATTGACTCTACAATTCATTTCGACATTTCTTACACTGGTGAAGTAAAAGTAAATGAAGAAAAAGATACTAATATTATATTAGCAGGGCAGTCAACACCAACACATACAAATGTAAGAGTAAAAGTAGAAATAGAAGGTCCAGCAACACCAAAGTTAATGGCAACAGATTCTTTAGGAACCACAATTGATATTGCACAATGGGGATATTGGGGACCAGAAGCAGGATTTGCAATATCAGGAACTTTTACTAATGAAACACCAGTAAAAGCAACATTTACAAAAGCAGGTGCATATACTATAAAATTAACTCTTTTAGATGTACAAAATGCAAACGATATATTGGCACAAAAAACAGTAACTATACAAGTAAAAGACGATGAAACTATAGCGAATGAAATAACTAATGTAGTAGAAAATGAAGAAGCAGAGGAATTACCAAAAACAGGTGCAACACTTGGAGAATATGCTATTTATTTTAGTGTAATATGTATAGTACTTTATTTAGTATATTTAAGGGTATATAGAAGAAAATAAAATATGAAGTGTAAAATCGTAAGAATAAAAATACCTATTATTTTTTCAGGTATAGTGGCTATAGTATTTTTTGTATTTCTATTTAACATCTGTATAGACCAAATAGATAAAGATAACTTTGAAACTAAAGAATTTACGACAAAAGTAAGTGCAAATCAATTTATAAATAAAGAAAAAAATGAAATAAAAATAATAGATAATGAAGAAAATAACTTAAAAGAATATGAAAATTTTCCGGAACAATATAGAGGATGTAAGACAGTGGGCAAAATAACTATACCTAAATTAAATATAGAAAAGTATGTGTTAGAAGAAACAAACGAAAAAACATTGAAATTATCAGTTACTAAAACTTGTGGACCAAAAGTAAATGAAGTAGGTAATTTTTGTATATCAGGACATAATTACAATCAAACCTTTGGAAGAATAAAAGAACTTGAAATAGGTGACAAAATTATTATGACAGATACATATGGTAGAGAAGTGGTATATCAAGTTTATAAAAATTATAAGGTAGATCCAAATGATACAACATGTTTGTATAATAATACAAATGGTGAAAGAGAAATAACATTAATTACGTGCACATTAGGAGCAATTAAAAGAACAATAATAAAAGCAATAGAGGTTTATGATTAAAAAATATCATAAACCTCTTACTATAAGCATAAAATGAATTAGCTTATAGTAGGAATTTTTTAGGACGTATCAAAGAGGAGGTTTTTATGTTTATAGTATTTAATAAATCAAAAATAAACTCATATCTTGTATCGCTTGGCACAGTTATTATATTGTTTGTAATGGCATTTGCAATGACAAATAATGCAACAATAGAGACATCAGCTGCAACAAAGGAATTACCAATATATAATGTGCAAACAAACGAAAAAAAGATAGCTTTTACAATGAATTGTGCATGGGAAGCAGATGATATAGATTCTATTTTATCAACTCTTGCAAAACACAATGTTCATATAACATTTTTTATGGTAGGAGATTTTGTTGATAAACACCAAGAAGCGGTAAAGAAAATATCTGAGGCAGGTCACGAAATAGGTAATCATTCAAATACGCATCCACATGTAAATAATTTGAGTTTAGAGAAAAATATAGAACAAATACAAAAATGTAGTGAGAAAATAGAAAAAATTACAGGAAAGAAAACAACTCTATATAGGGGACCATATGGAGAATATAATGATACTGTAATAAAAGCAGCAAAATCACAAAATCATGAGACAATACAATGGAACTTAGATACATTAGATTATTCAGGTTTAACAGGTGAAGAGATGTGGAAACGATTAGAAAATAAATTGTCTTCAGGAAGTATAATTTTAAGCCATAATGGAACAAAGCATACAGCAGATAGTTTAGATATGTTATTAACAAATATAGAACAAAAAGGATATCAAATTGTTACAGTTTCAGATTTAATATACAAAAATAATTATTATATAGATGTAAATGGCACACAGAGAGTAAATTCTAAAAATGAATAAGTAATATAATTTTGGAAATAATACCAATAAAATTTAATTTAAGGAGATATAAAATGCCATTTATCGGGATTGTTAGTGAAGAAAATGTAGAAAACTGCATTCGTAAACAATTAGAAAAATTAGATTTTAAAGAGAGCAATATACTATTTCTTAAAGAAAAGAGCATAGAAAACATAAAAAATATTACATTCGAAACAATAATAATTACAAAAGAATTTAAAAATGAAGAAATGTTAAAAAAATTAATACAAAAAGCTAAATATGTAATTATTAATTCTGATATAAAAGGCAATTTAAAATTAATAGAAAACATAAATGCAGAAATTGTAACATATGGTTTTAACTCAAAAGCAACAATTACGGCATCTTCAGTAGAAGAAGATGAAATAATGCTTTGTCTACAAAGAAATTTAAAAACTAAAGATGGTAAAAATATAGAGCCAGAAGAAATAAGAGTACCTTTATATGAAAATACAAATTGTAGTATGGCAATAGGAACTATATTATTGTTATATAGAAAATAATATTATTAATATACCAAAAAAATAGTATAAATCAATTAAAAATAAAATAAAAATTGGAAAATTTAACTTTTTATGTAGACAAATCCAAAAAAAGGTAGTATAATAGAATTTGTAAAAAACATTCTAAAAAATATACCAAAAGAATAAAATGCTAATGAGATAAACAAATAAGGGGAGGAAAAGAAATTGAATACAAACTATTCAGAAAATAACCAATTAGTTCTAATTGGAAAAGTAACAAGTGAAAAGAGATTTAGTCACGAAATTTATGGAGAAAAATTTTACATATTTGATTTAAGTGTACCACGTTTAAGCGGTAATGCAGACAACATTCCAATTACTATTTCAGAAAGATTATTAGTAGAAGAAGATTTAGAAATTGGAAAAAATGTAATTATTGAAGGACAATTCCGTTCATACAATAGTTACGAAAATGAAAAAAACAGATTAGTGCTTACAGTATTTGCAAAAGAAATAAAATTTGGAAATGAAGACGAAGAAGAATTTAAACCAAGCAAAGAAAATTCATCAAATGAAGTAATTTTAGATGGTTTTATTTGTAAAAAACCTATCTACAGAAAAACACCATTTGGTAGAGAAATAGCAGATGTATTACTTGCAGTAAATAGAGCTTATAATAAATCAGATTATATACCATGTATAGCATGGGGTAGAAATGCTAGATTCTGTGAAAATATTCCAGTTGGAACAGAAGTAAGAATTATTGGTAGAGTACAATCTAGACAATACGAGAAGAAATATGAAGATGGTACTTCAGAAATAAGAATAGCATATGAAGTTTCAGTTGCAAGTTTAGAAGTTATAGATCAAGCAGAAAATACAAATAATGAAGAAAATAAAGAGGCTATATAGATAAATAAAAAAATTGCTAATTTTAAAGTTAGCAATTTTATTTTTTTTCTTCTGGAATTATAATTTTTTTCTTTTCCTTTTCTGTATTTGGTTTTTCTATATCAATATGGTCATAAACAGGAGAAATATTTAAATCTTTTCCATTACCTGAAATAATTTTAATTTCTTTTTTAGATTCTGTATCCATAATAAACACCACCTTTTACTATTAAATTTATACTATCATAAAATAAAGTGAAGGTCAACTAAAAATTTTACCATTTTTTCAAAAACATACTAAAAGAGGTAGAATAAACTAAAATATAATAATAAAGCTTGTTTTAAATAATTTTAGTTGAATAATAAACACAGAAATGCTATAATATAAAAGTAATTAAAAGGAGAGAAAATAAATGTACGAAGAGTTTGGAATAAGTAAAAAAATAGAAGAGTTATCAACAAAAGTTGAAAAAGATGTGGAAAATATATTTAAACAAATAGAAGAAAATTGTACAAAAAATAGCTTAAAAGTATTAAAAGCATTTCAAGAAAATCAAATTTCAGAAATGCATTTTGGAAGTACAACAGGTTATGGCTATGGAGATATTGGTAGAGATACAATAGAAAAAGTATTTGCAGATATTTTTAAAGCAGAAGACAGTTTAGTAAGAAGCCAATTTATTTCTGGAACACATGCTTTAACTGTAACTTTATTTGGACTTTTAAGACCAAATGATGTAATGCTTAGTATTACTGGAAAACCATATGATACATTAGACGAAGTTATTGGAATTGTAGATAATCCTGCATCACTTAAATCTTATAATGTAAAATATGAGCAAATTGATTTAATAAATGATGATTTTGACTATGAAAAAATAGAACAAAGATTAAAAAAAGGAAATGTAAAACTAATAGAAATTCAACGTTCTAAAGGATATTCTACAAGAAAGAGTATTACAATAGATAAGCTGGAAAAAGTTATAAAATTAATTAAAGAAATAGATAAAAAAGTAATAATAATGATAGATAATTGTTATTGCGAATTTGTTACTACTAAAGAGCCAATAGAAGTAGGGGCAGATATTGCAGTAGGTTCACTTATAAAAAATTTAGGTGGAGGGATAGCACCAAACGGAGCATATGTTGTAGGTAGAAGAGATTTAGTAGATTTAGTTGCACAGAGATTAACTGCACCAGGCGAAGGAAAAGAAGTTGGACCAACTTTAGGAATTAATAAATCAATTTTACAAGGACTATTTTTAGCTCCATCAGTTGTGGCTTCAAGCTTAAAAACAGCAGTATTTGCAAGTAAAATGTTAGAAGAGTTAGGTTATGAGGTAGAGCCAAAAGCAGAGAGCCAAAGAGCAGACATAGTTCAAAATATTATTTTTAAAGATAAAGAAAAATTAATAAAATATTGTCAAGGAATACAAATGGGTTCACCAGTGGATTCAAACTCAATTCCTATGCCATGGGACATGCCAGGTTATACAGACCAAGTTATTATGGCAGCAGGAGCATTTACACAAGGTTCTTCAATAGAACTTTCTTGCGATGGACCAATACGTGAGCCTTATATTGCATTTATGCAAGGTGGACTTACATATGAATATGGAAAATTAGGAGTACTAAAGGCAATACAAAATATAATGGAATAAGGAAGAATTAAAAATGGAACAAAAACCTATATTAATACAAGGTGCAATGGAAGATGAAATAGCACTTATTAAAGAAAAAATGGAAAAAGTAGAAGAAATAAAATTATATGATTATATTTTCTATAAAGGAAAAATAGATGAATATCCGATAATTTTATCTAAAACACAAGTAGGGCTAATGAATGTTACAGCGGCAACAGTAATTGGAATAATAAATTTTTCACCTTGCATTATAATAAACCAAGGTGTTGCAGGTGGAATTACAAAAGATGTTCATAAAGGAACTTTAGTAATAGGCGGAAATTGCATCAATATAAATTCCTTTCAAACACCATATAAAGAAGAAGGAAAAGGAAGCAATTCATTAGAGTGGGAGCTAAAAACTTTTAAAGAAGGAATAGATGAATTAGTGTTGTTAAAAGCAAATGAGGAGCTAGTAAAATTGGCTAAAGAAGAAGCAAAAGAACAGCATTTTTCTTATAAAGTAGGAACGATGGGAAGTGGAGATGTTTGGAACGCAGAGAAAGATAGATTATTATGGCTTTCAGAAAAGTATGATATACTATGTGAGGATATGGAAACAATAGGCACATACCAAATGGGACTAAAATTTAATATTCCTACAATAGGAATTCGTATTTTATCAGATAATTTATTACTAGGAGAAGAATATGATAAATCAGTAGGAAAAATAGGACAAGAATATGTTTATAATTTAGTAAAGAGAACAATAGGGACGGACCTTTTCGTTCCGATTTCGGAACACAGGGGACGGACCTGAAAAAAATAATTGAAAATAAGAACAAACCTAAAAATTTAATTCTTTTAAATCTAGTTTGTAGCTGACTTAAGGAGGAGAAAAAATGAAAGTAATTGTTATAGGTCGGTGGACCAGCAGGAATGATGGCAGCAATTAGTAGTGCTGAATATGGAAATAGTGTAACAATACTTGAAAAAATGAATAGTTTGGGAAGAAAATTATTAATAACTGGAAAAGGAAGGTGTAATATTACATCTTCTATTCCTATGGAAGAATTTATTTCAAACATTCCTGGTAATGGAAGATTTTTATATAGTAGTTTTCAAAATTATACAAACGAAGATATAATAAATTTATTAAAAGACCAACATGTAGAAGTAAAAGAAGAAAGAGGAAATAGAATATTCCCTGTGTCTGATCACTCACAAGATGTATTAAATGCATTTATAAGAAAACTAAATAGTTTAAAAGTTGAAATAAGAACAAATACAAAAGTAAAAGAAATCCTAGTAGAAGAAGTGAATGGAGTTAAAAGAGCAACAGGAGTTATCTTAGAAAGAGGAGAAAAAATAAAAGCAGACAAAATTATTTTAGCAACAGGAGGAAAAAGTTATCCTGCAACAGGCTCTACTGGTGATGGATATGAAATGGCAAAAGAATTAGGGCATAGCATAGAAAAAATAAAACCATCACTTGTACCACTAACAGCATCAGAAAAGTCATTAAAACTTTGCAAACAAATGCAAGGCTTAAGCTTAAAAAATGTAGGAATAACATTAATAGATAAAGAAACTAACAAAACTATTTATGAAGATTTTGGAGAAATGCTATTTACACATTTTGGAGTATCAGGACCTACAATACTTAGCTCATCAGCACATTTATTAAGATACAAAAATATAGAAGAAAAATTTTACAAAAATAAGATTGCATTAAAAATAGATTTAAAACCAGCTTTAGATGAAACAAAATTAGATAATAGAATAAAAAGAGATTTTGAAAAATATAAAAATAAAGATTTACAAAATGGACTTCAAGATTTGCTACCATCAAAAATGATTTTGCCAGTTTTAGAACTTACAAAATTAGATGGAGAAAAGAAAATAAATTCTGTCACAAAAGAAGAAAGATTAGAATTATTAAAAACATTGAAAGGATTTGAAATAGAAATAAAAGGTTTTAGACCAATAGAAGAGGCAATAGCTACAGCTGGAGGAATTAGCATAAAGGAAATAAACCCAAAAACAATGGAATCTAAAATTGTGGAAGGATTATATTTTGCAGGAGAAATAATTGATGTAGATGCATATACAGGGGGATTTAATCTTCAAATTGCATATTCTACAGGGTATACGGCAGGAATGAATTAAATAATAAAAGCGATAGAAATTCTATCGCTTTTTATGTTTGAAGAATTAAATTCTAGCAGCATCCACATCCGCCACAGTTGTTATTTCCACAACAACAGAATATTAATATTAATATGATTATAATCCAAATGCAGTCACATCCGTTACCGAAACCACATCCACAACCTCTATTTTCTGGCATAATATTTCCCTCCTTTCAAAGTAAACTTTGAACCTTTGACATTTACCTAAGAGAAACTAGCAACATCCGTTGCCACAACCGCAGTTATTGTTTCCACAGCCACAGAAAAGTAGTAAAAATAGGATAATGAACCAAAGTATTTCACTGTTACAACAACAATTTCTCATTATAAGTACCTCCTATATAAATTTTTGTTACGTCGTTTGTTCTTTTGTATGGTATATACTATTCTAAAAATTAAAAAGTGTTACAATGTTTCAAAAAAGTAAATTGTTACAGATAATATTAATGAGATAATATTTTTTTACTATTTTTTTGAAAAAACTATACAAATTCAAACATTTAATGATATAATTATAAAAAAGTATATAAAAATAAAAAACGGAGGAAGAAACGTGGGAAATATAGTATTATTAGATGACTTAACAATAAATAAAATAGCAGCAGGTGAAGTAATTGAAAGACCAGCATCTGTAGTAAAAGAATTAGTAGAAAACTCAATAGATGCAGGAGCTAATAATATTAGTGTAGAAATAAAAAATGGCGGAATTTCTTACATTCGTGTAACAGACAATGGAAAAGGAATTATGCCAGATGATATGGAAATTGCATTTGAGAGACATGCAACAAGCAAAATAAGAGTAGCAAGTGACTTAGAAACTGTGAAATCTATGGGATTTAGAGGTGAGGCTTTAGCAAGTATTGCAGCAATAGCTAAAGTAAGTATGAAATCTAAAACTAGAGATCAAGAAATTGGACATGAAGTGATAGTAGAGGGTGGAAATATTTTAAAGAATGAAGAAACAGGTTGTCCAGATGGAACAAGCATTACTATAGAAAATCTTTTTTATAATACTCCAGTGCGTTATAAGTTCCTAAAAAAAGACTTTACAGAGTCAGGTTATATAGAAGATGTTATGACTAGAATAGCATTAATACATCCAGAGATAGCAATAAAATTAATAAACTCAGGAAAAACTATTATTCAAACTTCTGGAAATGGTGACATTAAAAATGTTATATATGGTATTTACGGAAAAGAAATTACAGAGAATATATTAGAAGTTAATTACGAATATGAAGATATTAAAATAACAGGTGTAGTTGGAAGACCTATTATTGCTCGTTCAAATCGTTCAAACCAATTATTCTTTGTAAATAAAAGATATATAAAAGATAAAACGTTAACAAGTAGTGCAGAACAAGCATACAAAGGAATGATTACAGTTGGAAAATTTGGATTTTTGGTTTTAAATATTGAAATGGATCCACATAAAGTAGATGTTAATGTTCATCCAGCAAAATTAGAAGTACGTTTCGAAGAAGAACAAAAAGTGTTTAAAGCAGTATATCATGCAATAAAAGATACTTTATTGAAAAATGATTTAGTAGGAGTTCAAGAAGAAAAAGAGGTAAAAGACAATCAAACAGAAGTAAAAAATAGTGTATTAGAAAGTATACAAGCACCAGAAAAATCTAAAGGTTTGTTTTCAAGATTTCTATCAAAAAGAGAGGAAAAAGTAGAAAAAGAAGAAATAGAAAATTCAAATGAACCAAATATTATGAGAGACATATATGAAGCAAGAAAACAAGAAAATAATGCAAAAGAAAATACAAATACCTTCGAGAATATAATGGACAAGATGGCAGAAATGAAAAAATCTGTTGAAGAATTTAAAGAAAGTTCAAATGAGTTAAAAAGTAAAAAGGAAGATACAGAAGTTATAGAACCAGTTAAAGAAATTGAAGAAGACATTACTAAAATATTAAAAACAATAGAACCTAAAGAAGCAAACTTTAATGATGAAACAATAGTAATAACAGATGAAATGAAACAAGAATTAGCTAAAAATATTGAAATAGATGAGACACAAGTAATAGATACTAATAAAATTAATCAAGAGCAAGAAATAGATAAAGAAGTTAGTGAACAAAATGAAAAAGAAGAAACAAGCGAAGAAAAATTTGAAGATATGTATACATCTGTTTTTGGAAGAGCACCAGAAAAGAAAGTAGAAATAAAGGAAGAACCAGAAGAATATAAAATTGATGCAGAAATAGCAACAGGTGAAAATATATCAATGTTTGAAAAAGAACAAAACACTATTCCTGCATATAAATTTATTGGAATTGCTTTTTCAACATATATAATCATAGAATTAGGAAATGAACTATATATGATAGATCAGCATGCAGCTCATGAAAGAATAATGTATGAAAAAGTAAAAGAAAATTACTATAAAAATGGAGAAAAAGACTCTCAAATGATGTTGTTACCAGACATTATTAATTTAACACATAAAGAAATGGATATAGCAAAAGAAAATATAGATATGTTTGAAAAGGCAGGATTTGTATTAGAAGAATTTGGAGAAAATACTATTAAATTAACAGGAGTTCCTAATATATGTTTAGAACTAGATACTAAAGAATTATTCTTAGAAACACTAGATGAAATAAATACAGTAGCAAGAACAGCAAAACAAGAAAAAGAAGAAAAATTTATTGCAACAGTTGCTTGCAAGGCAGCTGTAAAAGCTCATATGGCTCTTTCAAAAGAAGAGGTAGATAGTTTAATGGAAGAATTACTAAAACTTCCAAATCCGTTTACTTGCCCACATGGAAGACCAACAGCAATAAAAATGACAAAAAATGATATAGAAAAGAAATTTTCAAGGAGATAGAAAAATATGGATATATGGTTAATAATAGCTACAGCAGTTGCAAATATAGTTGCTTTAGCTTTAACTTATCAATTTATTAAAAAAATGCCTAAAAGAGAAATAATAATATTTCTTGCAATTAGTGTGGCGACTATGTATATTTTAATTTCAATAGTATATTGGATAAGTGGATTTGGAATAGATTCAGCTGTACATGAAGCAATGAAAAATTTTGTTATATATTTGTTTGTACCAATAAATGTAATTCTATTTGTACCATATTTTGCATTACAATATAGAAAATTTAAAAACAAACAAATAAAAGTACAACAATTATCAAAAAAACTTAGTACATTAGTAATATTACTTATTGTAGTTTTAGTAGTTGAATATTTTTATTTTGTTAATATCCAAAAAAATGTTAAAAATATAGGTGAAAGCAAGACAAATACAACAGTACAAAATGAACAAATAATAGAAAACAGTAATAATGAAGAACTATTAAATGCAATAGATAATAATGAAATAAATTCGAACAGAATGAGTTTAAATGAAAGTAGCACTAATACAACAAATCAAATTTAAGGAGCAAAAATATGCAAAAAGCTAAAGTAATAGTTATAGGTGGACCTACTGCATCTGGAAAAACAGCATTATCTATTGAACTTGCAAAAGCAATAAATGGAGAAATAGTATCAGCAGATTCAATGCAAATATATAAAGAAATGAATATAGGAACAGCTAAGCCAGATGAAGAAGAAAAACAAAATATTAAACATTATATGTTAGATATTATAAGCCCAGAAGTAAGATATAGTGTTGCAGATTATAAAAAAGATGCCAAAAAATGTATAAGAGAAATTGTAGAAAAAGGAAAGATTCCTATAGTAGTAGGGGGAACAGGTTTATACATAGATTCACTTATTTATGAAATAGAATATCCGGAACTAGAGGTTGACCTTCAATACAGAAAACACCTTGAGAACTTAATGGAAAAAGAAGGATTAGAAAAACTATATGAAGAAGCAAAAAAAATAGATCCAACAGCAATGGAAAAAATAAGCCAAAATGATAAAAAAAGAATTTTAAGAGTGTTAGAAATATATCACCAAACGGGAAAAACAAAAACAGAATTGGAAAAAGAGTCAAGAAAAGAACCAGAATTTGATTATAAGATGTTTGCAATAGACATGGACAGAGAAATTTTGTATCAAAGAATTAATAAAAGAGTAGATATTATGGTTGAAAAAGGATTGATAGAGGAAGTAAGAAATATTTATGAAAAATATGAAAAGCTTCCTACATCACTACAAGCGTTAGGATACAAAGAAATTGTAGAATATATAGAAAGAAAATTAACAAAAGAAGAAGCAATAGAAAAAATAAAATTAGAGTCAAGGAGATATGCAAAAAGACAGCTTACATGGTTTAGAAAAAACAAAGAAACAGTATGGTTAAATGGAGGAAATCCAACATCTGAAAATATTCATATTATCTTGGAGGAGATAAACAAGTGAAGAAAAAAAGCAAACAAATAAATAGAAATAAGCAATTTGTATTTATTATTATCTTAATTGCTATTCTAGTTTATATTATTTATATGGTATATAATTTAATAATAAAACCAACAGATACATTTGCTATAGAAAATGGCAAAATATCTTCAGAAGAAACAGTGCAAGGCTATATAATTAGAGATGAAACTGTTTTAAAAGGCGAAAATTATAAAAATGGCTTAGTACAAATTAAAGCAGAAGGAGAAAAGGTAGCAAAAGGAGAAGCAGTTTTCCGTTACTCAACAGTAGGAGAAGAAAAACTAAAAAGCCAAATAAAAGAGTTAGATGTAAAAATACAAGAAGCTTGGGAAAAAGAAGATAATATATTTTCAAGTGATATAAAGATAATAGAACAACAGGTGGAAAACAAATTAACAGATATGTATCATGTAAATGATATGCAAAAAATAAAAGAATATAAGAAAGATTTAAATTCATATATTACTAAAAAAGCTAAAATAGCGGGAGAATTGAGCCCATCAGGTTCATATTTAAAAGATTTAATAAACCAAAGAAGTGAATATGAAAATCAACTAAATTCTGGATCAGAATATCTAACTTCTACTAGATCAGGGGTAGTTTCATATAGAGTGGATGGGTTAGAAGATATACTTACACCTTCTAATTTTGGAAATTTGAGTAAAAAAATGTTAGAAGACTTACACTTGAAAACAGGACAAATTGTTTCAACAAGTGAAGAAAGTGGAAAAATTATTGATAATTTTTCATGTTATATTGCATGTGTATTAAAAAGCAAAAATCTAGAAGAGAAAAATGCAAATGTTGGTGATTCAATTAACATTAGACTTTCAAATAGAAAAGAAGTAAAGGCTAAAATAGAATATATATCAAAAGAAAGTGATACTGAGGACTTGGTTGTATTTAAACTAGAAAATTATACAGAAGAATTAATCAATTACAGAAAAATATCCTTTGACATTATTTGGTGGGATGTAAGTGGATGGAAGGTACCAAATAGTGCAATAAAATATGAAACAGAAGATTTAGCATATGTAATTTGTAAAAGAGCAGGGTATACAGACAAAGTATATGTTCAAATATTGAAAAGTGGAGATAAATATTCTATTATAAAGAATTATGAAACTAGTAATGAATTGATAGAAAAAGGAGTTTCAGAAAATTTTGTCAAAAATAGGAAAAAAATATCATTATATGATGAAATACAACTATAATATTAAATGTTACAAAAATATTACAGATAAATTAAATTAACATTACAATTTTAAAAAACTATTGACAATAAAATAAAAAAGTTAGATACTTATAACATAATTAAAAAGATTACGAAGGACGATAATTTTAGGAGGTTTTGAAATGTCAGGAGCAATCATGAACAAAGTATTAGATTTATTTGGAGTAGATACAGCAGGAGAAGATTACGAGGAAGAGGAAGAAATAGAACAAGAACCAGAACAAGAGGAAGAAGGAAGAAATTTTTGGAATAGACGTAGTAGTAAAGTTGTAAATATGCCACAAACAGAACAAATTAAAATGGTTATATCACAACCAACTACATTTGAACAATCAGAAGCAATTTGTGATTTATTAAAAGAAAAGAAATCAGTAATTGTTAATTTAGAGTACGTTAACAAAGACGTAGCAAGACGTATTGTAGACGTTATTAGTGGTGCTGTTCATGCATTAGACGGACATATTCAAAAAGTATCAAATTCTATATTCCTAATTGCACCATATAACTATGAAATTACAAGTGATTTAGCTAGAGAAGAATTAAAAAATAAATTATCTGTATCTTGGCTAAGAAATTCAAATGGATAATTTTGTGCCAAATATATAGGAGGAAATAAAATGATAACACCATTAGACATAGAAAATAAAAAATTTTCAAAACAAATGATGAATGGATATAGTGTAGAAGAAGTAGATGAATTTTTAGATGATCTAACAGTAGACTATGAAAGAGCATACAAACAAAGCACAGAATTAAAATCTAGAGTAGATGAACTAGAAAGTAGTTTATTACATTATAAAAAAATAGAAGACACACTTCAAAATACATTAGTAATGGCGCAATCAACTGCTGAAGAAGTAAAAAATGTGGCAAGACAACAAGCTGAACAAATTATAAAAGAAGCAGAAGGTAATGCTAGAAAATCAGTAGATGATTTAGGACAAGAAATTCTAATGAAGAAAAAAGAACTAGAAGATATTAAAAAACAATTTGATGTATATAAAGCAAAAATGGAATCATTATTAATTTCTCAATTAGAATTACTAAAAGATATAAATAAAGATGAAGAATAATATAGAGGCACTAATTAAAAGTGCCTTTTAATGTATATATTAATATCATAAAAGGAGTGTACTTATGAAAAATGAAAGTGGAATTACATTAATTACGCTAGTTATCACAATAGTTGTTATGATAATATTAACATTTACAATATCAGTTAATATACAACCATATTTAGAACAAAGAGCAAAGAGCAATTTTGAGACAGATATGCAAAGATTAAAAGAAGAAGTAGAACAATATTATTCAAGAGAAAAAGATTTACCATTATTAAATAAATATACAGATACATCTATGATACAATCTATAAAAAATGTAAATGATAATGATGAATATTATGTACTAGATATTAGACAATTAGAAGTAAAATTAAATAACGGAAGTGATTATAATAAGGCATTAGAAAAGGGTGAAAATACTATAATAACAAGTAGTGACAATTTGAGAGATTTATATATTATTAATAAACAATCACATACAGTGTATTATCCAAAGGGAGTAGAGTATAGTGGGACTACACATTATAGATTGCCAGAAGTATTTACAAAAATTTAAAAAAATACTTGCACAATATAAAAAAATATGTTAAGATTTAAAAAGTCTTAACATTACATAGGGGTATAGTGTTAATGGTAGCACATCGGTCTCCAAAACCGCCTGTGTGGGTTCGAATCCTACTACCCCTGCCATAAAATAAGGGGAAAGTTAGAAAAAACATAATAGTTTATTCTAACTTTTACTTTTGGAAAAGTTTTATTAAATTTTGAATAACAAGCTTTAATAGAACTAAGTAAGTATTTAGGCAAATGTAGAAAGGTATGAATAAGAAATGGAAAAAGTAAAAGAACTAATAAAAAAAGTATGTACAAAAGAAGTTATTTTATATGTAGTATTTGGAGTATTAACAACAGTAGTATCATTAGTTACATATTATATATGTGTAGGAACATTTTTAAATGCGGAAAATGCAATTCAATTACAAATAGCTAATATTATAGCTTGGATTGTTAGTGTAGCATTTGCATATATAACAAATAGAAAATTTGTGTTTGAAAGCACAAATAAAAATAAATTAGGTGAAGCTACTAAATTTGTAACTTCAAGAATAGCAACTCTTTTAATGGATATGCTTATAATGTTTTTAGGGGTTACATTATTAAAACTTAATGATGGAATAATAAAAATAATATCTCAAGTTATAGTAATTGTAGCAAATTATGTATTTAGTAAAATTTTTGTATTTAAAAAATAATGAAATAATATAGGGGCTTATTTTAAGGAGGAATTCTTATGGTAGGCTCTTTTTTTAAGCCTTTTAAATATATAATAATTTTAATAATGATTTTAACTATTTTTATTAGCATATTTTTTATGCCAACAATACAAGCGGATTTTATAAATAACATAGTTGGAGAAGAAATTGTAATTAGTGATTTAGGTTTTGCATGGCCAATACCAGGGTATAATGTAATTACATCATATTTTGGAAAAAGAAATTCACCAACAGCAGGTGCTAGTTCTTATCATAAAGGGCTAGATATAGGTGCACCAGAAGGAACTATATTAATTGCTGCAGTAGATGGTGAAATTACTTATTTAGGTTTTTTAGGTGGAGGTGGGTATACAATTACATTAACTAGTAATAATATGAAAATAACATATTGCCATGTATCACCAAATTTTATAGTACAAGTAGGTCAAAATATAAAAAGAGGAGAAATAATAGGTATGGTTGGTCCTAAATATGTATATGGAGTGCAAGGAAACTCTTACCATGATAGTACTGGAAAACCAACAAATGGAGCAACAACAGGTTGTCATTTGCACTTTGGAATAAGAGTAGATGGAGAATATGTAAATCCATTAAATTACTATTAGAAAAAAACGATATTTTTAGATAAAAAGAAAAATATATATTGCATATAAATTAAAACTAATATAAAATGATAATATCAAAAAGGAGGAATTTATTTGAAAATTGAAAATATAGAAGAATTAAAAGAAATCTCAAAAAAAATAAGAATATCAATAATAGAACAAGTATACAATGCAAATTCAGGACATCCAGGAGGATCACTTTCTTGTGCAGATATATTAACAGTATTATATTTTAATCAAATGAATATAAACGAAAAAGAACCAAAAGCACCATTAAGAGACAGATTTGTTTTGTCAAAAGGTCATTGTGCACCTGCATTATATGGAACTTTAGCAGAAAGAGGATTTTTTGAAAAAGAAAAACTAAAAGAATTTAGAAAAATAGATGGAAACTTACAAGGACATCCAGATATGAATAAAGTTCCTGGTGTAGATATTTCAACAGGTTCATTAGGGCAAGGCTTATCTATAGCTAATGGAATGGCACTTTCATCTAAATTGAATCATGATGGCTATAGAGTGTACTGCCTATTAGGAGATGGAGAAATAGAAGAAGGGCAAGTTTGGGAAGCTGCAATGACTGCTAGTAAATACCATTTAAATAATTTGTGTGCAATAGTAGACTACAACGGACTTCAAATAGACGGAAAAGTCGAAGAAGTAAAAGGATTAGATAATTTAGAAGGAAAGTTTAAAAGCTTTGGATTTAATACAATAGTAGTTGATGGTAATAATATGGAACAATTAATAGATGCTTTTGAAACAGCTAAAATAACCAAAGAAAAACCAACAATGATTATTGCTAAAACTATAAAAGGTAAAGGTGTATCTTTTATGGAAGGTAAAGCAGAATGGCATGGAAAAGCACCAAGCGAAGAAGAGTTTAAACAAGCAATAGAAGAATTAAGTGAAATTTAAGAATAAATTATACAACTAAAAATATATAGTTGTATGCTTCTAAAAGGGAGGTTAAAATGAATAAAGAAATAAAAAAAGCAACAAGACAAAGCTATGGAGAAGCATTATTAGAATTAGGAAAAGAAAATGAAAACGTAGTGGTACTAGATGCAGATTTATCAACTGCAACTAAAACAATATTATTTGCAAAGGAATTTCCAAATAGATTTTTTGATATGGGAATTGCAGAACAAGATATGTTGGCAACTGCAGCAGGATTTTCTACATGTGAAAAAATTCCATATGCAAGTACATTTGCCGTATTTGCAGCAGGTAGAGCATATGATCAAATAAGAAATAGTATATGTTATCCAAAACTAAACGTAAAAATTTGCGCAACACATAGCGGAATAACAGTAGGAGAAGATGGAGCAACACATCAAATGCTAGAAGATATTTCATTAATGAGAACACTTCCAAACATGACAGTAATGTGTACTTCAGATGACGTCCAAACTAAATGGGCCGTAAGAGAAATTAGTAAAATAAAAGGACCTGTGTATTTAAGATTATCAAGAATGGAAACACCTATTATATATGAAGAAAACCAAAAATTTGAAATAGGAAAAGCAGTTCAAATAGGAGAAGGCACAGATGCCACAATCATAGCTACAGGAGATGTGGTAGCAGAGGCAATAAAAGCAAAAGAAGAATTAGAAAGTAAAGGGATTGATGTAAGAGTATTAGATGTTCATACAATAAAGCCAATAGATAAAGATATAATTACAAAATGTGCTAAAGAGACTAAAAAAATAATAACAATAGAAGACCATAATATAATAGGTGGTTTAGGAAGTGCTGTATGTGAAGTATTAGCAGAAGAATATCCATGTAAAGTAACTAGAATGGGAATTAAAGATACTTTTGGAAAATCTGGAAAAGCAGGAGAACTTATGGAATATTTTGGACTTACAGCTGAAAATATTGTAAAAGAGGTAGAAAATTTTTAAATATTTCTACCTCTTTTTATATAGTGGAAAATTTTTTATAGTGAGAGGAAGTTGTGTACTAGATAAATATGTAGAAGCTAAGATTTTCAAATAAATGTAAATAGAAAATCTTAGCTTTGATTTTTTATGAATTTTTTGTGAAATTTTAAAAGTAGAGGAAAAACAAGAAAAAGCGACAAAATAAGAAAAAGTGGCATAAATTACAAGGTTTTTTATTCAAAAAACTATTGCAAATAATTGATTTTATTGTTATGATTAGGTAGAAAAGATAAAATTGCGTAAATTTTAGTATAACGTTAGGGAAACAAGCAATATAAAAATAATAAGGAGCTAAATTATATGATAGAATTTAGAAATGTAAGTAAAACTTATAGTACTGGAACAGAAGCCGTACATAATGCTAATTTTAAAATAGAAAAAGGAGAATTTGCTTTTTTAGTAGGAACATCAGGCTCAGGAAAATCAACACTAATAAAAATGATACTAAAAGAAGAAGATCCTACTTCTGGAAATATTATAATAAATGGAAAAGATACTACATTCTTAAAACCTAAAAGAGTACCATATTTAAGAAGAAGCATGGGAGTAGTTTTCCAAGACTTTAGATTATTACCAGACAAAACAGTATATGATAATGTTGCATTTGCTATGTACATAGTAAGAGCAACACCAAAACATATAAGAAGACAAGTACCTATGGTACTTGCAATGGTAGGATTAAGTGGAAAAGCAAAAATGTATCCAAATGAACTATCAGGAGGAGAGCAACAAAGAGTTGCTTTAGCAAGAGCTCTAGTAAACAATCCATCAATGTTAATTGCAGACGAACCTACAGGAAACTTAGACCCAGAAACAGCTTGGGATATTATGACATTACTTAACGATATAAACATGAGAGGTACAACAGTAGTTGTTGCAACACACGCAAAAGATATAGTAGATCGTATGAAGAAAAGAGTTATTCATATTGATAATGGCGTTATAGATAGAGATGATAAAAAAGGTGGTTATGATAGTGAGATATAATGTACTAAGTTATTTAATAGGGGAAGGTTTTAGAAACTTCTTTAAAAACAAAAAATCAACAGGTGCTTCTTTAATGATTATGTGTGCAACAATGATGATATTTGGATTATTCTTCTTAATTGGAGAAAATGTAAATTACATGGTAAAAGAAATTGAAGCAGAACAAGGTATGCAAGTATTTATGGTTAAAGATGCTACAGAAGAACAAATACAAAAATTAGGCGAACAAATTAAAGAGTTAGATTATGTAGCAAAGACAGAATTTGTATCTAAAGAACAAGCATATAACATTGTAAAAGAAAAATATGGAGACTATGGTAGATTTCTAGAAGGATATACGATAGAAAAGAATCCATTTAAAGTTTCATATGTTGTAACATTAACAGATTTATCAAAAAGTGAAGAAGTAAGAGCTCAAATAGAAAAATTAGATAATGTAAACAATATAGAAATGAGAGACAAAACAATAAATGCATTAGTTGGAATTGCAAATGGAATAAGATGGATTTCAGCAGGAATTTTAGTATTATTAATAGTAATATCAATATTTATTATTGCAAACACAATTAAACTTACAGTTCATGCAAGAAGAAAAGAAATTTCAATTATGAAATATGTTGGAGCAACAAATGGTTTTATAAGATGGCCATTTATAGTAGAAGGTATTCTTATAGGAATAGTTTCAGCAATGATTTCAATTTTAATATTAGGAGTTTCTTATAACTTTATAGTAGGAAAAATAATGGAATCATCAGTTACAAGTATGATAAATATAACACTATTACAATTCTCTGATATATTTGGATTAGTTGTAGCAGTATACTTAGGATTAGGCATAGGAATAGGATGTATAGGTAGTGCAATTTCTATGAGAAAATATTTAAAAGTATAAAAATTATAACAAAGGAAGGAAAATAAATAATGAAAAATAAACTCATTTCATTTGTACTTATTTTAATTCTAATATTAACAAGTATGTGTATGCCGATTTATGCGGTTACACAAGATGAACTTGAAGATCAAAAAGACAATCTAAATACCAAAATAAGTGACACCAAAAACCAACAAGCAGGTGTTCAAGAAGAACTAAGTGAGCAAAGAAAAGAAATACAAAAACTAGATCAATCTATTACTGAAATGGAAGAACAAATTACTTCATTAAACATGGAAATTGCAGAACTTGAAAATTCAATAGATGAAGAACAAAAAAAGCTAGAACAAAAACAAAGAGAACATGAAGAAAATCAAGCATTAATGGAAGATAGACTAGTTGTTATGTACGAATATGGAGATACATCTTTTTTAGATATGTTATTTAATTCAAAAAATATTGTTGAATTTATATCAAACTATTATATGTTATCACAAATAACACAATGTGATAAAGAGTTACTAGAAACAATAGAAAAAGAGCAAGAAGAAATAGAAAACACTAAAAAACAATTAGAAGAAGATAAAGATAAAGTATCTAGTGCGAAAACGGAAAAGGAAACAAAAAATAATTTGTTGAAAGCTCAAAAGTCAGAAAGACAAGAAAAAGCAAGTGCATTATCAGCAGAGGATAAAGCATTACAAGATGAAATAGATGAATATAATAGACAAGCAGCTAAAATAGAAAGTCAAATTCAAGAAATTATAAAAAAGGCAAATCAAACAACAGGTGGAGGAGCAAATGGATTGAAATTTGATGGAAGCTTTATATGGCCATGTAATAACAAAATAGTTACATCAAGAGTAAAATGGCGTTGGGGAAGATGGCATAAAGGTATAGATATTGGAGCAAATCATGAAAATGTATATGCTGCAGCATCAGGTTATGCATATAACTTAGAAAACCCAGGGGGATATGGAAATTACATAATGATAATTCATGGTGATGGATATATAACACTATATGGACACTTACTATCAAGACATATATCTAGTGGACAATATGTATCACAAGGACAAGTAATAGCAACTTCAGGTGGAGGAGTAAATGATGAGGGCAAAGGAAGTAGTACAGGTAGACATTTACACTTTGAAATAAGAAAAGCAAGTAGTTTATCAGGCTTCTTTAGTAGTTCATTCTTAGATCCATTAGATTATTTACCAGGTGGCTATACAATATATGATTAATATTAAAAGGAGGAGAAGTATGAAAAATAAAATAATTTCAGTTTTGTCAGTTATTATTATATTATCATGCTTTTTCTTTATACCTAAGATAAATGCAGCAACATTAGAAGAACAAAAACAGGAAAATCAAGAAAAAAAGGAACAAGCAGAAAAAGAATTAGAATATGTTAAAGAAGAACTATCTGACGCAGTAGTAAAAATTCAAGAGTTAGATGATAAGATAAAAACTGCAGAAAAAGAAATTTCAGATATGGATGAAAACTTAATACAATTAGAAACAAAAGTTACAGATACAACTCAAAAATTGCAAACAGTACAACAAAATTATGATGAAAATCAAAAAATAATGGAAAAAAGATTAGTAGTAATGTATGAATGTGGAGATGTTTCATATTTAGATTTACTACTTAGATCATCTAGTCTAATAGAATTTTTATCAAATTATTATGTAATAGAAGAAATAATTAGAAGTGATAGTGAATTATTAGAAAGTATAGAAAAAGAAAAAGATGAAATAGAAACAACTAAAAAACAATTGGAACAAGAAAAGGCAGAATTAAAATTGCTAAAGGTAAAGAAAGAGCAAACTAGAATAATAATGCAAAATAATAAGACAATACAACAAAATCAAATAGACAAACTATCAGACAGCGAAAAAGAATTACAACAAAAAATTCAAGAATACAAAGATGAAGAAGCAAGAATAGAGAATTTAATAAATTTAGCTTCTAATCAATATGTATATGATGGAGAATATACAGGAGGTCTAATGGCATGGCCAATAGCTAAAAGTGGTACATATATTACATCTAATTATGGAATAAGGGAACATCCAATTCAAGGTGTTATAAAATCTCATACAGGTATAGATATAGGAAATGCAGGATTTGGAGCACCAGTTATAGCAGCAGCAGATGGAGTAGTGTCTATGGCAAGCTATTATGGGGGATATGGAAATTGTGTAATGATAAACCATGGAAATGGATTATCAACGTTATATGGACATGGACAAAAAATATTGACGACAGTAGGTACAGAAGTAAAAAAAGGAGACTTAATAATGGAAGTTGGTTCTACAGGTTATTCTACAGGACCACATTTACATTTTGAAGTAAGAATAAATGGACAACCTACGAACCCATTACCATATGTGCAATAAATAGTAATAGTATCTGAATAATACAATTATTTGAGATAATTAAAGTTAGAATAAAAGAATTAAAGCTCTTATTATTCTAACTTCTAATTTTGAAAAAAGAGAGTATACTATAAAAAGAGTATAACTTAGGAGGAAAAAAGTGAAGAAGAATAACGTATATAAAATAATAATGCTAGTTATATTAACAGTGGCAATTACATTTATTATAACATCAATTGTAATGTATAATACTTTAGGAAAGAATAATGTAAAATATGTTTCAACAGATAGTATAGGAAGGACATTTAAAACATTCCATGATTTTATAGAAAAAAACTATTTGGGAGAAATAAATGAAGATGAAATGTTAGAATCTGCAATTAAAGGATATGTAGCAGGTTTAAATGATGAGTATTCTGAATATATAACAAAAGAAGAAATGGAAGAATATATGCAAGATGCAACAGGAAAATATGTAGGAATAGGAGTGTATATAGCTAATAATACAAAAACAAATCAAATAGTTGTATTAATGCATATAAAAGGGTCTCCAGCAGAAGAAGCAGGAATAAAATCCGGAGATGTTATTACAAAAGTAGATGGTGTAGCTTATAAAGGGGAACAATTAAGTGAAGCATCAAATGCACTAAAAAAGGAAGAAGGAACAAAAGTAAAAGTAGAAATTCTAAGAGAAAGTGGAGAAACAGTTGAACTAGAAATAGAAAGAAGAAATATAAAAGTTAATCATATAGAAACTAAAGTCTTAAATGATAACATAGGATACATGGAAATATCTACTTTTGATGATGGATGTTATGAAGAATTTAAAACAAAATGGGAAGATTTAAAAAATCAAAATATAAAATCTTTAATAATAGATTTAAGAAATAATGGTGGAGGAATTGTAAAAGAAGCTACAGATATAGCAGATATGATGGTAGAAAAAGGAAACACGTTATTAATAACATCAAGTAAAAATAAAGGCGAAAAAATAACTAAAGCAACACAAGAAAAGACAATTGATTTACCAATAGTAATATTAGTAAATGAAAACACAGCAAGTTCTTCTGAAATTCTTTCAGCAGCAGTTAAGGAAAATAATGAAAATGTAACAATCATAGGAAAAACAACTTACGGCAAGGGAGTAATTCAAACAATATATAATTTAACAGATGGAAGCGGAATAAAACTAACAACAAATGAGTATTATACACCAAAACACAATATTATAAATAAAGTAGGAATTAAACCTGATATTGAAGTAGAATTTCCAAAAGAAGAAAATTTATATAGTGTAGAAGAGGCAAAAGATACTCAACTACAAAAAGCAATAGAAGTTTTGAAATAGTGTGGCAATAGGGACGCCCCTTATTGCCACAAAAACTGTCAAAGTGTTGATATTTTAAAATAAAACTCTATGTCAATAGGTGAGGTGAAAATCTTGAAAAAAGGTTTTCATCTCAATTTTTTTGTGGCATTAAGGGGCGTCCCTATTGCCACATTTTTTTATCACAATATTACAAAATTCGACATATTATATAGTAGATAAATAGCATAGAGGTGATATTGTGAGTAAATTTAGAAAAGGAGATATTGTTGGAAGAATATCTTATAATAAAGATGTGTTATTTGAAATTACTAAAATTATAAAAACAAGTAATAATAAAGAAATATATATATTAAAACGGAGTTACTGAAAGAATAGAGGCAGATAGCCCAAGAGAAGACTTAGAATTAATGGACAAAAGGATGGTAGAAGACAGAATAAATAAAATGGAGGAAAGGGTAGAAAACAGAATAGAAAAATGCTTAAAAGATCCTAAATATTCCTTTTGTAAAAACAAAACATTATTTAATTGGGGAGAAAAAAGAGGAAACAAAGAAGTCCGTACGGGAAAAATATTACATTTAGATGGAGACAAAAGATACACTGAAAAATCTATGAGATATTATAAAAGTTTGGGATTAAATGCAGTAGTAAAAAATATTCCGGAAAGTAAGCAAGCATATGTTGTCAAAATGCTTTTAGATAGGTATGAGCCAGATGTACTGGTAATAACAGGACATGATGGAATGATAAAAAAAGGAACAGGATTTAATGATATATATAATTACAGAAATTCAAAATATTTTATAAATGCAGTAAATGAGGCAAGAAGTTGGAACTCAAAAGGTAAAGATTTAGCTATTTTTGCAGGAGCATGCCAAAGCTATTATGAGGCAATAATGGCAGCAGGTGCTAATTTTGCATCTTCACCAGGAAGAATAATGATAGACTTTATAGATCCACTTATTGTAGCAGAAAGAATAGCAACAACAGATAACACAAGATATTTAACTATAAACGATATAAAAGATGAATTAAGAGACGGGGAAACAGGAGTAAGTGGCATAGGTTCTATGGGAAAAAAGATAACAAAATTATAAAAAACACTAATGTAATACAATAGTAATTATATTGTAATACAAATGTAATAAAACCTTAAAACCTTTGATATGAGCCAAAAACAAGAAACGACATAAAGCTTTTACTTTTGACATTTTATGCCTTTCATGATAGAATAAGTTCATCTTAAAGAAGTAGGTGATGAACATGATTTGTAAAAGCGATATAGCAAGTCTAAAAACAGATATTGGAGATAAAGTAGGTCAGAGAATTATTGTTAAAGGTTCTTTAGGAAGAAGTAAAACATTCGAAAAAGAAGCTACAATAGAAAAGGCTTATCCAAACATTTTCGTAGTTAAATACGAGGAAAACGAAAGAAATGTTACCTATAGTTATACAGATGTTTTAACAAGAACAGTAGAAGTAGATGTATTTGATGGAGAAAATTATTCACCACTAATTCCACCAACTGTTAGTGTAAAAGCATAACATAAAAGAAGAACAAAAGCCAAAAATATAAAATAATGAAAAATTCCTAAATTTTTAGGAATTTTTTTTGTGCCCAAGCAATATACATTAGTAATAAAAAAATTAAGGAGGTATATTGTCATGCAAGTCACAGCAAGTAAAGAGACATTATGTGTTAATCAAATAATAGGACAAAAAACAGATACAGCCATGGTAGAGGAGGATTTTGTAGTTCCTGATATAAAACCAGATATATTAAATACAATTCGTACAAATGGAACAATTTGCATCTATAAAAAAGAAGTGATGGATGGAAAAGTTAGACTAGATGGTTGTATAAATGCATATATTATGTATTTAGCAGATGATGAAGAATCAAGTGTAAGAAGTTTAAACACAACTTTAGAATTTTCACAAACTATAGATTTTGATGTAGTAAAAACAGGAATGTTGTTGGACGACAATGTAGATTTAAAAGCTATAGAATGTAGAGTTATAAACGGAAGAAAAATAAATGTAAAAGCAATAATAGATATTGAACTAAAAATTGCTTCAAATGAAGATGTAGAATTTGTAAAAGAAGTGAATGACATTAAAGATATTCAACTTTTAGAAAATAATTTAAAATTAAATTCATTATTAGGAACAGGTTTTACGAAAGTCTACGCTAAAGATACTTTGGTAATAGATTCCGCAGATAATTTAGCAGAAATTATGAAAGTAAATATTAATATAATTAATAGAGAGACAAAAATAAGTTATAACAAAGTATTAGTAAAAGCAGATGCTTGTGTAAAAATATTATATAGGACAGAAGATAATAGAATATGTTCTACTTGCAATTTAATACCTGTAATGGGATTTATAGATATGCCAGATGTAACAGACGAGAATTTATGTGATGTGAAATATCAAATAAGAAATCTAGTAATAAAACCCAATAATATAGAAGAACATTCTATATATGTAGAAGCAGAATTAGAGATAAATTGTATGGTATATCAAACAAGACAAGTAAATATAATAGAAGATTTATATAGTCCAAGTGTAGACCTGGCATATAAGCAAAAACAAATAAGAGCAATTTCTCAAAAAGAAATTTTAAAAGATACTTGCAATATAAGAGAAAAACAATTTATAGCAGAAATAGGAAACAGAAAAATATATGATGTAGATGTAAAGCCAACGATTACGAATCAAACAATTATGAATAACAGAATAATGTTTGAGGGAGAAGTAGAACTAAACTTTTTATTTGATGCAGATAATAGTAGCAGAATGGGAACAAAAAATCTAGTGTTACCATTTAACTTTAATATGGATTGTATGGGTGTAACAGCTACATCACAAATTGAAACTAGTGTAGAAGTAGAACTACAAGATTTTGTAGTAATGCCAGATGAAAGTATAGATATGAAAATAGATTTAGGATTTACTATAAATTTATCTAACAATAGAGATATAAATGTAATACAAGAAATAAACGTAGACGAAGCAAGAGACACAGAAAGATATAGTTTAATAATATATTTTGTAAAACCAGGAGATACATTATGGAACATAGCAAAGAAATTTCACAGTACAGTTTCAAATATAGCTAATATAAATGGAATAGAGGACGAGAACAAAATAAATATTGGAGAGCAATTATTTATTCCAATAGCAATTTAAAATTAAAGGAAATATCATGGATAAGATATATTCTAGAAAACGAATAAACTTGCCTAAAAGTTTTAACAAAAATAAGAATAATGAAAAGTTAATAAAAATAACTAAAATAGTCTTTATTATGTGTATAGCAATAGTAACAGCAAATGGAATTATATATGCAATTAGGCCAATTGTAGATAAGCAATGTATTAATATGGCAAAAAGTATATCTACAAAAATTTCAAATGAACAAGCAACTATAGTAATGAGTAAATATAAATATGAGGATTTATGTACAATATCAAAAGACAACAATGGGAATATAACTATGATAAAAGCAAATGTAATTCCTATAAACGAAATAATTTCAGACGTAGCAATAAAAATACAAGAAGAACTAAATAAGACAGATAATAGTAACTTTTCAATCAGATTAGGTAGTTTTACAGGAAGTAGGTTACTTTCAGGAAAAGGACCAAATGTAAACGTTAGAATGTCAACAATAGGAAATTTAGATACAGACTTAAGATCAGAATTTTCATCAGCAGGAATAAATCAGACATTACACAAAATGTATTTGCAAGTAGAATGCAATGTAATTATATTAACTCCATTTAATACGATGGAAGAAAAAATATCAAATCAAGTATTACTGGCAGAAGCAGTAATAGTTGGAACAACACCAAATACTTATTATAACTTTGATGGAGTTACAACAAACAATTTATTAGAAACTATAAAATAGTTAAAAATAAATATTTAATAATAAAAAGTATAGATAATCAAAAGTTGATTTCTATACTTTTTTTATATTGTGTTTTTTTATAAAATGTATTACAATTAATATAAGAGAATATAATAAACAAAGGATGAAAATATGAAAAATGTAAATTTACCAAAAAAAGTAACTCTGTATGATAAACTAAAACAAAAAATAAGAAATATATTAGGATACAAAGAGGGAAAGAAATTTATAATAGATACAAAGCCAAATATGGAAGAGTATTCAGAATTAAGATTAATGAGATTGGCTAATGTAGAAGAAAAATTAAAGAAGGCATTCGAAGGTAATAAAGAAGACAAAAATCAAGGAATAACGAAGCAAGAGGCAGAAGAAATTTTAAAATGGACTGTACAAAATGCAAGAAATGAATTAGCTAAAGATAGGAATTTACAAGAAGAAAGTTTATTAGGTTGCTGTGGTTTTGGTCAAGCAATTACAGCACAAACATTAAGAAATATGGGTCTGAATCCAAATGTATGTAATGTGAATCCAACAATAGGTGAAGATACAGGAAGACATGCTTTTATAACAGTCAATATTCCTATTAAAACATCAGAAAAAATTGAAGATAAAATGTATTTAGTAGATACAACATATAGACAATTCTTTTTAAGAGACGAAGTAACAAATTCACGTGGTGAATTCATAAAAGATAAAGAATTTGGTAACAAAGTAGCACCGATGGCAGGATATTGGCTTTTAAAAATGCGATGTGGAAGAGAAATGGCAGAAGAAATTTTATCAAAAGGTTATATAGAATTAACAGAAGAAAGAGCAAAATTATATGGAGATTCATTTATATTAGAAGAAAAAGAAAGAAAAAATCCTACAAGAGTTCCAAATCAAAAAGAACTAATAACAGGAATTGATGGAAAACAATATATAAATAACATTAATAATCCAAAGTTACATGAAGAAATAGATTATGATGTGGAAGATTTTGAAGAATATGGAATTAATATAAAGACACCATTAATGCAAAAACAAGAAATGATAGAAAAAAAATACAAAGAGAGTACCATAGAAAATGAGATAAAGAGAAGTCATGATAAAGATAAAGAATTAGAAAATATAAAATAACAAAAAACTCGGAATATAAATAATTCCGAGTTTGTATTTTTTATCTCTTACTAAATTGTGGAGCTTTTCTAGCTTTTTTAAGACCGTATTTTTTTCTTTCTTTCATACGTGGATCTCTTGTTAAGTATCCATTAGATTTTAATGTTGGTCTAAATTCACTATTTGCTTCATTTAATGCTCTTGCGATACCATGACGGATAGCTCCAGCTTGACCTGTAAATCCTCCACCTTGAACTTTAGCAATAACATCATATTTAGCTGTTGTTTCTGTTGCAGACAATGGTTGTCTTACTATAGTTTTTAAAACTTCTGTTCCAAAGTATTCATCTATACTTTTTCCGTTTATTGTAATAACTCCAGTACCTTCTACAAGTCTTACTCTAGCGATAGATTTTTTTCTTCTACCAGTACCATAGAAAACTGATTTAACTGATTTTGCTTTAGCCATATTATTTTACCTCCCAAACTTCTGGTTTTTGAGCGATGTTTTCATGTTCGCTACCAGCATATACTCTTAATTTTTTTACCATTTGTCTTCCTAGACTATTGTGTGGAAGCATTCCTTTTACAGCAAGCATCATAGCTTGTTCTGGTTTGTTTTCCATCATAACTCTTGCAGATGTTTCTTTCATTCCACCAATATATCCTGAATGATGTCTGTAAACTTTTTGGTCTAATTTTCTTCCTGTTAAAACAGCATCTTTACAATTAATAATAATTACGTGATCTCCAACATCCATGTTTGGAGTATAAGTTGGTTTGTGTTTTCCTCTTAATAATCTAGCAGCTTCAGTTGCAACTCTACCTAAAGGTTTGTTAGCAGCATCTAAAACATACCATTTTCTTTCAATTTCATTCTTTTTTACACTATGTGTTGTATTGTTCATGGTAATAAATACCCTCCATTCATTATATAATATTATTTATATGAAACCACTTTATACTTAAACTACCGGGGAGAAGTTTATATATAAAAGGTAACATTTCATAATTACGCTATATTATTCTAATACAAATAGGAATAAAAGTCAAGAAAATAGGAAAAAAATCTTATAAAATTTGATTATTTATGTAAAATATATGAAAATAAAGAAGTAACTTCATGGAATTTTAACATTAGATAAGCATTTCTAAAACGTTGTTTACTATATAATATAATTAGAAATAGTAAATAGAATTGGCAACTTTTTAGATAGAAAAAATGAACAAGAAAAATAAAAACAGCTAAATCTATTGAAATAGCTGTTTTTTATTGGTGCTTCGAAGTGGAATCGAACCACTGACACAGGGATTTTCAGTCCCTTGCTCTACCAACTGAGCTATCTGGGCAGTTTCTTTAAGAAACATCGCAATTAACACGCATTGAACATTTTACAATGACTTCTAATTATTGTCAAGCAAAATTTTATTTATTTTCTATTCATTTTTATTTTACTGAAGTGAAAAGTTTATTTCCACTTAGAAGTAGGCAAAGTAGATTTTAGTCTTTCACTTATTTCCACTTCAACATTCTATTTAATATTAACATTGCCTCCACCAAAATATCTTTCATTACCTTCCATTCCGGTTATCAATTTAGCAAGCCCCTGCATCTTCTCCTCTGTCCTGGCAAGTTCATTGCTACATTCTAATAACTCTGCTGAAATATCAAGTCCTGCATTATTATAGATTGGTTTATATTTTAAATCATGTTCAAGGCTTGCCCAATAATCCATAGGCTCTGTTCTGAACTGAATCTCAACAGGAATCATCTTCATCGCACCGATATAATTGATAGGCACTTCTAATATAAGATGCAGACTTCTATATCCGTTAGGCTTTGGATTAGCAATATAATCCTTTCTCTTAATAAGATGCAAATCAGGCTGATTCTCAAGATATTGTGCAAATTCATACGCATCACTTATATAAGCACACACAACTCTGACACCAGCAATATCAAACAGATTATCCTGCATATTATCAACTGTTGCCTCTAGCTGTTTCTTTGCTAATTTCCCCATTACACTTCTGGCACTCTTAATTCTCTTCTCAAGCTGATGAAGTGGTTCTCTGTTATATTTGAATTTAAGCATTTCATTAATGGTTTCAATTCTTATGCATATTTCTTTCATCGCAGCCTCATACATCTTAGAAAACATCTCATATGGTGCAACATTCTGCTCTAACTGGTGAATTGCCACTTCCATCTTTCTTGCATCACCGACTTTAGCATTAAAATTCTGTAATGTATTACCATTCTCCGTTAAGAATTTAATTATATCTCTTCTGGTAATAATTCCGATAAATACATTCATATCGTCTACAACTGGTACAAAATTCTGCTCCATTGACAAAAGCAGCAAATCATTTATATCACTCGAAATGTTTATTGCCGGATTCCAGCCTTGTCTTATAATGTCCTTAATTAACAGACCATCATAGTTCTTCATATCTTCATCTGTATATTTCAACAGAAAATCTTTATCACAGACCGTTCCCGCATATGTACCATCTACACGTATTACAGGAATTGCTGTATATCCACTCTGCTTTAAAATCTCCATTCCCTGTCCAAATTCGTCTGTATCATATAAATATTTAACTTTTGATTTTGATATTATTAACTTAAATGCGTTCATTTCTAAATCAACCTCTTTTCAGGTAACTTACTATGCTGCTGCAACAATGAAGAATAATACTAATGGCTGTAGGAGTACCATTGTGTACAGACAATCTCTATATAAATTCTTATTTACTTTTATCTTATTACTTCTCATTGCTAAAAGTACAATCACCAGAAGTGGAACAAAATATCTTCCCTGCACACCCTGTATCTCTGTACTGCCTAATGGTGTCCAATCGAGAAGCATAGCCCCCATAATACAACCAACGCTAAGAATAGTCATTATGCTCATCATTAATTTAGCCTTACCGCTAAAATCATAATTATCATCTTCAGACTTCATAAATCCCAAGAACATAACAATAAATATCGGAACAATTACTACCATTGGTATGCCGATATCTATCCAGCCAAGGTTGCTTCCTATCATGCTTCCGAAGTAAAATGTTCCGAGATTCGCAAGTGTATCCCAGAAAAGTACAATACAGAAAGCTGGATTCTTAATTAAATATCCTATAGTGTAACCCGGTGAATTTGCCCATTCCACAAATCCATTCATAGAACCTGAACCGCCCTGTTGTGGTGTTAACATTTTCACTATCAATGCAATTATAACTGCCGCCACAAGACCTGATAACAGTATTTTGAATAACTTCTTATTTTCTCTAAACAATCTCTTAAGAGGCAATAATGTCATCAAAAGAATTGGTGCATATG
>OIZO01000316.1_pt1 | contig 35033 bp, 26 predicted proteins | sample 1588551 | NCBI WGS metagenome assembly OIZO01 (sample SAMN03283271) | human gut metagenome | biome: human-associated habitat; material: feces | host: Homo sapiens | place: Peru | collected 2012 | reverse complement strand
ACGATGCCTTTCTGGCTTCCTTGGATGATCTTTTGAAGGAGGACAGCGAAGAATCGAAGGAGGCGGAAGCTCCCCCGAAGACGAAAAAAGCCCCGAAAGAGCCAAAAAAGGCGAAATTTCCTCTAACGCGTCTTTGCGCTGTTCTGGGGGCGGTTGCCTTGTGCGCAGCCGCCGTGTTCGGCATCTCTGCCGCTGTGGACCATCTGGGCGGGACCATTCAGGATGGTGTGACCGTCGGCCCTGTTTCCGTTGGCGGCATGACCAAAGGCCAGGCAAAGAACGCACTGAAGCACGATTATGTTTTCCTCCGGGAAGACAGTCCCCTGACGGTCAGCCTAGCCAAGCGCTCCACGAAAAAGCTGGACCTATCCGTCAACAGAATGGTTCTTGGGAGAAAGGACATTGACTTAAAGCTGGATATAAACCGTGCCATAAAGGATGCCTACTCCATTGGCCGCACAGAGGATACGGACTCACTCCATCTTCCAATCACCCCCTACCTGACCATGGATACCGATACGATTCAGCAAACCGTTTCCGCTTACGCGGAAGAACTGGCAAAATGGTACATCGACTCCGGCTGGCACCTGGAGGGCGACGCTCCTGACGTAACCTCCCCGGATTTTGACGAGGACACCCCCTGCCAGACTCTGGTAATGGACTCCGGTATTCCCGCCGTCAACATCGACGAAGATGTGCTGTACAGCGAGATTTTAGATGCCTACGAAACGAATCAGCCTCTTGTAAACTATGCGGGGCCCCTGGATGTTTCTTCTCCACCCTTGCCGGACCTGGAAAGCATTTCTCAGCAAGTGAGCAAGGCTCCCGTGGAGCCCTACATAGACCGGGAGACTCTTGAACTCGTCCCCGGTGTACCGGGCTATACCTTCGATATAGAGCAAACCAAAACCGAGTTGGCCCATCTTGCCTTTGGGGATACCCTGCGGGTCACCCTTCACCCCGCGTTTCCGGAACTGTCCGACGATGACGTCTACTTCCAGGACGTGCTGGGCCACTGCGAAACGCCCTACAGCAACAATCCCAAGCGGATCGTGAATTTAGGGCTGGCCTGCAAGGCTCTGGACGGCCTGGTGCTGGAGCCGGGGCAGGAATTCTCCTACAACGATACTCTAGGGGAGCGCACCGCCGAGAAGGGCTACCAGCCCGCCCCTGCCTACTCAGGAACCACCCTGGTGGACTCTTTGGGCGGCGGCATCTGCCAGGTGTCTTCCACACTGTACTTAGCCAGCGTCTACGCCGAGCTCACCATCCTGGAGCGGGTAAACCACGGCTTCCCGGTGCACTACATTCCCTATGGCATGGATGCTACCGTCAACTGGGGCTTTACGGATCTGAAAATGCGCAACGATTCTCCCCTGCCGGTGAAGATCCGTGCCGAAACCTCCGACGGCTACGTCCGCATCGATATTCTGGGCACCGAAACCCGGGACTACGACATCAAAATGACCTACAGCGTAGGCGGCCGATATGTAAAGACCTTCAAAAGCAAATATGACAAACAGACCGGCGAGTTTCTCTCCAAGGAGGAAGTGGCCCTGTCGGCGTATATGGAGGATGTGTTTTAAACCCTCTCCTGGGAGAGGGTGAACTGGGCGTAGCCCAGGACGGGTGTGGTGCGGCATACAGGAATGACCTGGTACCGCCCCTCTTCCGTCTCGGCTGCGCCGAGCCACCTTCCCCCAGGGGAAGGTATAGCAAACCCCGGGCCTTTGGCAGGTCCGGGGTCATATGATTTCCTTTACGCAATGGTCATGATCCAGCCCTCGGGGGCGGGGATGGTGCCCATCTGGATACCGGTGAGGGTCTTGTAGAGCTTCTCTACCACGGGGCCCATACCGGCATAGGTGTACTCCTTGCCGTGGTCCACGATCTTGCCCACAGGAGAGATAACGGCGGCAGTGCCGCACAGGCCGGCCTCGGCAAAGCTGCCCAGCTCGTTGACACCTACCACACGCTCTTCTACTTCCAGATTCAGGTAATCCTTGGCCACCTGAACCAGACTGCGGCGAGTGATAGAGGGCAGGATGGTGCCGGACTTGGGAACCACCAGCTTGCCGTCCTTGGTGACAAAGAGGATGTTGGCACCGCCGGTCTCCTCGATGTGGGTCCGGGTAGCAGAGTCCACATACAGGTTCTCATCGTAGCCCTGCTCATGGGCATCCACAATGTTGTAGAGGCTCATAGCGTAGTTCAGGCCCGCCTTGATGTGGCCTGTGCCTCTGGGGGCTGCCCGGTCCAGGTCGGAAATACGGATGGTCAGAGGCCGGACGCCGCCCTTGAAGTAGGGGCCTACAGGGGTACCGAAGACACGGAACTGGAACTCGCTGGCGGGCTTCACACCGATGACGGGGTCATAGCCAAACATGTAGGGCCGCAGGTACAGGCTGGCACCGGAGCCGAAGGGGGGCACCCAGGCGGCATTGGCCTTCACGGTCTGGTAGATGGCATCCAGGAACCGCTCTTTGGGGAACACGGGCATTTTCATTCGCTCACAGGACTGGATCATCCGCTCGGCATTCAGGTCCGGGCGGAAGCAAACGGTCTTGCCGTCCTGGGTGGTGTAGGCCTTCATGCCCTCGAACACGGTCTGGGCGTACTGCAGGACGCAGGCGCACTCGTTCATGGTGATGTTGGCATCGGTGGTCAAGCCGCCCTCATCCCAAGCGCCGTCCTTGTAGTTGGATACATAACGGTAATCCGTCTGCATATAGCCGAAGCCGATATTGCTCCAGTCGATATTTTTCTTTTCCATAGTCGCGCAACTCCCTTTTCTTTTTGAGTCTTCCCTATGATAGCACGTTCTTCCGGGAAGGTCAAGAAAAAAATGCGCCGCTGGCGGACAGATGTCTTCGTCTTTTTCTATATTCCCTCATTTCCTCCTTGTATTTTTCTCCGAAAACAGCTATAATAATTCCACTATGGAAAGTTAGGAGAGATACGATGGCGAATAACGAATGGGATAACTGGGGCCGGAGTATCCAGGAGCTGATCGACAAGGCGGTAAACTCCCAGGATTATCAGGAGCTGAGCCGCAACATTGGGAGGACCATTGACAAGGCCTTCTCCGCCAGCTCCCAGGCAGTGCGCCGGGCAGCCAATTCCGCGCCGAAAAACAGCCCTTATCATTACAACTACACAACTCCGAAGGTGACCGTAGAGCCCAAAAAGGAGACGCTCCCCGCTCTCTACGGCAATCCCAACGGAGAGACCACAAAAGGCATTTTGCAGACCGTATTCGGGGGGCTCCTGGCCGTGGCGGCCCTGGGGTTGGTGATCCCCTTTGGCGTATTGTCCATCGTTGGCAGTGCCGGATTCGTGGTAGGGTTTCTGGCCGGCGGGGCTGCTCTGGTAGGCGGCACGGCTCTGCTGTGCTCCGGCATCGGCACCCTGGCCAAGGTCAGCCGGTTTAAGGTCTATCTCAAGGCCCTGGGGACCAAGACCAGTATCACCCTGGAACGGCTCTCCCGGAGTGTAGGCAAGAACGAGCGGTTTGTCCGGAAAGAGCTGCAAAAGATGATCAAGCAGGGGCTCTTCCTGGAGGGCCACCTGGACAATGAGCAGAAGAACCTGATCACCAGCGACGAAACCTTCCGGGAATTCGAGCGCAGCCGCCTGGAGCTGGAGCAGCGGAAGCGGTCCCAGGCCGTCCAGGCAGCGAAGTCCCCGGATCCGAAGATCCAAGAGGTTCTGGACAAGGGCAACGCCTACGTAAAGGAGATCCGCCGGTGCAACGATGAAATCCCCGGAGAGGAGATTTCCGCCAAAATCGACCGGATGGAGGCCATTGTCCGGAAGATTTTCGAACGGGCAGAGGCCCATCCGGAGGTCATCCCGGACATGAAAAAGCTGATGGATTACTATCTGCCCATGACCGTTAAGCTCCTGAACGCCTATGCGGATATGGACCGGCAGCCCGTCCAGGGCGAGACCATCCGCAAATCCAAGCAGGAAATTGACGCTACCCTGGACACCCTGAACGCCGCCTTTGAAAAACTGCTGGACGAGCTGTTTCAGGATGCTGCCATAGATGTTTCCAGCGACATTTCCGTACTCAATACGCTGCTGGCCCAGGAGGGCCTGACCGGCAGCGATTTCGACCTGAAATAAGGAGGACACCCAAATGGACTTTGAAGAAATCGAGACCCCCAGCCTGACCCTGGAGCCGGAGCTGGACCTGGAGCCCGCTCAGAAGGCAGCCCCTGTCCCCGCAGAGGAGCCTGCCATTCCTCAACCGGTGCTCTCCCCCGCCGAGCAGAAAATGGTAGCCGATTTTGCCGCCAAAATCGACATTGAAAACACCAACCAGATCCTGCAGTATGGGGCAGGCACTCAAAAGAAAATGGCGGACTTCTCCGACACCGCGCTTGCCAACGTCCGCACCCAGGATCTGGGGGAAGTGGGGGACCTGCTGGTAAACGTCATGGGCGAGCTGAAGGGCCTGGACCAGGAAGAAGAGAAAGGCATCTTCGGCTTCTTTAAGAAGCAGTCCAACAAGCTGGAACTGATGAAAAGCAAATACGCCAAGGCGGAAGTGAACGTAGAGAAGATCTGCTCCGCCCTGGAGCAGCACCAGGTCCGGCTTCTGAAGGACTCCGCCGTGCTGGACAAAATGTATGACCAGAACCTGGCCTACTTCAAGGAGCTGACCATGTATATTCTGGCCGGAAAGCAGAAGCTCCAGGATGTCCGGGAGGGGAAGCTAAAGGAGCTGGAGGCCACCGCCCAGCGGACTGGTCTTGCCGAGGATGCCCAGGCAGCCAGAGATCTGGCAGAGAAGTGCAACCGGTTTGAAAAGAAGATCTACGACCTGGAGCTGACCCGGACCATCTCCATCCAGACTGCCCCCCAAATCCGGATGATCCAAAACAACGACACCGTCATGGTTGAGAAGATCCAGACCACCCTGGTAAACACCATTCCCCTTTGGAAAAATCAGATGGTCCTGGCCTTGGGCATTGCCCACTCCACCGAGGCCGCCACAGCTCAGCGGCAGGTCAACGATGTGACCAATTCTCTGCTGAAAAAGAACGCCGAAGCCCTGCACATAGCCTCTGTAGAGACTGCCAAGGAGGCAGAGCGGGGCATTGTGGACATTGAAACCCTGAAAAAGACCAACCAGGATCTGATCGCAACACTGGACGATGTGATGAAGGTCCAGGCCGAAGGCCGCCAGAAGCGCCTGGCCGCGGAAGCGGAGATGGCAAAGATGGAAGCGGACCTGAAGAATAAGCTGCTGGAGATCCGCAGCGGGAAATAATTCTCCCCCTGCCTTCTCCTGCCTGGAGAAGGCAGGAGAAGGCAGGGGGCACTTTACCGCAGGCCGGTGACGGTGTATTTCCCGCCGCACCCGGCGGTTTCCTTCAGCAGGCTATCTGCCACAGCCTCTCTCAGCTCCACCACGGCGGTGCCGGAATCCTTGCTGACCTGGGCGGATATGACCTGGGGCAGTGCCTCCAGGGCGCTCTTGACTCTGGCCTCGCAGTGGCTGCAGCCCATACCTTCGATATAAACGGTTTTGTTCATAGCATTTTTCTCCTTATTCAATATTGGTTACCTGATATCCTTCGTCTTCAACGGCCTTCTTGAGTATGGCGTTGGGGACTTCTTTCTTTAGGACCACCCGAGCAATTCCCTTCTCGTGGTCCGCCTCGGCAGAGGCAACACCCTCCAGCTTTTCCAGGGCAGTCTTTACGGCATTTTCGCAGTGGCCGCACATCATGCCCTCGACATGGATGGTCTTCTCCAGGCTGTCTCCCTGGGTCTGGCGTTTCTTTGTTTCCCTGGCCTTGTGATCCCGGCCCCCATCGTAAAGCTTGCACAGGTTTAAGCGCAAGGCGTTGGTCACCACGCAGAAGCTGGAAAGGCTCATGGCGGCAGCGCCGAACATGGGGTTCAGGGTCAGACCCCAATGGGCATAGCAGCCGGCGGCCAAAGGAATGCCGATCACATTGTAGAAAAAGGCCCAGAACAGGTTCTCGTGAATGTTTCGCAGAGTGCTCCGACTCAGGCGGATGGCGGCAGGCACATCGAGAAGGCTGCTCTTCATCAGCACCACGTCCGCGGCGTCAATGGCCACGTCTGCTCCGGCGCCAATGGCGATGCCCGTGTCGGCTCTTGTCAGGGCAGGGGCATCGTTGATGCCGTCCCCCACCATGGCCACCTTGCCCTTAGATTTCAGCTGGCGAACCACAGCCTCTTTACCGTCAGGCAGCACATCGGAGATCACCTGGTCCACTCCGGCCTGAGCGCCGATGGCCTTGGCAGTGCGGGCATTGTCGCCGGTAAGCATGACCACCCGGATGCCCATATTTTTCAGCTGCCGGATGGCCTCGCCGGAATCCGCCTTGATGGTATCCGCCACAGCCACAATACCCAGGAGCTTGCCGTCTCTTGCAAACAGCAGGGGGGTCTTGCCCTGCTCTGCCAGGGTTTGCGCCCGGTCGGACATTTCCTGGGAAACAGGGACCAGGGCGGACACATATTTCAGGCTGCCGCCCAGCAGCTCCTCCCCAGCCAGTTTGCCCCGAAGGCCGTTGCCGGGCAGGGCCTCGAAGTCCTCCAGATTGGCGGGGGTCATGTCCTTCTTCTCCCCTTCCGCCAGGATGGCCTTGGCCAAAGGATGCTCGCTTTTGGCTTCCAGGGCCAGAGACAGGGCCAGAAGCTTCTCCTCGCTGATGCCCTGCTCTGGCACCAGATCCGTCACCTTGGGGGCACCCTCGGTAATGGTGCCGGTTTTGTCCAGAACTACGATGTTGGTCTTGCCGGTCTGCTCCAGGCTGACGGCGGTCTTGAAGAGGATGCCGTTCTTGGCACCTACGCCGTTGCCCACCATAATGGCAACCGGGGTGGCCAGACCCAGGGCGCAGGGGCAGCTAATGACCAGCACAGAGATGCCCCGGGCCAGGGCGTAGGCAAAGCTCTGGCCCATCAGAAGCCAGACCACGGTGGTGATGATGGCAATGGCAATGACCGTAGGCACGAACACGCCGGAAACCTTATCGGCGATCTTGGCAATGGGGGCCTTGGTAGCGGCCGCGTCGGAGACCATCCTGATGATTTGGGACAAGGTGGTGTCCTCCCCCACCCGGGTGGCCCGGCAGCGCAGGAAGCCGGACTGGTTCACCGTAGCGGCGGAGACACCGTCCACCGGTGCCTTATCCACGGGGATGCTCTCGCCCGTCAGGGCAGACTCGTTCACGGCCCCGGTGCCCTCCAGCACCACGCCGTCCACCGGGATGTTCTCCCCGGGGCGGACCACAAATTCGTCCCCTTTCCGGACCTGGTCAATGGGTACGGTGATCTCTTTGCCATCCTTCACAACCACCGCCGTCTTTGGTGCCAGCTTCATCAGTCCCTTCAGGGCATCGGTGGTTTTGCCTTTGGACCGGGCCTCCAGCATTTTGCCCACGGTGATGAGGGTCAGGATCATGGCGGCGGACTCAAAATAGAATTCGTCCATGTACATCATGACCCCGTCCATATTCCCATGGACCTGGGCATCCGTCATGGCAAACAGGGCATAGACACTCCAGACAAAGGAGGCCATGGAGCCCAGGGCCACCAGGCTATCCATATTGGGTGCCTTGTTTTTCAGGGCTGTGAAGCCGCTGATGAAGAACTTCTGATTGATGACCATGATGATCCCGGCCAGCAGGAGCTGCACCAGGCCCATAGCCACGTGGTTCCCATGGAACCAGGCCGGCAGGGGCCAGCCAAACATCATGTGGCCCATGGAGAAATACATAAGCACCGCCAGGAAGCCCAGGGAATAAATAAGCCGCTTTTTGAGCTTGGGGGTCTCATGGTCTGCCAGGGCATCCTCCTGGCTTTCCCGCTTGGCCTGGCCCTTGGGGCTTGCTCCATAGCCCGCCTTCTGGACCGCCTGAATGATCTCAGCCTGGGAGGCAGTCCCCTCCACGCCCATCGAATTGGTCAAGAGGCTGACGGAGCAGGATGTGACTCCCGGCACCGCGTTTACCGCCTTTTCCACCCGGGCAGAGCAGGCGGCGCAGCTCATGCCCGTGACATTGTATTGTTCCATATGGTTCTCCTTTTAAGGCTTTATTTCATGAGTTTTTGCAGAATGGTGACCAGCTCATCGATGACCTCGTCCTTTCCTTCCCGGATGTCCCGGGCCACGCATCCTTCAATATGATGGGCAAGAATTTCCTTATTAAACGCATTCATGGCGGCGTTGACAGCAGCGGACTGGGTCAGAATGTCATAGCAGTAGGCATCCCGTTCGATCATAGCCTGGAGGCCCCGGACCTGACCCTCGATCCGTTTCAGCCGGTTCAGGAGCTTCTTTTTCTCCTCCGGCTGGCGCAGGGTGGTTTTGTCCATGCCGCCGCAGCAGCAACAGCTCTTTTCTTCTTCCATGGCGGAACGCTCCTTTCTGGATACCCCCTTGGGGTATTTTTATTATATACCCCAAGGGGGTATTTTGTCAAGAGGCTGCCGTGAAAAAAGCAAAAATTTTCCCTCCGGAAATTTCCGGAGGGAAAACGTCACAGGATTCTGTTTTTGATAAGGCCTTAGCCCACGCCCATGCTGACGTAGTCCATGCAGACCCAGCCGCTCTTGATGCAGCCCCAGGTGGTGCCGTTGATCTTGAACTGGGCCAGGATGTCCAGCTCATCGCCTTCCTTGTAGCCACCCACCACATTGTACTTGGTACCCGGGCCCTGGCGAACGTTGATGGCGCTGCCGGTAACGGTGCCGGTGCCGGCGTCTTCACCGGTGTCTCCATCGATATAGACATAGTCCAGGCTGATCCAGCCGTCCTTGGTGCGGCCCCAGGTGGTGCCGTCTACGTTCTTCTTCTCGTAGAGCTCTACCCGGGTCAGGTAGGTGTAGCTAGCCACAGACTTGCTGTCGGTACCGGCGGCGGCGCGGACATTCAAAGTGCTGCCGGTGACCAGGCCTCTGTCGATGACCTTTTCATTGGTGGTGGTATTGTTGGTAGTGGTGTTGTTTGTGGTAGAATTGTCGGTAACCGTGCCGGTGAGGCTCACGTAGGTCATGCTGACCCAGCCCTTGCTGGTCCGGCCCCAGCCGTTCTTGGTCTCCAGAACGTTGATCTTATCGCCCTTCTTGTAGACAGCCACAATCTTGGCATCCTTGTCGGCGCTCTCCCGGACGTTCAGGGTGCTGGCCAAAACGGTGCCGTTGCCGGTGGCGTTGTTGGTGGCGGTATTATTGGTCGTGTTGCTGCTGGTGGTGGGGGCGGTAGTCGCCGCCGAAGCAGTGGTGGCGGTGCTGTTGTCTGTGCCGCCGGCGGGGGTAGTGGTAGAGCCGCCCACGGTCACATTGCTCATATCCAGGAACTCCACATCCACCCAACCCTTCAGGGGGATGTAGGCCCACTGGGTACCGTTATTGGTCTCTACACGGTTGACCTCCACCTCGTCGCCGGCATTCAGCTGGCTGAGCACATTGCTGTCGGTGGTGGGGGCGGAGCGGACAGGAGCCTTCTCTTTGACAGTGGCCACGTTGGCCTTTGCGGCAGGCTTGGTCGTGGGAACCGTGGTGGGCTCGGTGGTAGTAGCAGGGGCAGTGGATTCGGAAGGATCGGTAGACTCTACCAAATTCAGCCCGCCGGTAGGCTCTGTAGAAGGTGCCGGGTCCTTCTTGCCGAAGCAGCCGGTAAACATGGTGGTACACAGCACCGCACAGGCGGCCAGACTGAGGACACGGGTCTTATTGAAGGGGTAATTCATAACGTTCCCTCCCTTTCTTGTTTTTCTGTGCCCATTATACCTTGCTGATGGGGGGAATGTCAATAGGATAAGATTTATTTAATAAACCAATGTCTTCCATTTCCGTCTATTTATTCCCCTGCAAAGCCTTGACACACCCCCTATAAAAATGGTAAAATAGACGCGCAATGAACGGGAAGAGTACCGCGTTACCGCCATTCAGAGAGCCTGGGCCATGGCTGGGAGCCCGGGCAGGCCCATGCGGGAAGGTGCGCCCGGGAGCGCTTACAAGTGGATAACCCAAGTAATAAATCAGAGTGGAACCGCGGAAAACCTCCGCCTCTTGGTAGATTCTCCCCCTTTGGGGCAGAATAGGCAAGAGGCGTTTTCTTTTTCCCGTCCGCCTGTCAGGAGGAAACAAATAATGTATCTTTACAATTCTCTTTCCCACAAAAAGGAGCTCTTTACCCCAAAGGATCCCGCAAATGTGAAAATGTACACCTGCGGCCCCACGGTGTATCACTATGCCCATATCGGCAATCTGCGGACCTACATCATGGAAGACGTGCTGGAAAAGAGCCTGCGGTATATGGGCTACGGTGTCAAGCGGGTGATGAACATCACGGACGTAGGCCACCTGTCCTCCGATGCCGACACCGGCGAAGACAAGATGCTCAAGGGTGCCGCCCGGGAGCACAAAACCGTCATGCAGGTGGCAAAATTCTACACCGATGCCTTCTTCTCCGACTGCGATAAGCTGAACATCAAGCGGCCTGATGTGGTGGAGCCTGCCACCAACTGCATCCCCGAATATATCCACATGGTCGAAACCCTCCTCCAGAAGGGCTATGCCTATCTCGCCGGGGGCAACGTGTACTTCGACACCTCCAAGCTGGAAAAATACTATGTCTTCAACGACCACGACGAAGAGGATCTGGCCGTTGGCGTCCGGGAGGGTGTGGAAGAAGACACCAACAAGCGAAATAAAAACGACTTTGTTCTCTGGTTCACCAAGAGTAAATTCGAGGACCAGGCCCTGAAATGGGACTCCCCCTGGGGCGTGGGCTATCCCGGCTGGCACATTGAGTGCTCCTGCATCTCCATGAAGCACCTGGGAGACTATCTGGATCTGCACTGCGGCGGCATAGACAATGCCTTTCCCCACCACACCAACGAGATCGCCCAGTCCGAAAGCTACCTGGGCCATCCCTGGTGCAGCTACTGGTTCCACGTCCACCATCTGAACACCGACCATGGCAAAATGAGCAAATCCAAAGGCGAATTCCTGACGGTTTCCCTGCTGGAGGAAAAAGGCTACGACCCCATGGCCTACCGGTACTTCTGCCTCCAGAGCCACTACCGCCGGAATCTGGTCTTCTCCTGGGAGAATCTGGACAACGCTGCCGCTGCCTATGAAAAGCTCATCGCCAGGATCGCCGCTCTGACCGGCGAGGGTGAGGTAGATATGGATGCCTACATTGCCATGAAGGAGAAATTCCTTGGAGCTCTGAACGGAGACCTGAACACCTCCCTGGCCGTCACCGCCGTCTTTGACGTGCTGAAGGCCAAGGTGAGCGACGCAACCAAGCTATACGCCCTGCAGGACTTTGACCGGGTGCTGTCCCTGAACCTGATCCCCGCCGCCGAGGCCCTGAAGGCCAAGCAGAAGGCAGAGGCCCAGGCCAGCGCCGACCCCGAGATCGATGCTCTGGTCCAGGCCCGGACCGAGGCCAAGAAGGCCAAAAACTTTGCCGAGGCAGACCGGATCCGGGATCAGCTGAAAGCCATGGGTGTAGAGATCATCGATACCCCCCAGGGAACCAAGTGGAGAAAAGTATGAAGCTAATGATTCTGGACGGCAACAGCGTCATCAACCGGGCCTTCTTCGGCGTCAAGCCTCTGACTACCCGGGATGGGCTGTATACCAATGCCATCTACGGATTTCTGAACATTCTGGAGCGGATGGAGAAGGAGGAGCAGCCCGATGCGGTATGCGTGGCCTTCGACCTCCACGGCCCCACCTTCCGGCACCTGAAATATGAGGGCTACAAGGCCAACCGCCACGGCATGCCCGATGAGCTGGCAGCCCAGATGCCCATTATGAAGCAGGTGCTCACCGCCATGAACATCCCCATTTATTCCGCAGAAGGCTGGGAGGCCGACGACGTGATCGGCACCGTGGGAAAGCTCTGCGGTGAAAAGGACTGGCAATGCGTCATCGTCACCGGAGACCGGGATAGCTTGCAGCTCATTGACCAGCACGTCAACGTAAAGCTGGTGATCTCCAAGCCCGGAAACACCGCCGCTACCTTATATAATGAGGACCTGTTTCGGGAGGAATACGGCTTTGAGCCCAAGCGGCTCATTGATCTAAAGGCCCTGATGGGCGACTCCTCGGACAATATCCCCGGTGTCGCCGGGGTAGGCCCCAAAACCGCCAAGGAACTGCTCTATAAATTTGGGACTCTGGATGGGGTCTACCAGCATCTGGAGGACCCCTCTATCCGGCCCAAGCTCCGTGAAAAGCTGGAGACCGGCAAGGAAAGCGCCTATCTGTCCTACGACCTCGCTACCATCATCCCGGAGGCCCCTATTGTCTTCTCTCCGGAGGACGCTCTGAAAAAGGAATACAACAAGCCGGAGCTCTACGCCCTGTTCCAGAAGCTGGAATTCGTGCGGCTCATCGACAAATACGGTCTGCGGGGTACGGAACTCTCCCCTGCTGCCGCGGAAACCGTTGTCAGCCTGCAAGCCCTGCCCAAGGTGGAAACACTGCCGGAGACACTCAAAAAATGTGCCTTCTACCTGGCCCCCGACGGCACCCTGGCCTTTGCCTGGGCGGATGGCCTTTGCCAGCTGACGCCCATGGAGGCCCAGATGGCCGCCCTGCCCCACTGCGAGGGCATGATCCTCCACGATGCCCGGGCAACTTTGCACCATCTGGAGGCTTTGGGCATCCACTGGGACCAGGTGGAATTCGATACTGCCCTGGCGGCCTACGATCTGAATCCCTCTCAGTCGGATTATCCCGTATCCAAGTTGGCCACCAACTTTCTCGGGATCACCGTAGAGGACTCCGATGCCGCCGCCTGTGCCCAGGCCATGTGGAACCTGGAGGCGGTACTGCGGCAGGAGCTGGAATCCGTTCAGGAAACAGAGCTCTACAATACCATCGAGCTGCCCCTGTGCGAAGTGCTCTACAAAATGGAGCGCCGGGGCATTGCCATCGATGAAACGCAGCTGCGGGCCTTCGGCGAAATGCTCAGCGGGCGGATCGCCGACTGCGAGGCGCTGATTTTTGGCTTCTCCGGGGGACCCTTCAACATCAATTCTCCCAAGCAGCTGGGAGAGCTGCTCTTCGACAAGCTGGGGCTCCCCGCCGGGAAGAAAACCAAAACCGGCTACTCCACCAACGCCGACGTGCTGGAAAAGCTGAAGGACAAGCACCCCATTATCCCTGCCATTATGGACTACCGGATGCTGACCAAGCTGAAATCCACCTATGCCGACGGCCTCATGAAGGAAGTAAAGGCGGACGGTCGGATCCACACCACCTTCCAGAATCTGGTCACCGCCACCGGACGGCTCAGCTCTACAGAGCCAAATTTGCAGAATATCCCGGTACGAACAGACCTGGGTGCAGAGATCCGGAAAATGTTCGTCCCCAAGCCCGGCTGCGTCCTTGTGGATGCGGACTACAGCCAGATCGAATTGCGGGTCCTGAGCCACATTGCAGACGACAGGGCTATGCAGGAGGCCTTCTGCAGCGGCCACGACATCCACGCCGCCACTGCCAGCCAGGTCTTCGGCGTGCCCATTGAAGCCGTCACGCCCCTCCAGCGCCGTCACGCCAAGGCCGTCAACTTCGGCATCGTCTATGGCATTTCCGAGTTCTCCCTGGCCGAGGACATCGGCGTCAGCCGGTATGAGGCCAAGGCCTATATTGATAACTACCTGAGCAACTATCACGGCGTCCGGGACTATATGAAGAACATTGTGGTCTCCGCCAGGGAAAAGGGCTACACCGAAACCATGTTTGGCCGCCGCCGGTATATCCCGGAGCTGAAAAGCACCAACTTCAACCTGCGTCAGGGTGCGGAGCGCATTGCCCTGAATACCCCCATCCAGGGCACCGCCGCGGACCTCATCAAATTGGCCATGATCCGCGTGGAGAAGGCCCTGAACGAGCGCTATCCCCAGGCGGAGCTGCTGCTGCAGGTCCACGATGAGCTGATCGTGGAGTGCCCCGAGGAGGAGGCTGAGGAAGTGGCCGCCTTGGTCAGCCGGGAGATGGAGCAGGTAGCCCACCTGAAGGTGCCTCTCACTGCCGAAGCAAAATACGGAAAGAGCTGGTACGACGCAAAATGAACATTGTACCCATGAATGAACATCACGTTCCCCAGATCGCCCTGCTGGAGCGGGAATGCTTTGCCGATCCCTGGAGCCAGCAGAGCATTGCTTCGGAGCTTCACAATCCCCTGTCCCTGTGGCTGGTGGCCCAGGAAGGGCAGGCCCTTCTGGGATACGTTGGTTCCCAAACCTGCCTGGACGAGACGGACATGATGAATATAGCCGTCTCCCCCGCTTCCCGCCGCCAGGGCGTTGCCAGGGCCTTGATCGAGGCTTTGGTTTCCGCCCTCCGGCAGCGCGGCAGCAAGCAGCTGACCCTGGAGGTCCGGGCCTCCAATGGCCCTGCCAGGCAGCTCTATGAGAGCCTGGGCTTTCTCCAGGTGGGGCTGCGGAAAAACTATTACCGAAATCCCAAAGAGGATGCTTTGATCCTTCGAAAGGAGTGGACCCTATGAATATTCTCGCGGTAGAATCCTCCTGCGACGAAACCGCCGTGGCCATCGTCCAGGACGGGCGGAAGGTTTTAACGGACTGCATTGCCTCCCAGGTGGACCTGCACCGGCTCTATGGCGGCGTTGTGCCGGAAATCGCCTCCCGGAAGCACATTGAGGCCATCTATGGCCTGGCAGATCAGGCCCTTGCCAACACAGGCCTGACCAGGGCCGACCTGGACGCTGTAGCCGTTACCTACGCCCCGGGGCTCATCGGTGCCGTGCTGGTGGGGGTCAACTTCGCCAAGGCGGCGGCCTACGCCCTGAGCAAGCCTCTGATCCCCGTCCACCACATCCGGGGGCACATTGCCGCCAACTATCTGGCCTATCCGGACCTGGAGCCCCCCTTTCTGTGCCTGGTGGTCTCCGGCGGCCACACCATGATCGTAAACGTGAAGGGCTACACGGATATGGAGATCCTGGGGACCTCCCTGGATGACGCCGCGGGAGAGTGCTTCGATAAGGTAGCAAGAGTTCTGGGTATGCCCTACCCTGGCGGCGCGGCCCTGGACAAGCAGGCCCAGCTGGGAGACGAACACAAATACACCCTGCCCCGGAGCAAGCCCGGTGAAAATCCCTACAATATGAGCTTCTCCGGCCTGAAGACCGCCGCCCTGAACCTCATCCACCACGCCGAGCAAGTAGGCGAGGAGCTGGATATCCCCAGCCTCTGCGCCAGCTTCTCCGCCGCCGTATCCGACACCCTGGTGCCTCGGGTGGAGCGGGTGTTGACGGAAACCGGCTGCAAAAAAATCGCCATTGCCGGAGGCGTAGCCGCCAACTCCCGAATCCGCCGGGACGTGCTGGCCGCTGCCGAAAATCTGGGAGCCACCGTCTATATGCCCCCCCTGAAGCTCTGCGGCGACAACGGCGCCATGATCGGTGCCCAGGCCTACTACGAGTATCTGGCCGGAAACACCGCCGATATGCACCTGAACGCCTTCGCCACCAAGTCCATTCTTGGGGAAGCCCTGTAGACCATGCTGCGCCTCTACTCATCCTCAAAGGGTTTTCCTTTCTCCGCCCTCCCAGCGGTCTACCGGGACAGTCTCCGGGCCTCCGGAGCCTTCCAATATCCCGAAGAGCCAGCAGCCCAGCAGGAAGCCCTGGCAGAATCGGACTTCCTCTCTTACATCCGACTGGATTTCTTCCCCCGGCAGGGCAGCCTATATGCCCTGTGGGAGCTTGGGGGAAAGCCGGTCAGCGCCGCCCGTATCGAACCCTACCGGGACGGAGTGCTTCTCTCCGGCCTGGAAACCGCCCCGGACTTCCGGGGGCGGGGCTGCGCCTCCTGCCTATTGGAGCATCTGTTGGAGGTCATAGGCAGGCAGGGCATTCCCCGGGTTTATTCTCATGTCCGCAAGGACAATTCCCCTTCTCTGGCGGTCCACAAAAAATGCGGCTTTGCGGTCTATAAAACCACCGCCGTCTACCTGGACGGCTCCGCAGACTCCCGGTCCTATACTCTTTTGCTGGATTTTGAAAAAAAGCTTGACTTTTCCAGAAATATGTAGTAGTATATCAAAGCTGTCTTTGAGACGGTAAGAAGCGAGCAAGCGTAGATGGAGAAGTCGCGTAGCTGGCCGAGCGCGCACGATTGGAAATCGTGTATACCCCAAAAGGGTATCGAGGGTTCAAATCCCTCCTTCTCCGCCATAGGAAATGGATGCGTCTGACAGACAGTCGGACGCATCCATTCTTTTTTATAAAAAAGAAAAATCCATGCAATAAAATTACCTTTCCAGGCATTACATGGTTGACAGGAGGCAGACGCCTATGCGCAGTGGGCCCACGATAACCGAACACCTTCCGGCTAAGGAACTGAAGCGGCTGCTTCTGAATATTGCCGCCGGTGAGCGGGATGCCCTTGCAGAGCTGTACCGTCACACCCAGACGGCAGTGTACGGCCTTGCGCTATCGTACCTGAAAAATTTCCATGATGCTCAGGACCTGACCCAGGACGTTTACGTGCATGTGTGGAACCATGCCGGGCAATACCGCCCCGTTGGCTCAGCCATGGGATGGCTGTTGACCGTATGCCGCAATCTATGCCTGATGCGTCTGCGGCAGCAGGAGCGTCAGACGTCCCTTGACAGCGAAGCGTGGGATGCCCTCCCTGCAATCCCCTGCGGGCTGACGCATGATGAACGGATGCTTTTACAGCAAGCTCTTGGGTCCCTGGGGGAGGAAGAACGACGGATCGTTCTGCTCCATACCTCCGGTTTGAAGCATCGGGAAATTGCATCGCTTCTGAAGCTGCCACTTTCTACCGTCCTGTCAAAATATCACAGATCTCTAAAAAAAATGCGAAGCTCTTTAGAAGGAGATGACGCCGTATGACCAGCAAACAAATGGAACAGGATCTGGCAAAGGCGCTGAAAAAAACAGCCCCCAACGATCTGCAGGGCGTGCTCTCCCGCTGTGAAGAGCGGAAAGGAACGGTATTTCCCATGACAGAAAAGAAGACCCCTGCAAAAATCCGGAGAACATTGGCAGCCGCATGCCTGGCGGCAGCGCTGCTGGGGGGCGGCAGCGGCCTATATCTGCAGGCAAACGCGGTTGCCTCCGTTGTGTCCCTGGATGTGAATCCAAGCATTGAATTGACGCTGAACCGCAGCGAAAAAGTGCTTGCGTGTACCCCCGTCAACGAAGAAGCCCAGGCGATCCTGGCAGATATGGATGGCGGAGGAGACCTGAAGGGGGCTAAGCTCGATGTAGCCGTGAATGCCATCGTAGGCAGTCTGGTGCGCAAGGGTTATCTCAGCAGCATTTCCTCAGCCATTATGATCTCCGTGGAGGACAGCGATACCGCCCGGGCCGAAAAGCTCCAGCGTGAGCTGACCAACACCGTAAACAGCATTCTGCAAGCCAGTGCGCCAAAGGCATCCGTCCTGACTCAAACCGTCTCCCAAGACACAGGACTGGAACAGCAGGCCAAGGAAAATCACATTTCCACCGGAAAAGCAGCATTGGTAAATCGAGTTCTCTCCCGCAATCCCTCTCTGAATTTCGGCGAACTGGCAGCTCTCTCTGTTGATGAGCTGAAAGAGCTGGCCGAAGCGGCAGCGCCTGCCATGCCCATTGGCCAGGCAGCAGCCAAGTCCATCGCCCTGGACCACGCCGGCATAAGCGATCATGAGGCCTATGACATCGATGTAGAACTGGATGATGAGAAGGGGGCCCTCATTTACGAAGTCGAGTTCAAAGCCGATGGTATGGAATACGACTATGAAATCGACGCAGTGTCCGGCAATATCCTGCGATGTGAGTCAGAGCTTGACGACTGACCAATTGCTCCCTATTTCATGCGAAATGGGGAGCAATTCTATTTTTTTGCTTGACAAATCTTCTCCACCGTAGTATAATATCCAAGCTGTCAGTGAGGCAGCAAGAAGCGAGCAAGCGCAGATGGAGAAGTCGCGTAGCTGGCCGAGCGCGCACGATTGGAAATCGTGTATACCCCAAAAGGGTATCGAGGGTTCAAATCCCTCCTTCTCCGCCATAGCCCTTACCTCTTTCGAGGTAAGGGTTTTTTACAGCTATTTTTCCCCGGGGGAAAGTCGGAAGACCGGCTGCTCCCCCGGGGGAATCGTGATTTTAGTCGACCCTCGTTCCGTCCCCATATACCTCGCAGAACCGGGCTGAGAAGGAGGGCTCCTCCCCTGCCCCGTCCAGGTGGCTCAGGTCCCCAAAGCGGGACATACGCCACACGGCTGTGGTGGGGCGGCGCTCCTCGGTGGTCAGCAAGGTGACGCTGGTGGTCAGCGCTACGGTGTGGTGCCACAGGATCACCGGCGAGCAGTCCAGCAGCCGGGACAGCAGGACACACTCCAGGCCGTAGTGGCAGAAGAAGAAGAGATTGTCCTGATTGGCCTTGACCACTTTGTAGACATTTCCTTGCCGCTGATAGCCGTGGTCCGCCAAAAGGGCATCCAGGCCGCTGATGACCTCGTTGTATTTTTCGGAGATGCCGCTATCTTTATAGGCAGGGGCTTCCATCCAGTGCCAGGGGTCATAGTATCTGGGGTCCGCCACCCAGTCCTGGGGCAGCAGGTCCCAACCCAGGCCCTCGGGGTGGAATGCCTTGGGTATGGCATAGCCCACGTTAAATTCCCGGAGCCATGGCAGCACCGTAGCCTCTGCCCCCACCTTTTTCAGCGTCACACTGGCCGTATCCCGGGCTCGGCCCAGGGGCGACACATAGTAGGCCTTGGCAGGGATCTTACACAGGCGGCGGCTCAGGAGCTCCGCCTCCCGCCAGCCCTTTTCGGTGAGGCTGTCCTTTTCATAATCCGGGTCACCGTGGCGGATGATGTAGATGTTCATAGGGTTTTCTCCTTATAAAGCACGAACCAGTGCAAGCACTGGTTCGTAAAAAATGATGGAATTTACTTCTCGATTACCTCGACCTTGATGGTGTTGGTGTTCCCTCTCTTGCCGTTGATGGGGCCGCCGGTGAGGACTACGGCATCCCCCTCCTTCAGGCCCAGGTACTTTTTGGCATTGGCCAGACCGTTGTAGAACATGACATCCATGGAGCTGTACTCATCGGCCAGCACAGGGGTAACGCCCCAGCTCAGGTTCAGTCTTCTCCAGACCCTCTCGTTGGTGGTCATGCCCACAATGTCGGTGGGGCAGCGGTAGCGGCTGACCATGCCGGCGGTCTTGCCGGAGACGGAGCAGACCACGATCCCCTTGGCATCCACATCGATGGCCATGGCGCAGGTGGCGTGGGAAATGGCATCCAGGTTGTTGCGGATCTTGAACTCGGTCTTGTAGAACCGATCCCGGTAGCTGGTGTGCTGCTCGGTGCGCTCGGCAATCTGGGCCATGGTGGCTACAGCCTCCACGGGATACTTACCGGCAGCAGACTCGCCGGAGAGCATAATGGCAGAAGTGCCGTCGTATACGGCATTGGCCACATCGGAGATCTCGGCACGGGTGGGCCGGGGATTCTGGATCATGGACTCCAGCATCTCGGTGGCGGTGACCACCCGCTTACCCAGGAGCCGGCACTTGTGGATCAGCCGCTTCTGAATGGCGGGCAGCTCCACAAAGGGGACCTCTACGCCCAGGTCGCCACGGGCAACCATCAGGCCGCCGCAGGCCTCCAGGATCTCCTCGGCGTTGTCCACGCCGGACTGATTTTCAATTTTGGCAATGATCTCAATGTCCGCGCCGCCGTTCTCGTCCAGGAAAGCCCGCATATCCAGCACATTCTGCTTATTGGACACGAAGGACGCAGCCACAAAGTCCACCCCGTTCTGGATGCCGAAGAGCAGATCCTTCTTGTCGGCATCGGACAGGAAGGGGCCGGTCATGACCTTATTGGGGAAGGACATGCTCTTGCGGTTGGACAGGTCGCCGCCCACCAGGCACACACAATTGGCATTGCTGCCCTTGAGCTCCTCCACCTCGAAAACCACCAGGCCGTTGTTGACCAGGATCTTATCCCCTACGGACAGATCCTTCACCAGGCCCTTGTAATTGACGGATACTCTCTTTTCGTCACCCTCCACCTCGTCAACGGTGAAGGTGAATTTATCGCCGGCATTCACATGGACCTTGCCGTCTTTGAAGGTACGGATCCGGTACTCGGGGCCCTTGGTATCCAGCAGGATGGCAATGGGCAAATTCAACTCGGTACGGACCTTTTTGATGAGGTCGATCTTCTTCTGCTGCTCCTCATGGGTGCCGTGGGAGAAATTCAGCCGGGCCACATTCATGCCCGCCAGGCACATCTTCTTCAGGGTCTCCTCATTCTCGGAAGCAGGACCGATGGTGCAAATAATTTTTGTTTTCCGCATAAAGCATCTCTCGCTTTCTTATACTCTTAGATTTTCTCGATACGCCCGTATTATAGCACATCTGAACTTCCTATGCAATATGTTGAAAATTAAATAAAAAAGCACTGATATTATGGGGCTATAACCATCCATTTATAGGGTTTCCTCCGTTAGAACTCCCCTTTTCCCGCTTTAGTTCCAGAAATAGACTCTGGTCTCGTAGGGTTGCAGAACATTGGGTTTGGGCTCATCGTAGTTGCACAGGATCAGCTTTCCCCGCTCCAGATAGAATTCCTTGGGTGCCTGATAGGGCCTCTGCCTGTCACTGAAGGAGCAGACCACCAATATCTTCTGCCGGGCATCCTGCATGGAATACTGGTAGAGCCATCTGGATCCCTTCCCGTACTCCTGATAGGTGCCCCAGCGGACACAGCTCAGCTTTTTCCGCAGGCCAATGGCCAAGCGGTAGAAATTCAGCACAGAAGAGCGGCGGCCGTTCTGCTCCGCCACATTGATTTCCTTATAGTTTTCGTTGACAGCAAACCAGGGGGTCCCGGTGGTAAATCCGGCGTTCGGGCTTCCGTCCCACTGCATCAGGGTCCGGGAGGAATCCCGGGAGCACCGCCAGAGCCTGTGGAGCCGCTGCCTGGGCGTCAGCTTTTGGGCGCAGTGATCATAATAGTATTTCGTTGCCACGTCCTCGTATTCCTCCGCGCTGGAGGGGTGCCAGTTCACCATACCGATCTCCTGGCCCTGGTAGATAAAGGGCGTGCCCTTCTGGAAGAGGTAGCAAGCCGCCAGCATTTTGCCGCTCTGCTCCCGGAATTGCTCGTTTCCGTACCGGGAGATGATCCGGGGATGGTCATGATTCTCCAGGAAGAGCATATTCCAGGCCTTGTTGTCCAGCTTATCCTGCCAGGTGCGGAAAGCCCGCTTCAGCCGGCGAAGGGAGAATTTCAAAGGGAAAAAGTCCTGAAAGAGGCAGTCGGCGCACATGGCGCTATTCTGGATCATCATGTCAATTTCCTTCTTGGGCCCCTCCTCAATATATTTCAGGGCGATCCCCGGGGTGACCATAGGGGCCTCCGCCAGGGTCATGCAGTCATAATCGCACAGTACCTGGTCCCGGAATTCCGTCAGGTATTCGTGGATGTGAGGTCCGTGGTTATAGTGGAAGAGTCCCTTGTAGACAGGCAGCAGCCGGTCGTCAGGCAGTCCCTCCTTTTTGGAAATGAAGGTGACCACATCCTCCCGGAAGCCGTCTACCCCCTTATCCAGCCAGAACCGCATGATCTTCTTGACCTCCTGCCGGACCAGAGGGTTGTCCATATTCAGGTCCGGCTGCTTGACTGCGAAGAGATGCAGATAGTATTCCTTGCGGATGGGGTCGAAGGTCCAGGCCTTGCCCTCAAAGTGGGAGTCCCAGTTGTTGGGGGGCCTGCCGTCCTTGGTCATGGGCCGCCAGATATAGTAATCCGTATAGGGCTCGATCCGGCGGCGGCTCTTCTGGAACCACTCGTGCTCATCGCTGGTATGGTTGATGACCAGGTCCATAATGACCTTCATGCCCTTTGCGTGGGCGGCCGCCAGGCAGGCATCGAAGGCCTCCATGCCGCCGAACATGGCGTCGATATCCTGATAGTCAGAGATGTCATAGCCGCAGTCCACCCCGGGAGAGGGGTACAGGGGCGAAAACCACAGCCCATCACAGCCCAGACTTTTGATATAGTCCAGGCTCTGGATCACGCCGTACAGGTCCCCCATGCCGTCGCCATTGCCGTCCCGGAAGCTCCGGGGCCAGATTTGATAAAAAACCGTATCCTTATACCAATCTGTATGAACCATAGGTCTCTCCTTATTTTACTCCCAGCCTCTGTCTCACCTTTTGGATCGTCTCCTGCCAGAACAGGGACAGGATGGTTTTCTTATAGGGGTAGCTGATGCCCCGGATGTAGTAATCCGCATCCGCTTGCCGCATTTGGGCGGTCTTGGGCCGCTTCTTGCTGCCGGGTGTCAGCTCGTAAAGGCGGAAGACATCTCCCGGCACACCGGAGAGCACATTTTGCTCCTGGGGCCGCATCTCCCGGCCAAAGGAGCCCAGGAGCTTCCCATTCTCCACCTGGCAGGAAGTCAGAAGGAAGGGCTTCCCCTCGAAGCTTTCCTTGGCCCCATAGAGGTCGATACAAGTCTGCTCTTCCAGGCAGGACTGGAGGTAGAGGCTCTCCATCCACTGGTCATACACCGCCTTGGAGGTTTCCGGCGTGGAAAGCCGCAGCCTCCCCATCCGGCCACCGGACATAAGGGGCACCTGGAAGGTGTGTTCGCTGTGGGAGAAGTTCACCCCAGGGTCAGAAAAGCAGGTGGTTCTCGCCACTCTCGGGTAGAGGAACAGCTTATCCGTCTCGATGCAGTAGGCGATGTGGTATTTGAGCCAGGAGTGGGCCCCCCAGTCCTTGATATGGGCAGGGATCTTCTCACTTCCCGCAAAGTCATAGTCCTGATTCTCCCCCAGCCAATCCCGGAAGGCCCGCCATTTTTCCCGGGTCCACAGCTGGCCCCAGGAGCAGGCATAGCGGAAATACCAGTTGTCAAAGCCGTCCTCCAGGGGCTCAAAAATCTTCTCCGTCAGCTGGCTCAGCCGGTGATTGTAAAGGGCCGCACCGGCGATCCGGTCCTGAGCCTGAATAAAATCGTAGCACTCCTGGGCATAACGGTAGAAATCCGGTGAGACCACCAGATCGTCTTCCAGCAGAATAATGCCATCATATTCCTGGGTCAGGTCCCCGCAGCACAGAATGTGCCTCTTGAGCCCAAGGTTCTCCGGCCGGTAGATGACCCGCTTTTCGCCGAAGGGCCAGGAAAGGCTGTCGGCATATTCCAGCACCTGCCGGTTGTCTCCCCGGTCGATGCTGATGATCAGCTCCGCCCCCTGGGGGTATTCCGCCTGAAGGAGGGAATCCGTGACCCGTTTCAGGGAATGCAGCCGGTCATAGGCCACCACCACAATGGGAATATTTGCCATTTATTTCTCTCCTTCCACCATACGGACTGCCTGGACATAGCCCCGGGCCGCTTCCCGGAAGCTGAACTTTTCACCCAGAGATACTCTGCACTTTTCTGTGGTGAAGTCCCTGTTCAGCATTTCCTCCAGGGCTTCTCCAAAGGCTTCCGGGTCAAAGGGATCCGCCGTCAGGCCGTTCTCCCCTTCCCTCAGAATGTCCGGCCCGCCGTCGGCATATTTTGAGGCCAGCACCGGCACTCCGGCACAGGCCGCCTCCACCATCACAAGGCCGAAGCAGTCGGACCGGGAGGGCACCGCCAGCAGGGCGCATTTGCTGTACTCCTCCAAAAGGAGTTCCCCTTCCCGGTAGCCCAGAAATTCCACTCTGTCTTCCAGGCCCAGCTCCCGGATCAGGGTCCGGACCCGGGCCTGCTCGCCTCCTACGTCGTTGCCCACCACCCGAAGGCGGCAAGAAGTCTTTACTTCCGCCAGGGCCCGCACCAGCAGGTCCAGGCCTTTTTCGTGGGATATCCGCCCCACAAACAGGATGCGTCCCGGCTCCGGCCTACGCGCCAATGCCAAAAAGGGCTCCAGGGGCACCGTCAGGTAGCTGATGACAATTTTCTTCTCTGCCGCACCCCAGTGCAGCAGCTTTTCCTTTGCCCGGCCGGAACTGGCCAGGAAGCCATCGGCACCGGAGATGATCAGTTTTCTCGTAAGCTTCTGGACCTTGCCGATGTAGGTTTCCGAGTGAAGGGTCCCGTCCGTCAGGTTGATATAGGGAACACGGCGGCCTTTCGCCCAAAAATAGGCCTGGACGGCAGACAGGTTATACTCGGAGCCGATGATCACATCCGGGCAAATCTTTTCCAACATGGCCCCCAGCCCCCTGGGAATGTGGATAAAGCGGGTGGCGGTGCCTCCCACCTCTCCTCCTTTGACGGAAAGGACCTTGGAATCCTGGAAGAAGGTGTCTTCCAGCTCCTGCTGGGTGCTCCAGGCCCGGTCCGCTTCTGCCCGGCTGGTATAGAGCACCTGAAAGCGGTAGTCCTTCTGCTCGGTTTGCAGGTAGCGAAACAGCGCCGTGCGGTAGGGCGACGGAATATTGCTGATGATCAGCACTTTTTTCATGTGCCTACCTCCGCTGGGCTGCCTGGGCATAGATCTCCATCAGGCGCTCATAATTTCCCTCCGGGGTCATGGTTTTTAGATAATCCTCCCGGGTGTATTTCTGCCAGTCCGTATCCCGATCCGCCAAAAACGCAGAAACCGTAGTGGCAATGGACTGGGGGGACTTCTGGTTGAATTTCATACCCGTGCGGCCCTGGGTAATCAGGTTTCCCCCGTTGCCCAGATCAGACACCAATACCGGGGTGCCCACACTGAAGGCCTCGGCAATGCACATAGGGAAGCCCTCGTAGCACTGGGTGGGCAGGATCAGGGCCTTGCTGGTGGAGAGCAGCCGGCGCAGATTCTCGTTGGGCAGCTTTCCGGCCAGGGTCACATTGCGCATCTTGTTCTCTTTGACAAAGGCCAGGCATTTTTCTTCCAGGGGGCCTGTGCCGCAGATCACCAGCCTGGGGGCATCGGGGCCCAGAAGCCGCCAGCTCTCCAGCAGCACCCGCAGGCCCTTCAATTCTTCCAGCCGTCCGGCAAAAATAATGCGGTCCGCCCGGTCCTCCTGAGGAACCAGGCCTTCCGTCTGGGTGACGAAGTTGGGCTTCACCGCCACTCGGTCCGGCTGAATGCCCTTTAGGGTCAGCAGCTTTCTCCGGTTGAACTCCGTCAGGCAGATATAGTTGAGTTTTTTGTAGATGCCCGTCATCCGGTGGAATTTTGTGGAAATCACACAGGCCAGAGTCTGGGCTCTGCTGCCCCGGTAGCACCGATGCTTTACGGCGCAGCCCAGGCCCTCTGTCAGGCAGTCCTCGCACAGGGCACCATTCCGAAAAAAAGTGGCTCCGGGGCAAAGCAGCCGGAAATTGTGGAGCGTCTGGACCACCGGGATCTTCCTGGACCGGGCGGCATAGTACACTGCCGGAGAAATGAGCATCAGGGTATTGTGAACATGCACAAGATCGATGTGCTCCTTTTTGATGATCCGCCGGATCTCCCGATAGGTCCGGGGATTGTAGAGGAATGTCAGGGGCAGCGTCAGCTTCTGGAGCCTGGAAAAGCCTTCCAGCTCCGAATTATGGCGGGTATAGAGGACCACATGGTGCCCATGGCTTCGCAGCAGCTCCGCCTCGGCGGCTACCACCGTGTCCTCCCCCCCGGGGAGCTGATAATAATTGTGGACAAGCAGTATGTTCATGTCACTTCCCCCGCAGCTGCGCCTGAAGAAGATACACCGTATTGGTGCGCAGATACCGGCCAAGCAGCCGTTTTGGGTCTTGCATAAGACGGTAGAGCCACTCCAGATTGTGGCTCTGCATCCACTGAGGAGCCCGGTTGATGTTCCCCGCCTCGTAGTCAAAGGCGGCCCCTACGCCCACCATCAGGCCATTGACCTGGCCCTGATGTCCGTTCATCCAGATCTCCTGCTTGGGAGCCCCCAGGCCCACCCAGACAAAGTCCGGCTTCGCATCATTGATGGCGGCAACGGCAGCCCGGTCCTCCTGGGCGCTGAGAGGCCGGAAAGGCGGACTGTACATCCCGGCAATCTGGATGCCGGGGTAACGCTGGGGCAAAACCTCCCCCAAAATCTCCAGGGTCTGCTGGGTGCCGCCATAAAAATAGTGCCGCCAGCCCTTATCCAGGCCCAATTCCAGACATTTTTTCATATAGTCCGGGCCGGTGACCCGCTGCATCTGGGCGTAGCCCCGCTTGCGCCCTGTTGAGGATAGGGGTCCCCCATCCGGAATGGCCAGAATGCCCCCATTCTGAACAGCCAAATAGCTGGGGTCCTCGTAGGCGGTCACCGTAGTATGCACGTTGGACACGCAGATATAGTCCCCGGACAGCTCTTTTAAATGCTCCTGGGTAAAGGAAAGCAGCCAGGGCATATCAATGGCTGCCAGCTTCACCCCCAAAATGGGGCAAACCGGCACCGATGCCTTATCTACCTTGTGGTCAAATGTCCCATGCTGCTCCATCGCGTTTCCTCCGTGGCTGGAATTTTTTCCTATATTATACCATCCTTATCAAGAAAAATCTACCGTTGCAGTAAAAAACCCTCTCCTTACGAGAGGGTGGACCGGGCACAGCCCGGGACGGGTGTGGGGAAGGCTTATAGATTTTGCTTTGCCGCGGACAGCATCAGCTTGATGCGGTTCAGCTGGTTGACTTCGCTGGCACCGGGATCATAGTCCACGGCGGCGATATTGGCCTGGGGATAGGCCTTTTTCAGCACCTTGATCACACCCTTGCCCACCACATGGTTGGGGAGGCAGGCAAAGGGCTGGATGCAGATGACATTGGGCGTTCCGGAGGTGATGAGTTCCACCATCTCTCCGGCCAGGAACCACCCCTCGCCGTACTGGTTGCCCAGGGACAGGAAGGGCTTCGTGGCCTCGGCGATTCTCTCGATGGGCACGGGAGGCTCAAACCGGCGGCTCTTCTTCAGCGCGTAAATGGCAGGCTGGCGGACCGCCCGGATGGACTTGATGCCCACCTTGGCCAGCATATCCGCGGTGATCCCGGCCCCCAGGAACTCGTGGCGGTACTCCCCGCCCAGCAGGCAGTAGTTGAAGAAATCCAGCATATCCGGCACCACAGCCTCGACCCCTTCGGCTTCCAGCACCTGCACCAGGTGGTTGTTGGCCAATGGCATATACTTGACCAGGATCTCTCCCACAATGCCCACCCGGGGCTTGCGGAGGGTCTCGTCAATGGGAAAGGCATCAAAGGCCTCCACGATTCCCCGGCAGACCTGGGCATAGGACAGCTTGCACTTGGGGTCCGTCAGAGAATCGATGGCGATCTGCTTCCACTTTTCGTGGAGGGCATCGGCAGAGCCGGGGGTCAGCTCATAGGGCCGGACCCGGTAGAGGCAGCGCATAAACAGGTCGCCGTAGACAATGGCGTGGATGGCATCCAGAATGAGACCTGGAGAGATCTTGAAGCCATCGTTTTTCTCCATGCCGTTGGCATTGACGGAGATCACCGGGATCTGGGGGCACCCGGCCTTCTGCAAGGCCCGGCGAATGAAGGCCACATAGTTGCTGGCCCGGCAGCAGCCGCCGGTCTGGGTCATGATGACGGCCAGATGGTCCAGGTCGTATTTCCCGGAAAGCACTGCCTCCATGATCTGGCCCACCACGGTGATAGAGGGGAAGCAGGCATCGTTATTGACGTATTTCAGCCCCGTGTCAATGGCGCTGCGGTCGTCGTTGTCCAGCACCACCACATTGTAGCCGTACTTCTGAAAGATGGGCTGTAGGATCTCAAAATGGATGGGGCTCATCTGGGGCGCCAGAATGGTGTAGCCCTCCAGCTGCATCTGGGCGGTGTATTCCTGCCGCTGGTAATGCACAGGCTGGGGCTGGGCCTGGATCTGCTCCTCCCGGCGCATCTTCATAGCGGCGATCAGGCTGCGGATGCGGATGCGGACGGCTCCCAGGTTGTTCACCTCGTCGATTTTCAGCAGGGTGTAGAGCTTGTTGCTGCCCTCCAGGATCTCCGCCACCTGATCGGTGGTGACGGCATCCAGGCCGCAGCCGAAGGAATTGAGCTGCAGCAGCTCCAGATCGTTCCGGTTCCGGACGAACCGGGCAGCGGAATAGAGCCGGGAGTGATAGACCCACTGGTCCACGATCCGCAGGTTCTGCTCCTCCTGAGGGTTGGGCAGGCTGTCCTCGGTGAGGACCGTCAGGCCGTAGGAGGCAATGAGCTCCGGAATGCCGTGGTTGATCTCCGGGTCGATGTGATAGGGCCGCCCGGCCAGCACAATGCCGCTGCCGCCCTTACTTTCCATGGCTTTCAGCACCCGGGTGCCCTCTTCCACGATTTCCCGCTTGGTTTTCCGCTGCTCCTCCCAGGCCAGGTGGACGGCCTTCCGGGTCTCGGCGGCGGGGATGCCCCACTCCTCCTTGCAGACCTTCACCAGCCGGTCCGCAGCGGTTTTTTCACTGGTAAAGGCCACAAAGGGACGGATATAGTGGATCTTCCCTTCCGTCACCGCCTCCACGTTGTTTTTCAGGTTCTCGGCGTAGGAGGCCACAATGGGGCAGCTGTAGTGATTCTGGGCATCCTTATGCTCCTGATATTCGTAGAACACACAGGGATGGAAAATGGTGGTGATCCCCTGGTCGATGAGCCACTGGACGTGGCCGTGGGCCAGCTTGGCCGGGTAGCACTCGGACTCCGAAGGAATGGACTCCATGCCCTTTTCGTAGATCTTTCGGCTTGAGAAGGGAGACAGCACCGCCCGGATACCCAGATTCCGGAAGAGGGTAGCCCAGAATGGATAGTTCTCATACATATTCAGCACTCTGGGGAGTCCCACAGTGCCCCGGGGGGCCTCCTCCTCGGAAAGAGGCTCGTAGGCGAACATCCGCTTCTGCTTGAAGGCCACCATGTTGGGGGCCTTCTCCCCCTTGTTGGCTCCTCCCCCGCCCTTCTCGCAGCGGTTGCCGGTGATGTGCCGCCGGCCCCCGGGGAAGACATTGACCGTGAGCATACAGTTGTTGGAGCAGCCGCCGCAGCGGACGGTCTGCGTGGTATAGGTCAGGTTGACGATGTCCTCCAGGGGCAGCATGGAGGTGCCCTCTCCCTTGTCGTGGCTGCGGGCAATGAGGGCCGCACCGAAAGCGCCCATGAGCCCCGCGATATCCGGGCAGATGACCTCCGCTCCGGCAATGGTTTCAAAGGCCCGGAGCACCGCCTGATTGTGGAAGGTGCCGCCCTGGACCACAATATGGCTGCCCAGCTCCTTGGCGGAGCTCAGCTTGATGACCTTAAACAGGGCGTTTTTGATGACGGAATAGGCAAGCCCCGCGGAAATATCGGAGACCTTGGCTCCTTCCTTCTGAGCCTGCTTCACGTTGGAATTCATGAATACGGTGCAGCGGGTGCCCAGGTCCACGGGATTCTGGGCAAACAGGGCCTCTTTGGCAAAACCCTCCGCCGTATAGCCCAGGGAATTGGCGAAGTTTTCAATAAAGGAGCCGCAGCCGGAGGAGCAGGCCTCGTTGAGCATGATGGTGTCCACCGCTCCGTTTTTCAGGCGGATGCACTTCATATCCTGGCCGCCGATGTCCAGCACGCAGTCTACCTTGGGGTCAAAGAAGCTGGCGGCGGTGCAGTGGGCGATGGTCTCCACCTCTCCCTCGTCCAGAGAGAAGGCGGACTTCAGGAGGGCCTCGCCGTAGCCCGTGGAGCAGGTCCGGGCGATCCGGGCGGAGCCGGGAAGCATGGTTTTCAGGTTCCAGATGGCGGACTTGGCCGTCTCGATGGGATTTCCCTTGTTGTTGGCGTAGAAGGAATACAGCAGCTGCCCTTCCTGGCCGATGAGGGCCAGCTTGGTGGTGGTGGATCCGGCATCGATGCCTAAGTAGCAATCGCCGCAATAGGTTTCCAGATTGGCCTTTTTCACCACGGCCTGGCTGTGCCGCTGGCGGAAGGCCTCATAATCCGCCTGGTCCCGGAAAAGCGCCGGAAGCCTGGGCATCTCGAAAGAGACCCGGACACCCTTTTCCAGCCGCGTAATGAGCTCTCCCAGAGCCACGGCCTGGGCATCCCCGCTTTCCAGGGCGGAACCCATGGCAGCAAACAGATGGGAATTCTCCGGGTCCACGATCTTATCCGGGGTCAGCTTCAGCGTCCGGATAAAGGCCTTTTTCAGCTCCGGCAGGAAGTGCAGAGGTCCGCCCAAAAAGGCTACACAGCCCCGGATGGGCTTGCCGCAGGCCAGGCCGGAAATGGTCTGGTTCACCACGGCCTGGAAAATGGAGGCCGCCAGGTCTGCCTTGGTGGCACCCTCGTTGATCAGGGGCTGGATGTCCGTCTTGGCGAATACGCCGCAGCGGGCGGCGATTGGATAAACCTGCTTGTAGTTTTCCGCCTCTTTGTTCAGCTCCCCGGCATCGATCTGCAGCAGCGCCGCCATCTGGTCGATGAAGGAGCCGGTTCCGCCGGCGCAGACACCGTTCATCCGCTCCTCCAGGCCGCCGGTAAAGTAAATGATCTTGGCATCCTCGCCCCCCAGCTCAATGGCCACATCCGTCTGGGGATAGAAGGTCTTCAGGGCAGTGGCCACCGCCACCACCTCCTGAACAAAGCCAATGTCCATGGCCTTGGCCAGGGTGATGGCACCGGAGCCTGTAATCTTTACCGCCAGGCAGCAGTCTCCCAGCTTCTCCCGGGCATCCTTCAATAGCCCCGCCAGGGCCCCCTGGGTGTTGGCCTGGTGGCGGGTGTAGTTTCCGTAAATCAGATTATTCTCTTCGTCCAGTACCGCCAGCTTTACGGTGGTGGAGCCAATATCAATTCCTGCACGATATGTTTTCATCTGTGTGCTTTCTCCATGGTATGTAGTGTTTTACACGATCTCTTTATACAGATATCGCAGTTTATACCCTGGTATTTTATTTCCTTTTTCTCAACCGAATCTAAACTAACAAATACCCTCCCACCGCTGCCGCTCATAAGGTCTCGGGACGATGTGGGCATCGTCCCCTACGCGAGGGGCTCAGCGTGAAAGCCCTCTCCTGCATGGAGAGGGCTTGGAGTTTTTTAATAATTCGGTATCCTATGCAGCAGCTCCAGGACGTAGGGCTCGCCGTCGATTTCCAGGTATTTGCCGATGATCTCGCAGGGGATCCCGTCCCGCTCCTGGACGGCGGTCTCCTCAGAGCGGGTCTTCAGCACCCGCTGGGCCAGAGCCTTGGAAACGCCCATGGGATTGGTGCGCAGATCGCAAAGCCGGTTCAGCTCCGAGTCCGGATCCCCGTCGTAGCCATGCTGCTCCAGCAGGCGGCTGTCGAGAAGATGGACGGCATCGAAGACCATCTGATAGCCCCGGAGCATATTCTGGACTTCCCGGCGGGTCAGGCGCTTGTCCGGCATCAGGCCGTCGCTCCGGCGGAAGAGGGAGGTCATTCTCCGCACGGGGTCAACGGCGGCCCCCAGGCGATCCTCATTCCGGCACTGCCGCACATACTCCAGGAACTCCGCCTCCGGCAGGGGCTTGGAGAAATAATAGCCCTGGATATAGTCGCAGTCGTTGCTTTGCAGGAAGTCCACCTGCTCCCGGGTCTCCGCCCCCTCTGCAACGACCTTGATGCCCAGATGGTGGACCATTTCCAGAATGCCGGTAATAATGGTGCGGACCTTGGGGCTGGCCTCGATCTGGCGGGTGAAGGTCATATCCAGCTTCAAAATATCAAAATCATACCGTTTCAGCATACCGAAGGAGGAATAGCCGGAGCCGAAGTCATCCAGCAGGATCTTTACCCCCGCACTTCTCAGCTGCTCCAGGATCCCCGCCCGGTCGCTCTCCAGGGCCGCATAGGAGGTCTCGGTGATCTCCAGGCGCATGTCTCCTCTGCGGAGGCTGTCCCCCTGGAAGATGTCCATCAGGTCGTCCATCAGGCTGTCGTCGTAGAAGTCCATCCAGGACAGGTTCACGGACACGGGCACCATGGGGAAGTTCTCTCTGTAGGACCGGAGAATGGTCTTATAAACGTGCTCCGCCACATACCAGTCCAGCCTGGATATCTGGCCGCTGCTCTCCAGGGCCGGAATAAAGACGGCGGGAGACACCATGCCCCTCTGGGGGTGGATCCAGCGGACCAGGGCCTCGGCAGACACCAGGTTGCCGGTGGCGGCCTCCACCACAGGCTGATAGTAGACCTTGAATTCCTCATTCTGGAGAGCGGTCTCGTATTCCGCCAGAAGCTCCACCCGGTCCATATAGCCCCGGCGCATGGAATCATCAAAGAAGGCGTAGGGCAGCACATGGTCATGGAGGATGCTCTCCTCCGCCAGCTTGGCCCGGTCGATCATGGTGCTGACGTTGACATCGTCCTCCTCCAGATTGTAGATACCGCAGTAGCCGTAGAGCTTCATGCTCCGGCCGTTGAGCTGGACGTTGATCTTCAGCTTGGCGGGCAGAGTATCCAGGTCGATGCTGTCCCGCTTCGCAAGGCAGATGAAATGATCCGCATCCAGTCTGCCGGAAACCTCCGGCTGAAAAATGGCGTTGATGCGGGCATAGAACTCCTTCAGAACGCCGTCGCCGCCATCGGTGCCGAAGAGCTCGTTGGTGGCCTTGAAGTTCTTGATGTCGAAGAACATAAGGACGTAGTCCTTGGCGCTTACGGCATTATACAGGACGTTTTCCACCCTGCGGATAAAGCCGCACCGGTTGTAGCCGCCGGTCAGGGCATCCTGATATTCATGCTTGTAGAGAGACAGAATATTCTGGACTCTGTTCAGGACGATCTCCGGGCTGAAGGGCTTGGAGAAATAGTCCACGGCTCCCAGCTCGTAGGCATGGAGCACGGCAGTGTTGGAAGCATCGCCGGAAATGACGATCACAGGCAGGTCCTTCAGGAGCTTCTTCTTGCCCAGACATTCCAGCACATCGAAGCCGTCCATCTCCGGCATCTGGATGTCCAGCAGCATGAGCCGGTAGATCCGCTCCCGGGACTGGATCATCTCAACGGCCTGGGCACCGTTTTCCGCCTGGTAGACCTGATAGCGGTCCTGCAGGATATATTGCAGCAGTTCCCGGTTGATCAGGGAATCGTCTACAATGAGAACATTTTGCTCCATTCTGCGCTCCTCTTACTTTCCTGTTTGATAGGCGTGGATCGCCTCCACAACCCCTCGATAAGCCTGCTCCACCTGAGCCATGAGCCGGGGATCAGCCGCCTCCGCCTGGGGGCGCAGCTGCTCGGTCAGGTCAGACGCCGCCTTTTGCAGGCCGGTAAAGGCCAGATTGGCCGCCACACCCTTGAGGGTATGGGCCCCCCGGAAGGAAAGAGGGATATCGCCGGAGGCCACAGCCCGGCGAAGGTCCTCCATGGTCTTATCCTCCAGAAATTTCTGCAAAAAGCGCTCGATCATCGAGTCCATCATCAGTCTGGCTTTGGCATCATCGTAGCTGCCGTTCATTTGGTCATAGCATTCCCGTAAGGTCATTATAAAAGCCTCCCCTATTCCTACCAAATATGACTCATTGGACCCGCGCAACATATTGGTAAATAAGCATAGTTGAATTGAAATTCAACACTATTTGCTGATTATACAAAACTTTTTTCGAAATAGCAAGCAGTCTTCGACAAAATCTGCTATTTTTTCTTTTCTTGTCTTTTATGGGTTATGCGGTTTTCTGTTCCGGTTCGCCGCAAAGATGGGCCAGCGAAAGAAAATATTTTGATTATGACCAAATAACTATTGATTTTCGCAGAATGTTCTATATAATATTATCAGTCCTTATGGTTCATCCGGCAGGGCTTTTTTCTACTCTACGCAAAATGACAACATTGCAAAGGAGACCCCAAGGACATGGACAAGTTCAAGCGCTTTGCCCTGCAGACGCTGCCAAGGATCCTTTCCGCCCTGCTGGCTTTTATGATCGTGCTTTCCACCATTGACCTTTACCTGGTCAAGGACATTGCCAAGATCATCAACCTCACCGGCAGCCTGCGGGGCATGAGCCAGCAGCTGGTGAAGCAGGAGATTCTGGGCCACCCCAACGACCAGCTCCGGGAAGACATCACCCAGCTTCTGCAGGATCTCCAGGAGGGCGGAGAGGCCTACGGCATCAAGACGCCCCTGCAGAACGTGGAATACCAGAACGATCTGTCCATCCTCAGCCGCTATTGGCCCGCACTCCAGGGGGAAATCGATACGGTCCGGGTCAAGGGCCCGGAAGGAACGGAGATCCTCTACGTCAGCGACCACTTCTATGAGATCGCGAACCGGGCGGTGGGCATCTCCCAGGCCTATTCCGACCAGATCACCAAGGACCTCCTCATCACTGAGAGTGGCATGATCCTCTGCACCCTGCTCATTATCGCCCTGTCGCTCTTCTCCTCCATCCAAAACCGGAAGCTCTCCAACGCCAACTCCGAGCTCAGCCACACCGCCTTCCTGGACAAGCACACCGGCCTTCCCAACAAGAGCAAGTGCGAGGAGCTGCTGAACGCCCCGGGGGAGCTGGACCTATCCACCGCCTGCATGATGTTTGACCTGAACAACCTGAAAAAGGTCAACGATGCCATGGGCCACCAGGCAGGGGACAATATGATCCGGGACTTTGCCCAACTGCTGCGCAAGGCCGTGCCCCCTACGGAATTCGCAGGCCGCTACGGCGGCGACGAATTCGTAGTCATCATGAATGGGGTGACCCCGGGAGAGGTAGACGCTTTCCTGGAAAAGCTGGCAAAGATGACCGTGGATCACAACCGCTCCGGCACCCAGCTTATGTCGGTGATCCCCTTGAGCTACGCCGCCGGTTTTGCCCACTCCGCCCAGGTGCCCAACAGCACCATGGCAAGCCTCTTAAAGGCAGCCGACGCCAATATGTACGCCAACAAAGCCCGGATCAAGGCCGCTCTGGGAAAAGAAGAGCAGGCCAGCTTCCGGTGATGCAAGGGGGTGTCTCACTAAGAACGAAGCTGTCATTGCGAACCCAATGTCACTAAGTTAGCACCAAGCGAAAAGTTAAAATAGGAACGAGAACAGCACACAGCGCTACGGAACAGCGATTGTGTGCTGTTTTCTTGAAAAAAGGCAT
>OIZO01000315.1_pt1 | contig 35075 bp, 37 predicted proteins | sample 1588551 | NCBI WGS metagenome assembly OIZO01 (sample SAMN03283271) | human gut metagenome | biome: human-associated habitat; material: feces | host: Homo sapiens | place: Peru | collected 2012 | reverse complement strand
TGTTTCGTCCATCTACATTTTTCGGATCAACGAAAAACTCCAATGGACTCAACAGACTAAAGTCCATAAATAAAAGGTCTGGCTACCCAGCCAGACCCTATCAACAAACCCTAAAATAGATTGGCAAACCCTAAAGAACTTTGATTATCCAAAAAAACAGGACTGCTACATAAGTAACAGCCCTGCTCATCTTTTCTAAACCAAGAAATCTTTGAACGCTTCTTCTACTTTCGCTTCATCATCTGTATCTGCGTCTTTCATTCCATTGATTTTCACTAACTTTTTGACCATATCTATTTCACTTCTACTCTTCTTTTAAACATTCTCCATTCGTCGCAATAACATTCTTATACCAATAAAAACTCTTCTTTTTATATCTGTCTAATGTTCCGCTTCCATCATCATTACGGTCTACGTAAATGAATCCGTAACGTTTTTTCAACTCTGCAGTTGATGCGCTTACCAGGTCGATACAGCCCCAAGTTGTATATCCCATGACTTCTACACCATCATCGATTGCTTCGCCAACCTGTTTGAGATGCTCGCGGAGGTAATTGATGCGGTAATCATCATTTACTGTCTTTCCGCCATTTCCATCATCGACTAACTCATCTACAGCGCCAAGTCCATTTTCTACGATGAAAAGTGGTTTCTGATAACGATCATAGAACTGATTCAATACATAACGTAAGCCCTGTGGGTCTATTTGCCATCCCCACTCACTCGCTTCTAGAGTTGGGTTTGGAACGCCACCCATGATATTTCCGCGACCTGCAATGCGTTTGCTCTCATCACCTGTTTCGCACACGCTCATATAGTAGCTGAAAGAAATGAAGTCCACTGTATTTTTCAACAGTTCTTCCTCTTCTTTTGTCATGTTGATTTCAATGTTGTTCTCTCTGAAATAACGTTTACTATAAGATGGATAGTGACCTCTTGCATGGACATCGATAAAGAATGTATTTAAGTGATCCTTTTCCATTGCAGCAATCACATCATCCGGGTTTGGTGATAATGGATAGATTGGCATGCTAAGAACCATACAGCCAATCTGGAAATTCGGATTAATCTCGTGACCGATTTTTGTTGCCAATGCACTCGCCACTAATTCGTGGTGAATCGCCTGATAAAGCTGTGACTGTGTAAGTTCTTCCTTTGGTGTGTTAATTCCACCACTCATAAAAGGAGCATGCAGAATTGAGTTAATCTCATTAAATGTCAGCCAGTATTTTACTTTATCCTTGTATCTCGTAAATACGGTACGTACATAGTTCTCATAGAATCCAATTAGCTTTGGATTAATCCAGCCATCGTACTGTTCCGCAAGATAAAGTGGTGTCTCATAATGCGATAATGTAACAAGTGGTTCGATTCCATATTTCTTACATTCGTCGAACACATTATCATAGAACTGAAGCCCAGCTTCGTTTGGCTCCGCGTCATCACCATGAGGGAAGATTCTGCTCCATGCAATAGACAGACGAAATACTTTAAATCCCATTTCCGCTAATAACGCGATATCTTCTTTATATCTGTGGTAAAAGTCAATCCCGACGAGTTTCATGTTATCTTCTGTTGGCTCTGCGGTTCTTGGAGTCATGATACCGTGTGGCATCACATCCTGAATATCGAGTCCTTTTCCGTCTTCATTGTAAGCACCTTCACACTGGTTTGCTGCTGTTGCACCGCCCCATAAAAAGTTTTTTGGAAATGTAAGCATCTAACATTCCTCCTGTCGCTGTAAAAAATGATATAATGCACCAATTAAATTTGCATCATTATAGAACCTGCAAGTAGTAATACTTGGAGTTGGAATATACGGTGATAGCTGCTGAATCGGATGATATTTAACAAGTTGTTCTATACTCTTCTCAAGATATTCCAACAATAGTGGTTGCTGACTTATTCCTCCACCAATTGCAATAACGTCTAAATCTAACATAATATTTAAGTTATAAATTTGTATTGCCAACTTATCAGTATAAGCCTTTAAAGCATCTAGAACAGCCTGTTCACCTTCGTTGGCCCTTTCAAATATACGCACCCCATTCAGATTGGTCAAATCTTCTCCTGTTCTATCTACAACTAATTTAGCCAATCCTTCAGCTCCACACGAAAATCCCCAATAGCCATCCAATTCATATTTTTTCTTTTCCTCAGTTAAAATATAACTGTATTCTCCAGCCGTAAACCGTTGGCCTTTGTAAAGTTTTCCATCAATAATGAGACCTCCGCCAACACCTGTTCCAAGGATTACAACCGCACCATTCCTACATTCCTGAAGATTTCCCTTCCAATATTCTGCCAATGCTGCACATTTACCATCATTTTCAACAACTGTAGGAATACCATATCTTTTTTCAAAAATCTCTGTTATTGGTGTTTCATTCAGATATGTCACCATTCCTGCTGTTTTGCAGTATCCACTTTCACTGTTAAGCATTCCCGGCATACTTATCGAAATCCCTACGATACTCTTTCTATATTGATTCACAATTGTATCCATTGTCTCCCAAAATTCCATCTGTGAATTTTCCTTGTAATTTGGGGTTGAAACTTTTGACTTTTCTATAATATCAGCCACTTCATTCATCAACGCATATTTTATGAAAGTTCCTCCAATATCGAATACAAGATAATTTTTCATATCAGCTACGCTCCAAAGTTAATCATCAATTTTGCAAAGAAATCTTCCAATGTCAATCTTGTCTCAGCAGTTCGATACACGCGAATTTCCCGATTTTCTTGACCATGAATGTAGCGCATATCCTTATCAATACGCGGTGCTTTTATCATGTCATAACTAACCTTTTCAAGTTCCTCCATCAATACAGCTATCGTGGCCTGATCTCCTAACCCCCACAATTCTCCATGTGGCCATACACTCTCGAACGTTGTTGCTGCTTTTTTATTGAACTGAACTAATTGTTCAAACAAATATTTTCCAATTTCACCACACGGTTTTACTTTCAGTTGAAGTTCTGCCAAAGATACGCCAAACTGTTTATACACATCCATCGGAACCTGCCATAATTCTGCTTTTGATGAGAATATCACATTTGCAGCATGAATATCCATCATTAAATTGAACTCAAAACCACCATCCGGATAACTTGCACCACCGATCCAGATTATTACAATTCGCTCTGCAATTTCCGGTTTCAAAAGAAGTGCCGATGCCACATCCGTCACAGCGCCCTGACACGCAATGTATAATGGCGTGTCTTCTTTCATTGCTTCCTCAACAATGAACTTAGCTCCATCTGAAGGAATCGGTGTTGTTTCATCTTCAAGGCCTCTTTGTGCACCCATTAATACAGGATATTGGTTTGCTAATCCCATCAAATCCATTACTTTTAATACTTCATCATAACTTGCTTTTGCAGTACCAAGTTCTCCGTATTCCTGCGGATTTTTCCAAAAATGACCTGCTACAATTCCTCTAATGTCAAATCGAGGAGTCATCAAATGGTGAGCCAATGCATACTGATCATCTGCTTCATTCTTACAATCTGTATGCACAATCAAACGAATTTTTTTATTTTCAGGCACTTCAAAATCATATTTCCACATCTTTTTTCTCCTTCCACTTTATTACGATTCAACACTGCTTACCTGTGCACGTCTCTCTTTCAATTCTTTCTCTACTTTGTCATATTTCTTATCAAGGTCATAGAACCACATTACAACAATTCCTGCAATATTAGCTACGATAGGTAATCCAATAAATGCAATAGAAATTGCAGTATTTGCTTTTGCACTTTGAACTGCCGCTGTTCCATCATATGCTCCCCAGGCAAGAAGACCTGCTACAATTGCACTTGCACACGCACTTGACACTTTGTTTGAAAAGCCATTTACAGCCATCTGTGTTCCCGCAAGATTTCTTCCGCTTTGCCATTCACCATAATCAGCGACATCTGCAAGCATTGAAAAATACATATTTGAACGGAAGCCCATTCCGAATCCTAATAATCCTACACCGATCAACACAATCGATGCATTTCCTCCTGAAATCCAGGCAACAACGGATCCTGCTATTTGAATTGCAATACCTAAAATTGTAATATTTCTTTTTGTAATCTTAGCATTCATTTTTGCTGCAATCAGCATTGAAAAGATAGGTATAACTGTTAACAATGTTACCGCAACTGATGTGAGCATCTCATTTCCCACGTTGTATTTAAAATAGTATGCAATAGATGCGAACATTCCAAGATACGCTAAGAAAAAGAAAAATGTGTACGTAATCATTAACATATATGGCTTATTTTTTATCAAACATCCAAAATCTTTCACGATACTTGATTTTTCTGTTGTTCTTGGCGGAAGATTGATTTCTCGAATACTTGCCACGCAAATCAGAAGAATAACAATAACCATAATTCCAAATACAATATTCGTATTTCTGTAACCGGTTGCCTGGTCTCCATTTCCTAATTTAGCAATCAGCCATAATGCCATAGATGCAGAAGTTAATGATCCCAAATTAGAAAAAACTGTTCTTGTTGTTGCAATTTTTGTTCTTTCTGTTGCATCTGCACTCAATGTTGGAAGAATCGATCCCATTGGGATATTAACAAGTGTATAGCCAAATGAGAATATAATATACGTTGCATAAGCCCATGCGATTTTTCCGGCAACAGAAAAATCAGGTGTTGTAAATACTAATACCATTCCAATTGCTAATACAGGAGCACCTGCCAACATCCAAGGACGATTTCTTCCCATCTTTGTGTTCGTTCGATCCACAAGTGACCCAACTAAATAGTCTGTAAAAGCATCTACAAATTTTGTGATCAGAAACATAATCGATGCACTTGCCGCTGGAATTCCTGCTACATCGGTATAAAAAATCAAAAGATATGTATTTACCATTAGATATGCCAAGTTACATGCATAATCGGATATTCCAAATCCAATTCTTTGACGCCAGATAAATTTTTTACTATATGTCTGTGTACTATTATTCATTATTATCGTTCCTTTCCGTTAAAAACTCTTAGTTCACACTGACCGGCCCGTCATTTATTGATGGATTTATCATATCCGTTTTCTCATGATTCTTATATTATAATTCTCACTTTTTTGTTATAATTCCCACCTTTTCAAGTAATAAATTCTTTCTTTTGATTTTTTTCTCGAAATTCTTTTGGTGTCATTTTTTTGTATTGCTTAAAAACTTTTCCAAAATGACTCTGTGAATAGAAGCCAATGTAATCACTAATCTCAGAAATAGATGCCTCCGAATATTTTAGTAAGTTTGCCGCTCGATCCACACGATATTCCAAAATATATTCCTGTATTGTTTTTCCTATTTCCTTTTTGAAAACTTTTGACAAATATTTTTCACTCAACCCAAGAGCTTCTGCAATATCCGAAATATAAATTTTGGAATTATATTTTTGATTGATATACATCTTACATTGTTCTACATAATTTGAACTTGCTTTTGATTTACCTTCTTCCACGACAAGCTTCGTAAACTCATACATCGCTTCTTTTCGCAATTCAAATACTTCCATACTGTTTCGACTTTTATCTATTTTATTAATATAGACGTCACTTAGCTGATATGCTTTGCTCGGATGAACACCTCCGTCTATTGCTGCTCTTGCGCTGATAGTAATGGAACATACTCCAATATATTTTTCATGCGAAAATTTATTTTTCGAAAGTTTTCCCGCATTACTTAGTAACTTATCACTTGCCGAGACAATTTCATTCAAATTTCCTTCTCTTATGTAATCCATTACTTTTACTTCTTCACTGTATGTATGATGGTATTCTTTTTCTTCATCCAAAACAATCTCATCAGTTTTTTCTGTTGCTACCTTAACAAAGTTATTACAATAAATAAGTTCTTCATCCTCATAACTTTCCCCAATTAATTCATAACATAATAATTCTATTGTTGTTAACAATTTATGGATACTCAGTTTCGGAGGATGTTGCTCGTTTACCATACTCATTCCATACATTTTATAATATCGATGAACTTCTACATGAGACAACACCTCTACACAAATTGGACCTACAAAATAAAACTCATCCTCGCTTTTCTGCACACAACAAAAAACCACCTTATTTTCGTCTTGCATAATAACAGGCAGTTTCTGTTTTTTTACACTTTTCAATAGTGTTTTTCGCAACTCATCCCTCCAAAATGGTGATTCTCCTATTGCCCCACTTTTTTCATCCCATTGCGATTCACTCTCATTCCATTTCAAGATTTGAATATTCAATAAAATCTCAAGCTTTTTTATAATAAACTCTTCTCTTTTCATTCTAATATTGTAAAACCTCCTATTGTCGGTATCAATACTTCTGTCTTTTTCCTATTTTATCATAGTCTCTTGGTTTGGAAAAGGAACTACATTTGCCAGGCTTTACACCAGAACCGCACTATTGTAAAGTAAGTCAAAAAATACCTGCAAAAAGTGAGATTAACATCTAACATTTTGCAAGTATTTTTCTTTTACTCCGATTCACAAATTCTTTAAACTAATACTTTACTTACTGCTTTTTTCCATCCCAAATATTTCGCCTCACGTTCCGCATGAATCATAGACGGAATATACTGGTTGCGGTTTGTTCTGGCAATTACAGTATCCATCGTGTACATTCCTGTTTGTAAACCAGCCATTAAGCCAGCGCCAAGAGCTGACGATTCTTCACATTTCGGAAGTGTAACTGTCGTTCCCAAAATATCACTTTGAAACTTCATCAAATACTGATTCTTTGTCGGACCTCCGTCCACACAAAGCTCTTTCACTTCAATTCCATCTCCTGCTTTCATCATCTCCACAATATCTGTGATTTGATATGCAATGGATTCGAGAGCAGCTTTTACGATTTCTTTTTTTCCGGTTGTTCTGCTCATACCATACATCATCGCTTTTGCATTTGGCTGCCAATATGGTGCTCCCAATCCAGAAAATGCCGGAACCAAATAGGTTGTGTCGTTTCGGTTCGCTTCTACTGCCATCTCCTGAGTTTCCCCAGGCGAACGAATCAATCCCATGTCATTTTTCAGCCAGGTAATTACGGCACCTGTATAGTTAATATTTCCTTCCAGCACATAATTCACCTTGCCATTCATCCCCCACGCTAAGGATGTAACAAGTCCAAGTTCTGATTGAATCGGCGTTTCACCAACATTCATCATAACAGATGAGCCCGTTCCGTATGTCGCCTTTACCATACCTTTTTCTACACAGCCCTGTCCAAACAGTGCTCCCTGAGAATCTCCTACAATCCCACAGATTGGAATTGGTGTTTGGAAATATCCTTCAAAATCTGTCATCCCATATTCATAACTCGAATCGCATACTTTTGGAAGCTTCTTGGCATCAATTCCAAACCAGGAACAGATTTCCTCATCCCATTTCAATTCATGAATATTGAACAATTGAGTTCTTGATGCATTCGAATAATCTGTCGCATATACTTCTCCTTTGGTCAGCTTGAACAATAGCCAAGTATCAATTGTCCCGAGACATAGATCATCGTTTTTCTTTGCATGTTTTACCGCTTCGACATTTTCCTGCAACCAGGCAAATTTTGATGCAGGGAAATACGGAGACAAATTCATTCCACTTTTTAATCGAATAATCTCTGCAACGCCACCATTTATATTCTGTTCTCTGGCTGGATCAATCATTACATTTGTCTTAATGCGCTCGCAGATTTCTTCTGCACGAGAACATTGCCATACAATCGCAGGTGCCAGAGGTTCCCCAGTTTTACGACTCCAGCTCGCAGATGTCTCTCTCTGGTTACTGATTCCAAGACAGGCGATTTCTTCTTTCTGAATCCCCGCTTTTTCAACCAGATTTTTCACCACTTGAATTGTGTTGTGATAGATTTCATTCAAGTCATGAGACACCCATCCTTTTTCATTAATAATCTGTTGATGAGGCAGATCCGTACGACAAGTCAGATTTCCTTCTGTATCAAACAGAATTCCTTTTGTTCCTTGTGTACTTTGATCTATCGCAAGAACATATTTCTTTTCCATACCTACACCTCTACAAAGATAGCTCCGTCTGCATGATTTGGCGGAGCTATCTTATTCTTTCCTTTATCTCAACGCGTCTTTGACCGTCTTTGCAATTCCTTCTGCATTCATTCCATAGTAATCAAATACTTCCTGCGATGTTCCAGTAATCACCGGTGCGTCTGGAAGTGCCACATTGATTACTTTACGTGGGCACTCTGCTCCAACCACCTGGCTCACCATGGAACCAAGTCCACCAAATGGTGCATGTTCTTCCACTGTCACAACAGCTTTGCTCTTGGAAGCAGCTTTTACAATTGCCTCTTTATCCAAAGGTTTCACGCAATACATATCCAATACTGTTACGTGAATTCCGTCTGCTTTTAATAATTCTGCGGCCTCAACCGATGGACGAACCATCTCACCACATGCAACGATTGTCGCGTCACAACCATCACCAATTACAGTTGCTTTATCCATTTCAAATGGACAATTCTCTTCACTATAAATGTCCTCAACCGGATTTCTTCCCACTCGGATGTATGCAGGTTTCTCATCTTTTAATAAAGCTTTGACTAATTTCTCTGTTTGGAAACGGTCGCTTGGGAGATACACACGCATATTTGGAATTGCAGACATTGCGGCAATATCCTGTGCAGAATGATGACTCATACCAAGTGCACCATAACTTACACCACCACTGATTCCAATTAATTTTACATTTGTATTCGAATATGCCACATCTACCTTACACTGTTCATAGCTTCTTGTTGAAAGAAAGCATGCAGGTGATGCTGCAAATGGTTTCTTTCCGCAATGAGCCAGACCTGCTGATACGCTCACAAGATTTTGCTCTGCGATTCCCATTTCCACAAACTGCTCTGGATATGCATCTGCAAATGGTGCCAAAGATGCCGATCCTCTAGAGTCACTACATAATACTACGATATCCTTATCCTGTTTTGCTTCTTCTAAAAGTACATCACAAATTGCTTTACGGTTTGGAATTTTATTCATCTTAGAGCATCTCCTTTCTTTCCTCAAAGTCTTTGATAATCTGATCATATTCTTCCTGTGTTGGTACATGATGATGCCATGCAGCTTTGTTTTCCATCACTTCAGAACCTTTACCCTTTACTGTGTTGGCAATAAGTACAGTAGGCATTCCTTTTGTCTGTTTTGCTTCTTCAAATGCATCGTGTAATTCTTCTATGCTGTTTCCATCTTTTACATCAATGACATGCCAGCCAAAGCTCTTGAATCTTTCATGAAGATCGTCATGTCCCATGACATCTTCTGTATTTCCTGAAATCTGAAGACGGTTACGGTCAACGACTGCACACAGGTTATCCAGTTTGTACTGATGTCCTGCCATCGCAGCTTCCCATACAGAGCCTTCTGCCAATTCTCCATCACCCATTACCGTGTAAACTCTTGATTTGCGGCCATCCATTTTTGCAGCCAATGCCATACCAACACATACCGGGAGTCCATGTCCCAATGAACCGGAATTCATTTCAATACCATCAATCTTGTTGTTTGGATGTCCGATAAATTTCGAACCAAATTTACTAAAAGTATCAATTACCTCTTTGATGTCAAAGAATCCTTTTTTTGCAAGCACTGCATAGTAGCTCTCAACAGAATGACCCTTGCTCATTACAAAATAGTCTCTGTCCGGATCATTTTGATTTTCCGGTGAAATATTCATCTGGTCAAAATATAATGTAACTAATGTTTCCATGACACTCATATCACCGCCGATATGACCACCCTTTCCAGCAACAATCATATCCACAGTATCTTTTCTAAGATCATACGCTAATTTACTTAATTCTTTCATATTAGTTTTCTCCTCTCAAATATGCTTTCACATCTTCTTCAATTGGATCATACAAATCAGGTTTTACACCGATATATTTACATGCCTCATATAGCACCGGAACAACATCTTTGTGAATTCCCACACAATGATGAATGTATGGTCCCTCTACAATTTTTGCTTCTAATCGTTTGATATTATCGACTTCTACCCAAAGATAAGTACCCATTCCCTTTGGTCCTTCAATTCCTCTTGCATTTCCAAGTAATAATGAGTATTCACCATTGTCTCCATCAAAACGCACCAGAGATACATCTCCATGTTTTGCCTCTGCAGTGATACTTCCCGGATGATCGAATGCTAATGGATATGTCAATTTTGCTTTTTCTTTTGCAATCGAAATCGGCCAAGGTCCGCAGTGCTGTAACAATTCTCCGTTCTCTACATCCGGATGACGAATCGTCCAGTCAGCGAAGAAACTTCTCGTTTCTCCCATTCCTGCTGCCTCTACCATCAATGATGTAATCGCTCCGTGGATATCTGTCTCACATACAACCGGAATTCCCTCATCATTTAACAGCGAGTTTGCTGCACATGGCATAACACCAAGTTCACACTGAAGTTGATTCCAGCACTGAATCGCAATTGCTTTACATCCATATTTTTCAGCAAGGTTTTTCATCGCAACTTTTAAAGCAGCAACATTTTCCAATTCGTTTTCTTTGATACAGATTTCCATATTATCTCGGCAATACTGCATTACTTTTTCAACTTCTGTTTTTTCTTCTTTTGCTTTCTTCACTTCATCTGTAAGCTCTGGCATCGGAATTGGTGCAAGCTGAACGTTGAATTTTTCTAATAATTCACCTTCATTACACATCGTTGTCCAGAAATCAAATGGTCTTGTAGAAATCTGCAAGATGCGAATGTTTTTAAATGTTTTTACTACGTTACATACTGCTAAAAAGTCACGAAGACCTCTTTCAAATACTGGATCACTCAGTCTGCAGTTTGTCATATAAGTAAATGGAATTCCAAATCTTCTGAGAACTTTACCTGTTGCAAAAAGTCCACACTGTGTATCGCGAAGTCTTGTTCCATCTGCTTCCGGTCTCTCATCTAATGGTCCCCATAACAATACTGGAACATTTAATTCTTTTGCCAGTCTTGCACACTCATACTCTGTACCGAAGTTACAGTGTGGAAGAAACAATCCATCGATTTTTTCTGCTTTAAACTTCTCTGCAATTTTGTACATATCTGCATCATTATAAAGAAGCCCCTCTTCATTGATATCTGTAATATCAACAAAATCGATATCAAGTTCTTTCAGTCTGTCTGCTGTTAATCCTCGATATTTAATTGCATCTGGTGCACTAAAAATACTTCTTCTTGTTGGCGCATAGCCAATTTTAATTCTTTCCATTGGTTTTCTCCTTTCGAAACAATTTGTCTTTTCTGCTTTTCTTTACTGCAAGTATATAGTTGCGCAAACTTTATTCCAATAATTAATAAAGTGATTTTTACTTTATTTTTCACTTTATTCTTGTTCTTTCTCTTGTTTTTTCGAACAAATTTGTATAATATGGTAGTAAATACAAAGGGGGTTATCATGGGAATCACAGCAAAAGAACTTGCCGCAAAATTGAATTTATCCGCCACAGCAGTCTCGATGGCACTCAACAACAAACCTGGTGTCAGCACCGAAACGAGAGCTTTGGTTTTAAAAGAAGCGGAAAAATACGGATATGATTTTTCAAAACTAGCATTAAAAAAGAATAAAGAAGGCGAAATATACTGCATTATTTATCGAGCACACAATGCAATATTAAATTACACCCCCATTTTTTCAGAATTGACGGATGGAATCGAGCAAGAATGTCGCCATAATGGCTACCGTTTAAAAACTTTACAAATCTATGAAAAAACAGATGATTTGAAACGGTTTATAGAAGATATTCAGATATCTGAATGTGTAGGAATTATTTTGCTCGGAACTGAGATTACACCTGCTGTCTGTAAGGAATTTTTACAGATTTCCGTTCCTGTTGTTTTACTAGATTCATATTTCGACTCTGTGGACTGTAGCAGCGTAATCATTAACAACGCACAAGGTGCTTACCTTGCAACCAATTATCTGATTGACCGCACAGGCAAACAACCGGGGCACCTATGTTCTTCTTATAAAATCGAGAATTTCTCAGAACGAAAAAAGGGATTTCACCAGGCGGTTCGAGAACATGGAATGTCTGTAGGGAAATCGGTAGCACATGAACTTTCGCCATCTATCGAAGGTGCTTTTTCCGATATGCTTGAGATTATAGACAACGGAGATAACCTCGCAGAATGCTATTTTGCAGACAACGACTTAATTGCAATTGGAGCTATAAAGGCACTCAAATTGCGCGGCTACAAGATTCCACAAGATGTCGCAATGATTGGATTTGATAATATTTCCGAAGGACGCGTGATTGACCCATCTCTCACCACCATCGATATTCCGCGTAAATTTATGGGACAGACCGCTGCCGCGCAATTGATCAAGCAGCTACTCACCCCAGTACCGCATTCAGTTAAGATTGAGGTGTCAACTACCATCGTAAAGAGATTTTCAGTGTAGAAAGAAGGGCAGAACCACGATACAAGTGGCTCTGCCCTTAAACTGCTCCTGTGGCACCGCTACCGGCTGTATTTCCGGAAAACGCATTCCAGTAATGCCTTGTCGGAATCCACTGGAGATTTTCTGGGCTTCGAAGAAATCACAGAACACCAGCCAGAGTTACAGAGTACACTTTCATAGAGAAAGGTGAGCCGTCCTGACTGTTTTCACATTGGTTCAGCGATATATCGGTATTATGGTGTAGAAAACTTGGAATAAACAGATGTTACCAAAATGGAAACAAAGGAAATACATACTGGTACTTTTATTTTGGGTTCTATCGTTATATGATGTGAATGAAAGAGAGGTATGGAGTATGGCATTAAATGATAACATCAAAAAATTCAGAGAAGAAAAAAATCTCACTCAGCAACAACTGGCAGATAAGTTATATGTTTCAAGGCAGACAGTTTGTCGTTGGGAAAATGGTTCAAGATGTCCAGATTTGATTACGGCAAAAAAACTGGCATTAGAACTAGATGTAAGTATGGACGAACTTATATCAGATGAAGATGTAAATGATATGCAAGTAAATTATGGAATATGGAAATCTGAAAGAATAAAAGATAAAAAGCATTTACAGACACTTCAAAAAAAGATATTAGACTTTATACAAATTGTGGGAGCTGTATTTTTAGCAATCACGATTTTGTTACGAGTGCAATTAGATATGAGAGTACCTGTATGGTGTACAATCATTTGCTTTATTATTGTAGCGGTAGCATTTTTTTGTAATTTCATAGTTTCTAAAAAGTTGAGAGAAATGTAGTGAGGTCAAGGAACAAGGCGAAGCCGATACGCCGTAGGGCAGTCCTTGACGGAACGGATGTAGCCAACAGCACTATGATACAGCAGAGGACTTGAAAGGTCGGAAACCTTGCAAATCCTCTTGTTTGTTACTGGGCGTTATGTTTTAAGTAGAGTGCTTCTTTTAGGTAGGTTTATTTATATTTCACAGCCGTTCCATAAGCAATCACTTCTGCTGCTCCAGCCATAACCTGTGAAGAACCATATTTCACACCAATAACCGCATCGGCATCCATCTCTTTTGCTTCATCCACCATACGTTTCGTTGCAATCTGTCTTGCTTCATTGAGCATTTCTGTGTATCCTACGATTTCTCCACCGACAAGGGTTTTCATTCCTGCCATAAAGTCTCTTCCTACATTTTTGGTCTGTACAACGGTTCCTTTTACGATTCCAAGCGCTTCAAACTCTACTCCCGGAATATATTCAATACTTAGAAGCTTCATCTTCTTCTCCTCCTTCAATCTCTTTCATTCTGCCTGCAAGTGCAATCCAAAGTCCAATAATCAATGCCACGGGTATTGCAATCAAAAATACCAGAAATCCCAGTGGTATCGGGTCCTGCGAGTTTCCCCATAACATAAATCCAATGGTAAGTGCCATAAGCACAGTCATAACCACTGCGCCAATAATTGCACCTTTTCTTTTTTTCCTATGAACATCCATTTTGTTTACGTTCATAAACTTTACACCCTCTTTCTCCATCTGCTCAATTTCTTCCAGACATTCTTCCGCATTCAGAGTTTCCAAAGATTGATGTTCCGAGATGAGGCGTTCACAGATATCCTGCGTTTTGGTAAGTCCTGTTTTACGATGCTCCAGTTCTTTTAAATGCTGTTCGAGGCAAATCTGCAGGCTTTTCTTTTTTTCAAAAAGAGCTTTCATTTCTTCAATAGAGAGATCCATTTTCCGAAATAACTTAATCTCCTGAAGTCTGGTAATATCTTCTTTATGATATTCCCGATATCCGTTCTCTGCACGTTCCACATCAAGCAGTCCCTGTGATTCATAAAAACGAATATTCTTTTTTGTAATTCCTACCAGTTCTTCCACCTGTTTGATTTTCATTTTTATTCTGTCCTCTCTCTTCTGACTTTTTTAGAAAATCTGTCTGCGTTGTTTCTTTGTCTGTACTTTATTTATACGACTTCCATAAGGTGGAAGGTCAAGTATTTTTTTTAAAAATTCAGCAAATCCAAAGGTTCCAGCCAGCGTATCCTTTGAAATTCATGCAGTTTCCGGTTGTTTTAAGCTATTCTATTTCGTTCTGTCTCCTCACTTTCCTTCACGCTTTTTTACTTCTCATAATCGTGAAAATAGAACTAAGCAGAAGTCTCATCTAGTTCTCCTGAAGCAAGAATATTTCCCGACAACATTTCTAATATAGATTTTACCGTACTTTTCAGTTTCAGTCCATCCTTTATCCCCAACCGGTAGAAAAATTCTTCTGTTTCTGCTCCACTGCTGAAAATTGCATTACAGTATTCCGTAATCACTTCAAGACTTCTGTCACACCAGAGATTCCGGCTATCAGATAGCAGAATCCGGCAGATAATCCTACCAGGAACACCAGCACAATATTTACAGCAGCAAGTACCAGCCAAACCGGAACCGCTATGATTCTAAAAGGCAATTTTATTAAAAACTTCATCATGATAATTTCCTCCTCACTTTGTGCCCAGTGGGCACAAGGTTATTTTACCATATCTGTCCGACAGACCTGCACTCTCTTTTGCAACTTCGTGCCCAGTGGGCACAAAGTTTTTATCCATCCGGGATATCATTTCCCCAGTACATATCGTGCCGAACCTCTGCATCATAAAACTGATTGATCGTCACCGGAGCGTTATACAATACGGTCAGCATATACTGCCGGATATTCTTCACCTTACTTGTACTCCGATCAAGGCTAAAAAATACATACTGGATATGTTCATACCCCACTTTCAGCAACCGACTCTTCACTACCTGGGTAGGCACAGCTTCCCCATTGATCTGTTTATATGGTTTGGTTGAACAGATTACATCCAGCATCAGTTCGACAAGTTCTTCTACACTGTCTGCTCTGTAACTTTGACAGAGAATGTCATATTCAATATTGTCGTGGATGATCTGACGGTAGACAGACCTCTCCCGTATCTTATCCATATCCTGCTCTTGGATGGATAGATAAGGTTCAGCAACTCGGAGAACAACTGGGATTCAAAGGAAAAACCTCTGATGTCCGCATGGCTCAGTATGAATCTGAAGCCAGAGTTCCTAAGATTGATCTTGTAAAACAAATGTCTCAGGTTTTTGATGTCAATACTCATGCTTTAACAGTGCCGGATATTGATACTCACATAGGTCTGATGCACACACTATTTGCACTAGAAGATATATATGGTCTAAAGATAAATAATATAGATGGACAACCTCATCTCTGCCTTGACTCTTCCATATCTGTTCCTGGCTCATCTGCCGACGAAATGCTTCGTGCATGGATGGAACAAGCTGACAAACTGGAAAACGGTGAAATCAGCAAGGAAGAATATGATGAATGGAGATATAAGTACCCGGAACTGGATACTTACCAGAAACGTGCCAAGGTACCATCTCAGGAACTGAGTGATTACCTCGTAAAAGAATTGACTAAAAAAGAAAAATAAGAGAAAAGAAAACCTTACCGATATTCAGTTTTTTACTTCTGAAAATCAGTAAGGTTTCTTTATATACGTTATGAAATAAAATTTTTATCTTTTGAATAATCGCAAAATGTTGCCATTTTGTTGCCAATCACTAAGCAAATTTGTTTGCGCCCCGCACAAATACAGGGCTCCTATGATTGTGTGGATTACTCAAACTCCAGACAGACAGTATGCCATATAAGTGAAAATCATTGATTTTAAGGCATTTTCAGGAACTATCAACCACTAAAATCTATATGAAAACAAATTAAAAATGCAATAAAAATGCAATCGAAGTACATTCAGATTTTATACGATAGACCAGCAAACCTCAATATCATCCCAAAATAGACGTTCAACAATGGGCGTCTATTTTTTGTTTCAAAATTAAATGGGGCTGAAAACAGCCCCGATGGGAATTGGAGATTTGACCCTCCCGGATTCTTCATGTCATGCCAGCCGTAATTTTTTCCATTGCCCCTGCACACTTTAGCAAAAATTCCCAGAAATTCCGTCGCCCACCATAATGCTTTTTACAGTTGTTATTATTGTCATAAGCGTACCTCCTGATATTATAAATCTCCACTGAAATCTACTTTTAAGTTGTTGGGAGTACATGACAGAGCTACATGAAAAAACACAAGCTAACAATCCTAACCATGACGATTTAATTTTTAACACCTAGATAATATCACAACCCTGTAATTTCTTCAATAGTCCCAGAAAGGATGTGATACCACGAAGAAATCACCACCGCCGGAGCGTTCACCTCCGACTTTCAAACCGGAACCTAAAACTAACCATCAAACACAACATTCAGAAAGGACAGGTATATCTATATGGAATTAAAATTCGTTATCCCCAACATGGAAAAGACATTCGGCAACTTGGAGTTTGCCGGAGAAGACAAGACAGAACAGAGAAGAATCAATGGACGCATGACGGTACTCTCCCGCAGCTTCAATCTTTATTCAGACGTACAGAGGGCGGATGATATTGTGGTTATCCTCCCTGCCGAAGCCGGAGAGAAACATTTTGACTTTGAGGAACGTGTGAAGCTCGTCAATCCACGTATCACCGCAGAGGGCTATAAAATCGGCACAAGGGGCTTTACCAACTACATTTTGCACGCTGACGATATGGTAAAAGCATAAGGAAAAGGAGGACATCAGACTATGAGATTAGCAAACGGAATCGTGATTGACAAGGAAGCAACTTTCGGGGCATTGAAATTTTCTGCCCTCCGCCGTGAGGTTCACCTCCAGAATGAAGACGGCTCGGTATCAGAAGAAATCAAGGAGCGTACCTATGACTTAAAATCCAGAGGACAGGGGCGTATGATTCAGGTTTCCATCCCTGCCAGCGTGCCATTAAAGGAGTTCGATTACAATGCAGAGGTGGAACTTATCAATCCTGTGGCAGATACCGTGGCAACGGCTACCTTTCAGGGAGCAGAGGTAGACTGGTACATCAAGGCGGAGGATATTGTTCTGAAAAAAGGGGCTGCCATGAATCCGCAGCCACCAAAGAAAGACGTTCCCCCTGCAAAATAACAGGAACATAAAAAAACGAAAGGAGGATTGTTCCTATGAAGCAGCTTTTCCCCCGTAGAAAACGTATCCGTCCCACGGATAAAGACCTTGTATTTTATACTGCCCTTGCTTCTCTGCTCCCTGTCTTCCTGCTGGTTGTCCTGCTGTTTCATATCGGGCAGATTGCCGGAACCAACTGGCAGGAAGTGTCCCTCTCCCAGATAGTACAGGATGTAAATATCCCTTATCTGCTATTTAGCATGGGCGTGGCAGGGCTGGTGTGCCTTACAGCAGTTCTTCTGTTCTGGCGATACCGCAGGGATGAAGTAAAGCAGCTCATCCACCGCCAAAAGCTGGCAAGGATGTTGTTGGAAAACAAGTGGTATGAATCGGAGCAGAGAAAGGAGGACGCTTTTTTCAAGGACTTGTCTTCCAGCCGTTCCAAAGAAACCATCACTTACTTTCCCAAAATCTACTACCGGATGAAACAAGGATTGCTCCATATCCGTGTGGAAATCACCTTGGGGAAATATCAGGAACAGCTCTTAAACTTGGAGAGAAAGCTGGAAAGCGGCTTGTACTGTGAGCTGACGGATAAGGAATTAAAGGATTCCTATGTGGAGTACACCCTGCTCTATGATACCATTGCGAACCGTATCTCCATTGAGGATGTACAGGCAAAGGACGGCAGGCTCCGGCTCATGGAAAATGTCTGGTGGGAGTATGACAAGCTCCCCCATATGCTCATTGCCGGAGGAACCGGCGGCGGAAAGACCTACTTCATCCTGACCCTCATTGAAGCCCTGCTCCGCACCAACGCCGTCCTGTTCGTGTTAGACCCAAAGAACGCCGACCTTGCGGATTTACAGGCGGTTATGCCGGATGTGTACTACAAAAAGGAGGATATGCTCGACTGCATTGACCGTTTCTATGAAGAAATGATGAAACGCAGCGAAGACATGAAGCTCATGGAGAATTACCGGACAGGGGAAAATTACGCTTATCTGGGGCTTCCTGCAAATTTCCTTATCTTTGATGAATATGTGGCATTTATGGAAATGCTCGGCACAAAGGAAAATGCCGCTGTCCTCAACAAATTAAAACAAATCGTTATGCTTGGGCGGCAGGCTGGCTTCTTCCTGATTCTCGCCTGCCAGCGTCCAGACGCAAAGTATCTGGGGGACGGAATCCGTGACCAGTTTAATTTCCGTGTGGCTCTGGGGCGGATGTCGGAAATGGGCTATGGGATGATGTTCGGGGAAACCACAAAGGATTTCTTCCTAAAGCAGATAAAAGGGCGTGGCTATGTGGATGTGGGAACCAGCGTTATCTCGGAATTTTACACGCCCCTTGTGCCAAAAGGACACGATTTCCTCAAAGAAATAAAAAAACTGATAGACAGCAGGCAGGAAGTGCAGGCGGCGTGCGAAGCGAAAGCCGCAGAAACGGACTGACCTGCTGTGGCTGGTGTGCCGCAAGGCACGCCAGCATGAACCCCTCGTATCTAACAGAGGGGTACAAATCGACAGGCAACAATCAAACAACAGGGCAGAATCCCACGATACACAAGGGATTCTCCCATATCCGGCGTATGTCAACAAGACTCTGAAAGTTGACATACGCTTTTTTAGACAGGAGGGATTTTCACTGAATGAAGAAACATGGGTACAGGACATCAAAGAAAAACGGGAAGTTTACGGCATTTCACAACAGAAACTTGCGTTAGCTGCCGGAATCACCCGTCCGTACCTGAGCGATATTGAAACGGGCAAGGCTCACCCATCCGAAGCATTACAGAAAGCCATCTCAGAAGCTCTGGAACGCTTCAATCCAGACAATCCCCTTGAAATGCTCTTTGACTATGTTCGGATTCGCTTTCCTACTACGGATGTGAAGCATATCGTGGAAGACGTGCTGCGGTTAAAACTCCCCTACTTTATCCATGAAGACTACGGCTTCTACTCTTACACAGAGCATTACTATCTGGGGGATATTTTCGTTCTAGTATCGCCGGAGCTGGAAAAAGGGGTGCTGCTGGAACTGAAAGGGCGTGGCTGCCGCCAGTTTGAAAGCTATCTGCTGGCACAGGAACGGAGCTGGTATGAGTTTTTTATGGACGTTCTCATGGAGGACGGCGTGATGAAGCGGCTTGACCTTGCCATCAATGACAAAACAGGAATCCTGAACATTCCCCATCTGACAGAGAAGTGCCGGAATGAGGAATGTATCTCGGTCTTCCGCAGCTTCAAAAGCTACCGCAGCGGCGAACTGGTACGGAGTGGGGAAAAAGAATGTATGGGGAACACCCTGTATATCGGCTCCCTCCAAAGTGAGGTGTACTTCTGCATTTATGAAAAAGACTATGAGCAGTACAAAAAGCACGATATTCCCATTGCGGACGCAGAGGTAAAGAACCGCTTTGAAATCCGGCTGAAAAATGAGCGTGCCTTTTACGCCATCCGTGACCTGTTAGAACATGACAATCCAGAACGGACAGCGTTTCAAATCATCAACCGCTATGTCCGGTTCGTGGACAGGAACGATACGAAGCCCCGTTCTGACTGGCGTATCAATGAGGAATGGGCGTGGTTTATGGGGGAACACAGGGGAAGCCTGAAACTGACAACCAAACCGGAACCCTATTCCTTTGAACGCACCCTGCACTGGCTCTCCCATCAGGTAGCCCCCACGTTAAAGCTGGCTCTCCGTCTGGATAAGATGAACCACACCCAGATTGTCCATGACATCATCACCCATGCAAGGCTGACGGAGAAGCATGAAAAAATCCTGAAGCAGCAAGCCGCCGCTGCAAAGGAGGTGGTGCTTTAACGGCGGCAATTTTAGAACCTAAGAAATCTTACAGGAAAGAAAGGAGCTTTTATGAATTTCGGACAGAATCTTTACAACTGGTTTTTATCCAACGCCCAGTCCCTTGTGCTGCTGGCAATCGTGGTGATTGGACTGTACCTCGGATTTAAGAGGGAATTTTCCAAACTTATCGGCTTTTTAGTAGTTTCCCTCGTAGCGGTCGGTCTGGTCTTCAATGCGGACGGTGTAAAGGACATCTTACTGGAACTGTTCAATAAGATTATCGGTGCATAGGAAACCCATTTTACACTTCCGTTATGGAGCAAGCTCTGATTGCTTCATGGCGGAAGTCCACTAGGGGCTTGGGGAGCGTAACTCCCCAAAAGAAAGAAGATGTAATATGATAGTGTATGATAATTGAGATAAACTAAGAATGGTGGTATAATTTCTTTAATAGTAATTGAAAGTGGAGGAAATGTATGAAGGATTTTATTGATTTTTTGAAATTACCACCGAACATTTTAGGAGCTTTATCTATTGCCAGTGGTACATTATTATTATTGCCTCAAAAGTTAGCCCAAAAGTTTTATATTATAAATTTTCGAGAAAAATATGGTTTTACAATAGGCATTGTTTTTGTGATTTCCACAGCTTTACTAATCGTTTTATTACTATCTAAAATTTTTCATTTCTTTTATGACAAGTATGCTTCTAAGAGATTAGGAACTGCTCAGATTAAATATTTGAAAAATATGACACCAGAACAGGTGACAATCATTCGGGAGTTTTTACGTGAACCAACTCACACCCTGCCATTACCCATGAACAATGGATTAGTAATAGAACTTCAACATTTACAAATATTAACCCCTGCCGGACAAACTCATTTAGTAAGTATGTTAGACCCACAAATCAATTATTTTTTACAACCTTGGGTAATTAAAAAAATCAATAGTGATGAAGAATTAAAGCGAATATTTTATTAGAAAAATGGCAACTGACAAACAAAGTTAGTTGCCATTTTTTGTTCTAAGAAAGGACGTGATACTGATTGAGGAAATGAGAATCTACATCCTGAACACCACACGGTTTTACCATGAAGATTTTGAGGAATATCCTGGGGCATGGTTTTCCTGCCCTGTGGATTTTGAAGAAATCAGGGAACGTCTTGGGGTTCAGAGTGAGGAAGAAATCGAAATTGAAGACTATGAGCTGCCCTTTCCATTGGAGGGCAACACAAGGCTCTGGGAAATCAACGCCCTTTGCCGGATGGTACAGGAAATGCAGGGAACGCCCCTCTATTATGAAATGGATGTGGTACAAAAGCGGTGGTTTCCCAGCTTTACGGAATTTATCGACCACAAAGACCAGATACGCTGCTATCCGGTGCAGGACGGGGAATCCCTCGCCCGTTATCTGGTGCAGAAGGTACAGCTATTTGGAGAAGTACATCCAGACCTGTTGAACCATATCGACTACGCTGCCATTGGTCGGGAACTGGAAACCAGCGAAAACTACCTGTTTACGGACAATGGTATCTTTTATTACCGCTAAAAGGAGGTAGAAGAACTTGGAGGAAATGCGGATTTACATTGCCAACTTAGGAAAATACAATGAGGGCGAACTGGTCGGGGCATGGTTCACGCCGCCTGTGGACTTTGAGGAAGTCAAGGAACGTATCGGTTTGAATGATGAATATGAGGAATACGCCATCCATGATTATGAGCTGCCCTTTGAGATTGACGAATATACCCCCATTGAAGAAGTCAACCTCCTGTGTGAAATGGTGGAGGACTTACCGGAGTACATTCAGGAGGAACTATCAGAGCTGCAATCCTACTTTGGCAGTATCGAAGAACTCTGTGAGCATGAAGACGATATTATCTGCCATTCCGGCTGTGATGATATGGCGGATGTGGCTCGCTGCTATCTGGAAGAAAGCGGACAGCTTGGCGAACTTCCGGCACACTTACAAAACTATATCGACTACGCCGCCTATGGGCGTGACATGGAATTGGAGGGAACCTTTGTTGTCACAAACCACGGCGTATATGAAATCTTACGGTAGACCCGTCTGTATCTCTTTCAGGAAATACAGGCGGATTTTTTGATTCAGGGGCAGCTCGTTTGCTGCCCCCATCTTTTAGAAAGGACGACAACATGAAGAAAATACGAAGCTATACCAGTATCTGGTCGGTGGAAAAGGTACTCTATTCCATCAATGATTTTAAGCTGCCATTCCCCATCACATTTACGCAGATGGCGTGGTTCGTGGTATCGGTGTTTGCAGTGATACTCTTAGGGAACCTCCCTCCCCTTTCGTTCATTGACGGGGCATTTTTGAAATACTTCGGCGTACCCTTTGCCCTCACTTGGTTCATGTGCCAGAAGACCTTTGACGGGAAGAAGCCTTACGGCTTCCTGAAATCCGTACTGGCATATCTGGTACGCCCGAAACTGACCTATGCAGGAAAGCCCGTGAAGCTGGAAAAGGAATATCCGGCACAGCCCATCACGGCAGTAAGGAGTGATATTTATGGCATATCCGATTAAATATATCGAAAATAACCTTGTGTTCAACCATGACGGGGAGTGCTTTGCTTACTATGAGCTGCTTCCCTACAACTATTCTTTTTTAAGCCCCGAACAGAAATATCAGGTACACGATTCCTTCCGGCAGCTTATCGCCCAGAACAGGGACGGGAAGATTCACGCCCTGCAAATCAGCACGGAATCCAGCATACGGGCAGCACAGGAACGCTCCAAACAGGAAGTGACAGGTAAGCTAAAGGACGTTGTCTGTGCAAAGATTGACGCACAGACCGAAGCCCTGATTTCCATGATAGGGGAAAATCAGGTGGACTACCGCTTTTTTATCGGCTTCAAGCTGCTTGTCAATGAGCAGGAAGTCACCATGAAGCAGTTTCGCAGGGAAGCAAAGACCGCCGTTTCCGATTTCCTCCACGAAGTCAACCACAAGCTCATGGGGGATTTTGTTTCCATGAGCAATGAGGAAATCTGGCGGTTTCAGAAGATGGAAAAACTGCTGGAAAGTAAAATCTCACGCCGCTTTAAAGTCCGGCGGCTTAACAAGGACGATTTTGGCTATCTGATTGAGCATTTATACGGGCAGACCGGAACCGCCTACGAAGATTATGAGTATTACCTGCCAAAGAAGCGGTTTCAGGAGGAAACGCTGGTGAAATACTATGACCTCATCAAACCCACCCGTTGTCTGATAGAGGAAAACCAGCGGTATCTGAAAATCGAACAGGAAGACGGGACAGTGTATGCCGCCTACTTTACCATCAACAGCATTGTAGGGGAACTGGACTTCCCATCCTCGGAAATCTTTTACTATCAGCAGCAGCAATTTACCTTTCCCATTGATACCTCTATGAATGTGGAGATTGTCACAAACCGGAAAGCCCTCTCCACGGTGCGAAACAAGAAAAAAGAGCTGAAAGATTTAGACAACCACGCATGGCAGAATGACAGTGAAACCAGTACAAACGTGGTGGACGCTTTAGACAGCGTGAATGAGCTGGAATCCACCTTAGACCAGAGCAAGGAATCCATGTACAAGCTGTCCTATGTGGTGCGTGTGACAGCTCCCGACTTGGAAGAACTGAAACGCCGCTGCAATGAGGTGAAAGATTTTTATGACGATTTGAACGTGAAGCTGGTTCGCCCTTTTGGGGATATGCTGGGGCTGCATGGGGAATTTCTCCCTGCCAGCAAACGGTATCTGAACGATTACATCCAGTATGTCACCAGCGACTTCCTCGCTGGTCTTGGTTTCGGGGCAACCCAGATGTTGGGGGAAACGGAGGGTATTTATATCGGGTACAGCCTTGATACAGGAAGAAACGTGTACTTAAAGCCTGCCCTTGCCAGTCAAGGGGTAAAAGGCTCCGTCACCAACGCCCTTGCTGCCGCTTTTGTCGGCTCCCTTGGCGGTGGAAAATCATTCAGTAACAACATGATTGTCTATTATTCCGTATTATTTGGGGCACAGGCTCTCATTGTTGACCCGAAAGCGGAACGGGGACGCTGGAAAGAAACCCTGCCGGAAATCGCCCATGAAATCAATATCGTAAACCTGACCTCGGAGGAACAGAACAGGGGCTTACTCGACCCGTATGTGATTATGGAAAGCCCAAAGGATTCTGAATCGCTGGCAATCGACATCCTGACCTTTTTAACGGGCATTTCCAGCCGTGACGGGGAGAAGTTCCCTGTTCTTCGGAAAGCCATCCGTGCGGTGACAAACAGTGATGAACGGGGGCTTTTCAAGGTGATTGAGGAACTACGGGCGGAGGGAACCGCCATCAGCACCAGCATAGCCGACCATATCGAATCCTTTACGGACTATGACTTTGCACATCTGCTCTTTTCGGATGGGGATGTCACACAGTCCATCAGCCTTGAAAAGCAGCTCAACATCATTCAGGTGGCGGATTTGGTGCTGCCGGATAAGGAAACCTCGTTTGAAGAATACACCACAATGGAGCTGCTTTCCGTAGCAATGCTCATTGTAATCAGTACCTTTGCCCTTGACTTCATCCACACAGACCGCAGCGTGTTTAAGATTGTGGATTTGGATGAAGCATGGAGCTTCTTACAGGTGGCACAGGGCAAGACCCTTTCCATGAAGCTGGTTCGTGCCGGACGTGCCATGAACGCAGGCGTTTACTTTGTCACCCAGAACACGGACGATTTGCTGGATGAAAAACTGAAAAACAATCTGGGCTTGAAGTTTGCGTTCCGTTCCACGGACATCAACGAAATCAAGAAGACCCTCGCCTTTTTCGGAGTGGATTCCGAAGATGAAAACAACCAGAAGCGGCTCCGTGACTTAGAAAATGGACAGTGCCTTATCAGTGATTTGTACGGGCGTGTGGGGGTGATACAGTTCCATCCTATCTTTGAAGACCTGTTCCATGCCTTTGACACCAGACCGCCCGTAAGAAAAGAGGTGGAATGATGGTGAGACACAGAACTTCCAACCGACCGCAATTCCCAGTTTCCTATCACTCAAAAAAGGACTTGTCTTGGAAGATGGCAGGAAAAGTGATTGGCAGGGTGCTTCTGGCACTCCTGCTCATCCTCCTGCTGCTTGCAGTCTTCGGCACAGCCGCCCACGCTGCCGGACTGGTGGATGATACGGTGGACGCTGCCAACGAATACAGCAAATATCCGCTGGACAACTACCAGCTTGATTTTTATGTGAACAGCGGATGGGACTGGCTCCCGTGGAACTGGCTGGACGGTATCGGAAAACAGGTGATGTACGGGCTGTATGCCATCACAAATTTTATCTGGACAATCAGCCTGTACCTTTCCAACGCTACGGGGTATCTGATTCAGGAAGCCTACTCACTGGACTTCATTTCCTCTACGGCGGATTCCATTGGGAAAAATATGCAGACCTTGGCAGGCGTTACCACCAGCGGCTTGTCCTCGGAGGGATTTTATATCGGGTTCCTGCTGATTCTCATTCTGGTGGTAGGGATTTATGTTGCCTATACAGGACTTATCAAACGGGAAACCACAAAAGCCATCCATGCCGTTGTCAATTTCGTGGTGGTGTTCGTGCTGTCCGCTGCCTTTATCGCCTATGCCCCTGATTATATCGGGAAAATCAATGAATTTTCCGCAGACATCAGCAATGCCAGCCTGACCCTTGGTACAAAGATTGTGCTGCCAAACTCGGAAAGTCAAGGAAAAGACAGTGTGGATTTGATACGGAACAGCCTGTTTTCCATTCAGGTTAAGCAGCCGTGGCTCCTGCTGCAATACGGCAACTCGGATGTGGAAAGCATTGGGGCTGACCGTGTGGAAAGCCTACTATCAACCAGTCCAGACGAAAACAACGGGCAGGACAGGGAAGAAATCGTGGTGGAGGAAATCGAAGACAGGGAAAACACGAACCTTACCATCACAAAGACCATCAACCGCTTGGGAACCGTCTTCTTCCTATTTATCTTCAATATCGGTATCTCCATTTTTGTATTCCTGCTCACAGGGATAATGATTTTCTCACAGGTGCTTTTTATCATCTACGCCATGTTCCTGCCTGTGAGTTTCCTCCTTAGCATGGTTCCCTCTTTTGAGGGGATGTCAAAGCGTGCCATTACAAAACTGTTCAACACCATCCTTACCAGAGCCGGAATCACCCTGATTATCACGGTAGCGTTCAGCATTTCCACCATGCTCTATAACCTGTCTGGGGAATATCCGTTCTTCCTGACAGCGTTCTTGCAGATAGTGACTTTTGCCGGAATTTATTTCAAGCTGGGGGATTTGATGGGGATGTTCTCCTTGCAGAGCGGCGATTCCCAAAGCATGGGAAGCCGTATCATGCGAAGACCCCGTATGCTCATGCACGCCCATATGCACCGTTTACAGCATAAGTTAGGACGTTCTGTGGCAGCTCTTGGGGCTGGAACGGCTTCCTACCATGCAGGAAAACAGGCTGGCTCAGACCAGAGAACTGCTTCCCACTCCGGCTCTTCCAAACGGACACAGGCAGACCACAGCAGACCAGACGGACAGGCAGCACCGGAAAAGGAATCCGTATGGAAACGGGCTGGTTCTGCGGTAGGTGCGGCGGCAGATACCAAAGATAAGATAGTCGATACTGCCGGACAGCTTCGGGAGCAGGCAAAGGATTTGCCCGTTAATGCAAAGTACGCCCTTTACCACGGGAAAACACAGGTATCAGAGGGAGTACGGGATTTTACTTCCAGCATGACCCAGACCCGAACTGCCAGAGCCGAACAGCGGAACGCACAGGCAGAAAGCCGCAGACAGACCATTGCAGAACGCAGGGCGGAACTGGAACAAGCAAAACAGCCGCAAAAGACAGCTTCCGAAGCACCCAAAGGGGCGGCTCCTGTCCATGAACGCCCTGTTACTGCAAAGCAGCCGGAAAATTTCCGAAACCATGCAGATACCGCTCATGCTGGAAAACCAGCCATGCAGCCAGCTTCCCCATCCATCAGGGAACGGGGACAGGTTCCTTATGAGCGGGCTGTGGCAGAGCGGTCTTCGGTTCCGGTAGTAAAAGCGGCTTCCATCCACCATGAACAGACACCGCCTGTAAGGACAGAACGCCAGATAGTCCCACCGGCTTCTCCTGTCCAGACAGACGAAAGGCAAAAGACAGCTCCAACCATCACACCGACAGTTCCCCGTCCGGCAAGACCTATCCAGAATGATACGGCTCCTGTGATACCGGAAAGAAAACGTGCTGCCCCTGTGGTCAAAGAATCCAACTTTACCATCCGGAGTACCACCGCCAGAAAGGAGTGGACAAAAACAGTACAAGCGGCTGCCAAACAGAAGAAAGGGGAGAAACCATGAAGTTAAGACACCTTTTCTTTGCCTGTTCCGGCGTGTTCGTGATGATGTTCTCCCTGCTCCTTTTGGTGGTGATTGTCTTCTCGGATGAGGAAGACGGAGGAAGCGGCGGAAACCTTATCTATGGGGGCGTGAGCGTATCACAGGAAGTCCTCTCCCATAAACCTATGCTGGAAAAGTATGCAAGGGAATATGGCATAGAGGAATACTTAAACGTGCTGCTCGCCATCATTCAGGTAGAATCCGGCGGCACGCTGGAAGACGTTATGCAGTCCTCGGAATCTCTGGGTCTTCCCCCGAACTCCCTGAGTACAGAGGAATCCATCAAACAGGGCTGCAAATATTTCTCGGAACTGCTCGCAGCGGCAGAAACAAAGGGCTGTGACTTAAACAGCGTGATTCAATCCTATAATTACGGCGGCGGTTTCCTAGACTATGTGGCAGGACACGGAAAAAAATACACCTTTGAACTAGCAGAGAGCTTCGCAAGGGACAAATCCGGCGGAAAGAAAGTCACCTACACCAACCCTGTTGCAGTAGAGAAAAACGGGGGTTGGCGGTATTCTTACGGAAATATGTTCTATGTCCTCTTGGTATCGCAATATCTGACCGTGGCACAGTTTGATGATGAAACGGTGCAGGCTATCATGGAAGAAGCCTTAAAGTATGAGGGCTGGACGTATGTGTACGGGGGCGATTCTCCCTCCACTTCCTTTGACTGTTCTGGACTGGTGCAGTGGTGCTATGGCAAGGCAGGAATCGCCCTGCCACGGACAGCACAGGAACAGTACAATGTGACGCAGCATATCCCCCTGTCCGAAGCAAAAGCAGGGGATTTGGTCTTTTTCCATTCTACCTACAACGCCGGAACCTACATCACTCATGTGGGGCTATATGTGGGAAATAACCGGATGTACCATGCCGGAAATCCCATTGGCTACGCAGACCTGACAGGCTCTTACTGGCAACAGCACCTTGCCGGAGCCGGACGAATCAAACAATAAGAAAGGATGAACCGATATGATTCAGATTAGAAAAGAGGAAAACCAGAAAAAGCAGAAAGAAAAGAAACTGAAAGTTTACAAAGTCAATACCCACAAAAAAACTGTGATTGCCCTGTGGGTGCTGCTGGCGGTGAGCTTCCTATTTGCCGTCTATAAGAATTTCACGGCGATAGACATTCATACTGTCCATGAAACCAAAGTAATTGAGGAACAAATCCTCGACACTCACAAGATAGAGAATTTTGTGGAGAATTTCGCAGAAGTCTACTATTCATGGGAACAGTCCGCCGCTTCCATTGATAACCGGACAAATGCTTTAAAAGGCTATCTCACCGGAGAGCTGCAAGCCCTGAATGTAGATACTGTCCGAAAGGACATCCCCGTATCGTCTGCCCTGACCGATTTTCAGATATGGGAAATCACAGAGGAAAAGAAACAGCATTATCAAGTGACCTATACAGTGGAACAGCGTATCACAGAGGGGGAATCCAGTAAAACCGTTCGTTCCGCCTATCAGGTGACGGTCTATGTGGACGGCTCTGGAAACCTGACAATTATCCAGAATCCAACTATCACCAGTGTTCCCGTAAAATCCGGCTACACCCCAAAAGCGGTACAAAGTGACGGCACAGTGGATTCCATCACTACAGAAGAAATCAACGAATTTCTCACCACCTTTTTCAAGCTGTACCCTACGGCAACCGCAAAGGAGCTGACCTATTATGTGAATGAGGGCGTGCTGAAACCTGTGGGGAAAGAATACATTTTCTCGGAACTGGTGAATCCTGTTTACAATCGAAACGGAAATCAGGTAACGGCTTCCCTTGCAGTGAAATATCTGGATAACCAGACCATGACAACACAGGTATCACAGTTTAATCTTGTGCTGGAAAAAAACGGGGAAAACTGGAAGATTGTAAAATAATCCTTGACTTTGCGGCACGAGTGTCGCATAATTATAAAAAGGGACACCTGTGTCGCAAAGGAGGTTATAGTAGTGAGTGCTAAAGGCGATAAGACCAAAGAACTTATTTGTTCAGAATCATACAAATTATTTGCAGAAAAGGGATTTAAAGAAGTCACAATGCAAGATATATGTGAAAAAACCGGACTTAGTCGAGGCGGTCTTTATAGACATTATTCAAGTACCGAAGAAATTTTTTCTCATATCATTAACGCTCTTATGCAAACACAAGAAAATGAAGTTTTAAACAAAATCGAAAGTCTAGTTCCTGCTAAACAAATTCTATTAGAACTATTAAATCGCTATCAAATAGAAATGTTAGATAGTAGTAATTGTTTAACTCTAGCAATTTATGAATTTTTTAGCACTTTACAGCGTAAAGGCAATGAAAATCTACTATATGAGCAATATTTATTAAGTAAAAAGACTTGGGAATCTTTAATTGCTTATGGAATAAAAACAAAAGAATTTAACGAAGTAAATGCCGCAGCCATTATTGACATAATTATATTTTCTTATCAAGGAGTACGGCTGTATAGCAACCTTATGTTTATAAGTCCTCAAATACCCGAAAACATCTTGTATATTATAAAAAATATTCTTTTAAAATAATTTGGAAAGGATGTGTCAAATATGGATACTACTATTTTTCAGAAATTCTATGAAGAAAAAACAGCGTTAATCAATCCTACAGATTGTACAAAACCCATTGATAATTTTCCCGAAGTATGTATTTCCACATTTTCCAAAAACATTATTGATAAGTTTATCTCTTTGAACTCCGTTCAAAAAATTGCGGAATTATATACAGCAAATGGAGTAAATCCGGTATATAAAATCAATTATAAAGGAAAAGAAATAGCTTTTTATTTATCGTTAGTTGGTGCAGCCGCTTGTGTATCTGGCTTAGAAGAAATTATTGCATTAGGAGCAAAAAAAATTATCCTTTTTGGAAGCTGCGGCATTTTAAATGATTCAGTTAAAGATAAAATCATCATCCCCACTTCTGCTGTTAGAGATGAGGGAACAAGCTATCACTATATTCCTGCAAATCAGGAATTATCAGTAAACCCAAAATACATAAATACATTGATTTCATGTTTAGATAAGTATGACTGTCCCTATGTAACAGGAAAAAGCTGGACTACTGATGGAATATATCGAGAAACCTTAGGTATTATCAATGACCGAAAAGCTCAAGGCTGTATCACTGTTGAATTGGAATTTTCAGCAGCTTTAGCTGTTTGTACATTTAGGAATATTCCTTTTCTTCAATTTTTATATGGAGCCGATTGTTTAGATAATGACACTTGGGATATTAGGGATTTGTGTGAATATGGGCTAAGTAAAGCAGAACAGCTTATGTTTCTAGCCTTAGAATGTGGTATCGCTTTATAAGCAGCACTCTCGCAATTCCTTTTTCAGCCATTTCATAAGGCAGGTGATTTTTATGGCAGAACAACAAATATGGGTACTTTGTCCTGTCTGTAACAGTAAAACACGAACTAAAATACGCAAAGACACGGAACTGGTAAATTTCCCTCTCTTTTGTCCAAAATGCAAAAAAGAAAATTTAGTGACAATAAAAAACGGTATTACAACCATTATCAAAGAGCCAGACGCTTAGACGCAGAGCCGATAATTTATAGGTTATCATAACTTATAGACTATCGGCTCATTTTAATTTCAATCTTATTCTTGCAGGCAATAGAAGTTATTTATCTTCCATTTCCTTGTATTTGACAATACCATCAGCAACGCTTTCCATGATAACAAGGTCTGCGTCTGTAAAATTGTCAATTTTGCTTTCAAGCTGTCTTCGTCTGCTGCTTTTTGCCAGACTATCAGAGGGTAAAAAGAACTCATCCACTGATACATTCAGCAGAGATACAAGGTCATAAAGCACCTGTAAACTGGGGTGCTGCCCTTTATTCTCAATATTGGTTAAATAGCGTGGGTCAATTTCAATCATTGCTCCCACCTGTTCACGGGTCAAACCCTGTTTTTTACGGGCTTCTTTTATAGCAAGCCCAAACGCCCTGAAATCATATTTATCTTCTTTTTTACGCATAATACACCACCTCTGTACATTTTACTGTTCCTGTTGTAATAGTGACAGGTATAGAAAAACGTATTACATAGTTGTACAGTTCCTATTGTGCGTATCAAAGATAAAACTATGCTGCCGAAACGGAAATTAAAAAAAACCGTTATTTGGCAGCATACTTTCCCTGCGTCAAAAATCACATCATCATTTCCAGACGACGGTTTAACAAAAGCCGCCGTCTTTTTTTGCCTGAAATACAGATGATTTTTAAAGTTCACTACTTGATACAGACAGCGGCTTACAGGAGGAAGCCGCTATGCAAAATATTTTCTTAAATATATCTACATTCGGTAAACCGTTAAAAAAAGCCATCCGCCTACACTAGAAAAGTCTGACCATCAATGTGGTTTTTTGCAATACATAGAAAGAACTATTGAAGCACACAAGCAGAACTATCGTCTGTTTGCGTGCTTTTTTAGTTGGAAGAAAAAGTTTTTAAATTTTTTCTTCTCAAAACGCAACTGCACCCCCTGTCCTGTCGGGACTAAGAGCGAAAAGGGGGAAAGAAGCAGAAATTCCTATCAACTCGCTCCCTTTCAAGGCTGGAAAGGGGGTGAGCAATGATGAAGCCATCTGAATTTCAGACAACCATAGAGAACCAGTTTGATTATATCTGTAAAGTCGCTATGGAGGATGAACGCAAAGACTATCTCAAAGCGTTATCCAGACAGTGTAAACGGGAAACCCTGTTTTGTGATATGGACGATTACACCGTTAATCTGTTTTCTTCCGAAGACACCTATCCATCCCACTTCCATACTTTTGAAATGGATGGATTTACTGTCCGTATTGAAAACAGCCTGTTAGCAGAAGCGTTGGAAAATCTGGATGGAAAGAAACGTGATGTTATCCTGAGATATTATTTTCTTGGATTTGACGATACGGAAATTTCAAAAATTCTGGAAGTCAACCGTTCTACCATTCAGAGAAGAAGACACGCCGGACTGGAATTTATCAAGAAATTTATGGAGGAAGAAGCATGACAGCAAAGCACCCTATGATTCCGTTTCCTGTGATTGTAAGGGCTGCGGACGGCGATATTGAAGCAGTCAACCAGATTGTACTCCATTACAGCGGTTTTATTGCCAGCCGTTCCATGCGTCCCATGAAAGACGAATATGGGAATACCCACATGGTTGTAGATGAAACCCTACGCCGCCGGATGGAAACACGTCTGATTGCAAAGATTTTATCTTTTGAAATCAGGGAACCAAAATAAAAATAACGCTTGCCTGTGGAAGCGTGGACAAGCCCATGCTTCCCAGACAGAGCTTGCCAGTCTATTAAAGTGCATTATCACCAGTGCATTTTAACAGGCTGACAAAGCCGGATTGTTCCTTGAAAAAGAAAGCGTCTAATCAACGCAGCATAAAGCAGCCGAATACGTTTCGATAGAAAGAGAGCCGTTGGGCTGGCACGCCGTGACCCACCAAAGGAGGGATGAAACCGGATAGCGATTCCTGCCAGCGTTCCATAAGCAGCTTACTGCAAAAGCTGCCGCCATGACCTTTCTATTGTGATAATGATACTTCCGTACAGCCTTAGTCCGTGTGATGATGTAGCACCGCTGGCAAAGGGTACGGCTGGATGAGAACCATGCAGGGGTGAGATTCCCATGAGCTTTAGCGAAAGCTGTTCGGCTTGCTTATATACTATTTTGAATTACAATTTTTCATTCAAAATCAAATAACTATTTGCAGGAAATACAATCTTAATATTACTTTTGCCATAAAATCTGATATAATATAGACAGATATTGAGGGTTTCATATCTGGTCTATGGAAAGGAGGAACATGATTACAGTAACAAAAAAAGACTTAATAGAACTGGGTTATGGGACTTCATTCGCAGCAGACATCATAAGAGAAGCAAAAAAACTTATGATTTCAAAAGGGCATACCTACTATCAGTCACGCAAACTGGACAGGGTTCCCAGAGAAGCTGTGGAAGAATTGCTAGGGATTACTTTTACTGATAAATCAAACTGATTGTACTTCTTGCACATTTATGTAAGGAGTGAAATCATGGCAAAAGACCCTATTAAGAAAGCAGAAAACGGAACTTATTATTTTAGAGCAAACTTAGGTTTTCATCCGATTACCGGAAAACAGATTCAGAAATACAAAAGTGGATTCAAGACAAAAAAAGAAGCCAGAGAAGCATATTCAAAACTTATGCTGACATCCACAGAGGAATTAACAGAAAAGAAACAGCAGCTATCTTTTCAACAGTTTATTGAGGAAACTTATCTTCCTTGGTATAAAACACAGGTAAAGGAAAGTACCTATCTGAACCGCCGTTCTACCATTCAGAAGCATTTTTCATACTTTTACAAAATGACGGTGGATGAGATAGAACCCATTAACGTCCAGAACTGGCAGCTTGAACTCGCAAAAGAATTTAGTCCAAACTATATCCGTATTGTACAGGGTATGCTCTCTATTGCCTTTGACAGAGCAGTTGTTCTCGGTCTTGCAAAGAAAAATCCGTCACGAATGATAGGAAACATCAAGAGCAAGAAAACAAAAGTGGATTTCTGGACACTGGATGAATTTCAAAAGGTAATTTCCCTGCTCTACAAGGGAGATTATTATGAACATTACCTTTTCATTTCATACTGGCTCTTATTTATGACCGGAATGAGAATCGGAGAAGCCGCAGCCCTGCAATGGTCGGACATCAACTTTGAAACCGGACTTTTAAGTATAACGAAAACGCTGTACTATAAAACAATGGACGAATACAAATTTGTGGAGCCAAAAACACAAGCCAGTATTCGCACTATCTATATTGACACAGATACCATCAAAGAATTGAAAGCATGGCAGGAAGTACAGCAAAAGGTTTTAAAGGGCTGCGACCTTGTACTAAGCTATAATGGGATTCCCACCAGTAAGCACACCCTCCCACGGGCATTAGAAAAACTTGCTGGATTGGCAGGCGTACACCGTATCAAGATTCATGCACTCAGACATTCCCATGCTTCCCTGCTCATCAGTATGGGAGAAAATCCTTTGTTGATTAAAGAACGGCTGGGGCATGAAAAGATACAGACCACGTTAGGAACCTATGGACATTTATATCCCAACACCAACGTGGAAGTTGCCAGAAAATTAACTGGCGTTCTCACCTATACTCCGGCAACAACCAGTGTTGCCGATTACACCAGCAATCAGCATACAGCAATCTATCACAGAGCAGTTGAATAAAAAAATGCAATCAAAACGCAATTCTAAAAGGAAAGAGCCTCAAAACCCTTGAAAATAAAGGCTTTGAAGCTCTGCTCCAACTATTCAAACTCAATCGTTCCCGGTGGCTTACTCGTCAGATCATAGAATATTC
>OIZO01000309.1_pt1 | contig 35369 bp, 40 predicted proteins | sample 1588551 | NCBI WGS metagenome assembly OIZO01 (sample SAMN03283271) | human gut metagenome | biome: human-associated habitat; material: feces | host: Homo sapiens | place: Peru | collected 2012 | reverse complement strand
CTTAGATTTTCTTAAAATTTGCATTTGATAGAAAATCTTAGGCTCGCTCTTTTATGTTATAATTATAAAATTTTGGAAAAACAATGCAAAGAATACAATAGAAAATGCCTATAAAAAGTCTATTACACTAAGCAATTGTCGAAAAACAAAGAAAAAGCACGATGAAAAGTTCTTTACAAACATGGAAAAATATGGTAACATAAATCTAGATTAAAAATTGCAGTTTTAATTCAAAAAATTTACTTTCAAAAAAGTTAAAAATCGCTAGTTTTTGTGTAAGAAAAAATACGCATAAACAAAAATCCAAATTAAACAGAAGAAAAAATATATAATCATACAAAAGATTAGAAATTTGTAATCAAAAGAAGTTATAACAAACAAAGGAAATTAGAAAAACAGAAGAATAAAATAGAGAGAAAAACATAAAAGGAGGCCGAATTTATGTATGTTTTATAGCAAAAGAAATAGGATAGCTATTTGCATAATACTTACAATTATAATATTTGTATCTATAAAATTTGTTCATAATCAATTTTTTAAAAATCAAAAAAAGGATAATAACTCTAATAATGACACAAAAACAAGTCAGGTGTCATATAACCAAGAAAAAGAAGTAGAAAATATAGAAGAAAATGAAATTATTACGAACCAATATAAGGAAAATGAATGGAGAATACTTATTTCTAAAATTAATTTAGATGCACCTATCATAGAAGGGACAAGTAAGGAAGTTTTAAGAAGAGGTGTGGGGCATTTTCAAACAACAAGTAAATGGGACGGAAATGTTGTTCTTGCAGCTCATAATAGAGGATATAAATATAACTTTTTCAAAGAAATAAAGAATCTTGAAGAAGGTGACGTAATTGTGTATAAAACAGAAAGCAATAGTAGAAATTATAAAGTTATTGAAAATAAAAAAATTAAAGAAACAGATTTTAGCTGTCTAGAAAATACAAATGAAAATACATTAACACTTATTACTTGCTTAGAAGACATGCCTGAATATAGAACTTGTATTCAGGCAGTAGAAATATAAAGGTTAAATTGAAATACGGAAAAATATTTATAAGGAGGAATGAGTATAAGAAATTATTGAAAATTTTATAAACAAAAAAGAAAAATAATTGACATAGGAAATATAATAAATATATAATAAAAGCATCAAAAAAAGGGAATAAATATAACAAAAAGAGAAGAAAGAGTGAACGAAAAATATGATAACTCAAATTGTTATATTAGTAGTCTTAATATTATTAAATGCCTACTTTGCAGCTTCAGAAATAGCGTTTATATCCCTTAATGATACAAAAATAGAAAAACAAGCAAAAGAAGGAAATAAAAAGGCTAAACAAATACAAAAAATGTTAAAAAATCCAAGCGAATTTTTAGCAACTATCCAAATTGGAATTACTTTAGCAGGCTTTTTATCAAGTGCTTTTGCATCAGATGCATTTGCTGATATTTTAGCCCCAGCATTATATAAAATATTTCCTATGATATCAATTCAAGTATTTAAAGGAATTTCTATTGTTTTAATAACAATAATACTATCATTTTTTACTCTAGTGTTTGGGGAATTAGTACCTAAAAGGTTAGCAATGAAATATTACGAAAAAATAGCATTTTCAAGTATAGGTGTAATTAGATTCCTTTCTGTTATCACTTTACCATTTGTAAAGGTTCTAAGTGCTGTTACAAATTTCATTTCAAAATTATTTGGAATATCTGAAAATGAAGAAGAAGTTGTAACAGAAGAAGAAATAAAAATGATGATTGATGAGGGTGAAGAAAAAGGAACAATACAACAAGAAGAAAAAGAAATGATTCACAACATATTTGAATTTAATGATATTACAGTATCTGAGGTAATGACTCATAGAACAGATGTGTATGCAATTGAAATAGACTCTGAAATAAATGATATTATAAAAGAACTAGATGATTATAAATATAGCAGAATTCCAGTGTATGAAGAGACTATAGATAATATAAAAGGAATATTATTTGTAAAAGATTTATTAAAATATTTACATGGAAAAAAAGCTATAAAAATAAAGAATATCATGAGAGAAGCTTATTTTGTCTCTGAAAACAAGCCAATTAATGAACTATTTAAAAATCTGCAAAAAAATAAAATGCAAATGGCAATAGTAGTTGATGAATATGGCGGAACAGCAGGTATAGTAACTATGGAAGATTTATTAGAAGAAATTGTAGGAAACATTTTTGACGAATATGATGACTTTGAAAATGACTATACAAAGATAGATGACAATACATTTTTAATCAATGGAAGTGTATCTATAAACGACTTAAAGAAAATACTAAAAATTGATTTACCAGAAGGAGATTATGAAACTTTATCAGGATATTTAATAGACTTGTTAGGAAGATTGCCAAAAGATAACGAAACCCCTATCATAGAAACAAAACAAGTTAATTATAAAATTGAAAAATCCGAAGATAAAAGAATTGTATTAGTTAAAGCTTGTAAAATATAAAACGAAGGAAAAGATGGAGGAAATAATGAAAAATAGTAAAAAAATGATTTTAATTATAGTAATAATAGCAATACTTTTAATACTTATATTAGGAGGAATATTTATATATAACAAATATATAGATAAAAGCTACAAAATAGAAAGTATAGATCAATATTCATATTTCATATTATATGAAGATGAAAAGTATGGTGTAATAGATTCAGAAGGAAAAATAGTAGTAGATCCTAAATATGAGATGCTAGTAATACCTAATCCATCAAAAGACGTTTTTGTTGGTTATACTAACTACAATTCTCAAGAGGAATACAAAACAGAAATAATAAATTCAAAAAATGAGAAAATATTAACTAAATATGAAAAGGTGGAACCTCTTATTTTTAAAGATGCAACAACAGAAGTACCTTATGAAAAAAGTGTATTAATGTACAAAGAAAATAATAAATATGGAATTATAGATTTTAAAGGCAAGAAAATAACAAATGCAATATATGATTCAATAGAAAGTTTATTATATAAAGAAGGTTGCTTGTTAGTAAAAAAAGAAGATAAATATGGAGTCATCAATATAAGAGGCAAACAAATGGTAGAAATAAAATATGATTCTATCACAGCAGATGGATATTATGATGAAAATACGAAATATCAAAAAGCAGGTTTTATTGTTGGAAATAAAACAACAGATGGATATAAATATGGTTATATAAATTCAAAAGGAAGTCAAATTTTAAAAGAAGAATATAATGAAATAGAACGTGTGACAGAAATTGAAGATGAAGTTTATATATTAGCTTTTAAGAATGGACAAGCAGGAATATATAACAGCAAAAAACAAATATTAAAACATATTTATGAAGAAATCGAATATAACAAAGAAAACGAATTATTTATTGTACAAAAAAGCTCAAAACAAGGAGTGTACAATAAAGAAGGAAAAGAAATTTTAAAGCCAGAATATGATAATATCATAATATCTAATAAGAGTATATATGCAGAAAAAAATCAAGAAAAATATTTCTTTGATGAAAAAGGAAATAAGCAAGAAGAACAAAAATATAAAATAATATATAGTGAAGAAAATTCTAAATATCGTATTACTATGAATGAAGAAGACAAGTTTGGAATTATAGACGAAAACGGAAATAACATATTAAATAACGAATATTCATATATAGAGCATATATTTAAAGACTATTATATTATAAATGAAAACGGAAAAACATCAGTATATGATGCAAATACTAAAAAACAAATTATTTCTAACTATAGTGTAATACAGAAGATTGAAAACAAAAATATGATACAAGCAATAATAACAGAACCATACACAATAGAATTATATAACGACAACATGGAAAAAGTAGCACAAATGAAAAATGCTAAATTAACAATAGAAAAAGAGTATGTCAAATTAGAGTCACAAACACAAAGAGAATATTTCGATAAAAATGCTAATAAAATACAAGCAAAAAATATATTTACGAACTCAAATTTATTTGCTTTTTCAGAAAACGGAAAATGGGGATATAAAGACAAAGAGGAAAACGTAATAATAGAACCTATTTATGATTCAGCAACAGAGTTAAATACTCAAGGTTTTGCAGGAATTAGAAAAGATAATAAATGGGGAGTTATTAATAAGGAAGGAAAAATAATATTAGAGCCTACTTACGAATTAAGTTGGGATGAACCAGAATTTATAGGAGAATATTGCAAATTAAATTTTGGATACGGAATGGTATATTATACAAGACAAGTAAATAATTAATGTAAAAATTGCTAAAACACTTGCGATATGCTTAAAAGTGTGGTAAAATACTAATGTTGTAAAAATGAGATATAAATTTTTACATCCTTACTTACATTAATGTAGGTTATCAATCCAAAGGGAGGTGAAAAATAATGAATAAATACGAGAGTGTTATCATTATTAATCCAAGTGTAGATGAAGAAGGAATTAAAAGTCTTGTTCAAAAATTTACAGATTTGATTAATACTGATGGAAAATTAGAAAAAGCAGACGAATTAGGAAGAAAAAAATTAGCATATGAAATACAAAAAAACACTGAAGGTTTCTATGTAGTATTTTATTTCGAAGCAAACCCAAGCCTAATTTCTGAACTTGAAAGAATTTATAGAATTACAGACGAAATAATCAAATTCATGACAGTAAAAGTAGAAGAATAGTAAGAAAGCCTTTAAAAGAAAGGATAAGGTAAAAAATATGAACAAAGTAATTTTAATGGGAAGATTAACAAGAGATCCTGAAGTTAGATATACACAATCTAATAATACTTTAGTAGCTTCTTTTAGCTTAGCAGTTAATAGAAGATTTACAAGACAAGGCGAAGAAAGACAAGCAGACTTTATTAATATAGTAGCATGGAGCAAACTTGGAGAATTCTGTAGCAAATATTTCAAAAAAGGTCAACAAGTTGGAATAATTGGAAGAATTCAAACAAGAACATGGGATGATGACCAAGGTCAAAAACACTATATTACAGAAGTTGTTGCAGAAGAAGCATATTTTGCAGATAGTAAAAGAGATGGAGATTCAAGTGCAAACTTTGATGCTACTTTTGGTGCTATGCCAGAATCAGCTGGAAGTTCAGATTTTGAAGTTTCTTCAGGAGACGATTTACCATTTTAAGTAAGAGAAACGATAAAATTATAAGATAGGGGGAAATTGCAATGGCAGACAAAAAACAAAAAAGAAACAATAGAAACAGCAACATGGATGAAGATTTTAATCCAAGATTTAGAAAAATAAGAAAAAAAGTTTGTCCTTTATGTGCAGACAAGAATCTTGTTTTAGATTATAAAAACGCAGATCAATTAAAAAAATTCATCAATGATAAAGGTAAAATATTACCAAGAAGAGCAACAGGAGCTTGCGCAAAACATCAAAGAGATATTACTTTAGCAGTAAAAAGAGCAAGACAAATTGCTGTATTACCATTTACACAAGAATAATATAATGGTTTATACATAAAAATAAAATAGGGGCTAAATATAACGTTTATAACGTTTATTTAGTCTCTTTTTTGTATTCTAGGAATATTATATAAGTTATTACAGAAAACAAATGTAGTAGAAATTAAATTTTGTTTGCCAAATTTTCCTACCTATAATTTTAATAAAAGCAAATTATAAAAGAAAGGAAAAGATATGAAAAATAAAATAACAAAAAAAGTATTAATAATACTATTACTAATTATACAAATATTACAAATTACAGGAAATATGTTTAGTACTGTACAAGCAAGTATAAAAGAAGGAGATACCATAGAACTTGAAGGAGATCATGAATGTGATTCTTTGGTAGAATATTGGATGGAAGATTATCAAAAATGGAGTTATAAAATTGTATGGTATGTGTACTATACAGATGAAAAAGAAGGAGTAAGATATCCGGCATTTTGTGTAGAACCTGCAAAACAAGGCGTTGGAACAGGTTATGACTCATATGAAACAACAATAAGTAAAGAAAAAGACAATAAAATATGGAGAGTATTAAATAAAGGATATATGGGTTCTACATATAAGGAATGGAACTTAGAATGTGATGATGATTTCTATAGCGCTACGAAAATTGCACTTCATAGTTTAGTAGAAGGAATAGCTCCAAAAGATAAATATGTATTAGGAGACAGAAGTGTAGATGGAAATAGTGTAGAAGAAATTAGAAGAAGAGGAGCAAAAGTTCTAGAGGTTTCACAAAAACTTTATGAATATGGAATAAATGGAAAAGAAGTATATGAAACTCCAAGAGTAAGTATTTCTGCACAAGGTGAATATAAAAAAGAAAAAATAGGAAATACATTATATTATGTTCAAAATTACAAAGTAACAGGAAATAAAAATTTAAAATCTTATGAGGTTGAAATCAAAGATTTCCCTAGTGGAACAAAAATATTAGATTCAAAAAATAAAGAAAAAAATATTTTATCAGAAAATTATTTCAAAGTAGCAATTCCAATAAATAAAATACAAAAGGATATTGATGGAAGAATCAATATAAAAAATGCTTATGTGAAAACAAATCCAGTGTTTTTCTGTAAAAGTAAAATAGAAGATGCACAAAGTTATGCCACATATACATCAGGCTATGAAAAAGCAAGTACAAATACAAGTTTAAAAATTAAATCTAATAAATGTAACTTAGAAATATTAAAAATAGATCAAGAAACAAAAGAGCCAATTGCAAATGTTACATTTAAAATAAAAAATAAAAATGGTGATGTACTGGGAAAAGTTACAACAAATGAAAAAGGTATTGCAAAATTAGAGGGATTAGAACCACAAAATGTAATAATTAAAGAAATAGAAGTACCAGCAAATTATGTATTAAGTAAAGAGGAAAAAGAAGTTACTTTAAAGTGGGGAGAAAAAACAACTGTAGAATTCGAAAATGAATTAAAAAAAGGTAATCTTAGAATTATAAAAGTAGACAAAGATAATAACGAGATTTTACTAGAAGATGTAAAATTCGAAATATATGATAAAAATGGAAAATTAGTAAAAGAAGTAGTTACAGATGAAAAGGGAGAAGTAAATATAAATGATTTACCAATAGGTGCCTATACTATAAAAGAAAAAGAAACAAAAGAAGGTTATAAACCAACAGAAGAAAAAGAAATAGAAATAAAATGGAATGAAACTACAATAATAAAAATAGAAAACGAAAAACAAAAAGGTCAAATAAAAATAATAAAAGTAAGTGAAGATGACAATAAAATAAATGGAGATTTAAAAGGCACGCCATTAAAAGATGTAGTTTTTGAATTAAAAAGAGAAAATGGTGAATTAGTAGGTACATATGTAACAGACAAAGAAGGAATTATTCTTACAGAAGAATTAGAACTAGGAAAATATATATTAAAAGAAACTAAAACAAACAAAAATTATATACTAAATGAAGAAGAACATATAGTTCAAATAGAAAAAGATGGAGAAATATCAGAAATAACAATTACAAATAAATCTAAAGAACCACCAAAACCTACATTACCAAGAACAGGATTCTAAATAAAAAAACGTATTTTATTATAACACTACAAACAATTTTAAATAAAATTTAACTAGAAAGTTGAAAAATAGAAAGTAATATGATATTATAAGGAGGAATGAAAGTGCCAATTATATCTAAATTTTATGGTATAACGATAAGAATGTACTTTAGAGATAATAAACAACATAATTTACCGCATATGCACGTAAATTATAATGAATATAGAGCCATATTTGATTTAAATGGGAATATAATAGAAGGTCAAATTCCTAAAAGCCAGCAAAAAATAATACAAGCATGGATTGAAATACATAATAAAGAACTAAATGATTTGTGGAATCTTTTACTACAAGGAAAAGAAGGTTTCAAAATAGAGCCTTTAAAGTAAAAAAGATTGGAGAGATAAAAATGTTAATGCCAATAATAAAAGATATAGAAGTATTAGAAGATTATAAAATATTAATAAAATATGAAAATGGAAAAATAAAAATATATGATATGAAACCAAACTTAAACTATGAAGCATTTAAAAATTTAAAGAATTATGAACTATTTAAAAAAGTACATCCCGCTGGTGAAACAATAGAATGGGAAACTGGAGAAGATGTAAATCCAGAAGATTTATATTATAATAGTATAGAAGTAAAATAAAAAAATAACCTCTTATGCGTTTAAACATATAATATTTGTAAATACTATAAGTAAAACGTATAGGAGGCTTTTTTATGAAAATAGGTGTCGCTTTATCAGGTGGAGGAATTAGAGGGATAGCACATGCAGGAGTATTAAGAGCATTAGAAGAGAATGGAATAAAAATAGATATAATAGGAGGAACAAGTTGTGGTAGTATGGTAGCCTCTTTATATGCAATGGGATATACACCGCATTACATATATATATTATTTAAAAGATATGCAAAAGATATTGCAGCTCTTAATACAAAACCTATTATTTCAGGATTACAAAGTCACTTTTTTAAAAGTAAAAAAGTATTTTCAAGTTTAAAAGATGGAGAAATAATAGAAACAGTATATAATAAGCTAGCATTACGAAAAGGTATAAAAAATTTAAATGAAATACAAATGCCTCTCGTAATACCAAGTGTAGATATTACAGAATCAAAAGAGTATGTATTTACTAATAGTATTCCTGAAAATACAGAAGACAAATTACAATATATTACAGATATAACAGTTGGAAAGGCTGTAAGAGCAAGCAGTAGTTTTCCAGCAGTTTTTAACCCTTGTTTAATGGGAACACATGCATTTATGGATGGAGGAGCATTAGACAATGTTCCAGTTAATGAAGTAAGAAAACAAGGGGCAGATAAGGTAATAGCGGTTAAATTTGATGCAGATCCAGTAGATGAAAATAGCAATATAATGGATATTGTAATGAAAACTATAGATATAATGGGAAGCAAAATATCAGAAGAGAGTTTAGAAATGAGTGATATAGTTTTAAATGTATATACAGATAAAGTAGGTCTTTTAGATATAGAAAAATTAGATAATTGCTATAAATATGGTTATAATTGTGTAGTTGAAAATATTGATAAAATAAAAGAAGCATTAGATTACTAAAATTTTACTCTTGTTATAAATAGAAAAATATGATATTATAAATAATAGTTAAAATAGAGTTGCAAATAAAAAAATAATATTTAATTTAAAATGTGAAAACTAGAATTATATATATTAGAGTAATTAAAAGATATATAAAGGAGAAAAAAATGTCAAAAGAACTTTTAGAAGTATTATTAGATACAGGAATAGATGCATTAAAATTGTTACCATTTCTATTTATTACATATCTAATAATGGAATATATAGAACACAAAACAGGAGATAAAACAAAAAATATAATAAAAAAATCAGGTAAATGGGGACCAGTTTTTGGTGCAATATTAGGAATTTTTCCACAATGTGGTTTTTCTGCAGCAGCAGCTAACCTTTATGCAGGTAAAGTAATAACATTAGGAACATTAATAGCAATATTTTTATCAACATCAGATGAAATGTTACCTATATTAATATCAGAAGCGGCACCAATAGATATCATTTTAAAGATATTAGCTACAAAGTTAGTAATAGGAATAATAGCAGGAGTAGTAATAGACTTTGTAGGACAAGCATTTAAAAAGAAAAAGAAAAAACAAGAAAATGAAGAAGCAGGGGAAGAAATAGGGCATATATGTGAACACGAACATTGTCATTGTGAAAAAGAAGGAATATTAAAATCTTCTATAAAACATACATTAAATATTTTTGTGTTTATAATAATAATTTCATTAATTATGAATATTGCTATATACTTTATAGGAGAAGAAAATATATCAAACTTAATATTAAACATGCCAGTTGTAGGACCATTAATAGCCGGAATAGTAGGTTTAATTCCAAATTGTGCGTCATCTGTTATATTAACACAATTATATTTACAAAATGTAATTTCAGTAGGTTCTATGATAGGAGGACTATTAGTAGGCTCTGGAATAGGAATATTAATATTATTTAGAGTAAATGAGAATTTTAAAGAAAATATAAAAATAGTAACGATATTATATTTAATAGGTGTATTATCTGGAATAATAATAGACTTTATAATGTAATATATATAATAATTAGAACATAAGAATTGGAGTACCAAAAATTATATAAATAATTTTTTGATACTCCAAATTTGCTAATTACCTCTAAAAAACTAGACAATTTACATAAAATATGCTATTATATAAGTAGTTATATACATAATATTCTTAGTGAATATACAGGAGGAAAAAATATGTACAGTATAAAAAAAGACGATATTGTTATACGGACAATGCAGGCAAAAGATGTAGCAAGTTATATTGCAAAATTTAATTATTCACCTAAAGATCGTAACATGTTTTATACAGCTGTAAAAAAGAATGTTACACAGAGAAAAGATGATGAACCTAATTTATATTTTGTTATTCTAAAAGATAACAAAGTAATAGGTGGAATTGCAGCTATAGCATTTGAAAAATCTTTATGTGATGCTATAATTAGAATTGATTTACCTGGAAAAGAGATGCTTATGGGTAAAGTTAAGAGACTATTTGTTGAACTTGCAAGAGAAACATACTTTTTCGATGACATTTACTTTGTAAAAGGAGTTAACGTATTAGGACAGCCGATCTTATCAGAAGTTATTCCAATTGCAGACTCGTCAAGGTGGTAACTAAGAAAAAAGAAACTATCTAAATAGATAGTTTCTTTTTATTGTATTTCTAATATTTCTTTTGCCCTTTTTACATCATCATTGTTTGCAGTTCTAACATTTTCTAGAGGATAAACTTCACCAATCTGTTCCCATTTAAATTTACCTAAATCATGATATGGAAGAACTTCCACTTTTTTTACAGATTTTAAGGTAGAAATAAATTCTCTTAATTTAGTCAAATCTTGTTCATCATCAGTATATCCAGGAACTAAAACTTGTCTAATCCACATAGGTTTATTAATACTGCTTAAGTATTTGGCAAATTCTAATTCTTTTTTGTTAGAAACACCAGTTAAATTAATAGCCTTTTCATCATTTATACATTTTATATCTAACAAAAATAAATCAGTTAAATTAATCAATTCTTTTATTTCATCTGTTAAAACTACACTTCCAGATGTATCTATGCATGTGTGAATATTATATTGCCTTAACTTGGTAAAAAGTTCAATTAAAAATTTAGCTTGAAGCAAAGGTTCTCCACCACTTATAGTAACACCACCATTGGGCATAATATAATTTTTATATCTTAAAATTTTTTCTACAATTTCATCACTAGAATAGGTAGTGCCACCTTTTAAATTCCAAGTGTCTCTATTTTGGCAATATTTGCACTTTAAAGCGCATCCTTGCATAAAGACTACGAATCGAACACCCGGACCATCGACTGCTCCTAAACTCTCAAATGAGTGAATTCTTCCTTCCATAATATCCTCCGTATTTTTAATATAATAATATCGTAACCATTTTACTATAAAAAATTATAAAATACAACAAAAAATGGAATCAAGATTTTATACGCAGTGTAAACTGATACAAAATTTAATTTCTGTAGAAGATAAAAAAGTAAAAACACTTGACACAACAAAACAAATGTTTTTTAATAAATGAAACTTTGAAATAGGATGTGATAATTATGAATGAAAAAAATAATATTGCACCAATAAACGAAGAATTAAATGTATTAAATAATGAAACAGAAAATATTAAAAATTTAATTTATAACATAAGAGGAAAACAAGTGATGTTAGATAGTGATGTGGCTATGCTATACCATTATCCTACTAAAAGAATAAATGAAACTGTAAATAGAAATAAAAAAAGATTTCCAGAAGATTTTTGTTTTCAATTAACGATGGCGGAACTAAAAGAAATGTGGTTCCAAAATGGAACCACATTAGAAAAAGATAATATAAAGTATAGAATTGAAAAATATTTACCATATGTTTATACTGAACAGGGAATTTCTATGTTAGCTGGAATTTTAAAAAATGTTTTCAGTTAAAAGAGAAAGAATTTCAAAACTATGGAGAAAGAAGGTATCTGTCATATGTATTCACAAAACAAGGAATTGAAAAGTCCTTAATTGAAATTATAAAAAATCAAAAAATAAAAACTAGTATTGAATAAATTATGTAAATATGATAAAATATTAATATGTTAAAGTTGAAATAAGATTAATAACAACAGGAGGTATGAAGCATGAAGAAAAATCGGAAACAATTACCTTATAAAGGAACATTAGTCCATAATATGCCAAAAGATGTTTGTTTTACATGTGAACATTATGGATGTACAGATTCTATAGAGTGTCAATGCATGGGACTTGAAAAGGCAGGAAGAATAAGGATGATGTTCCGAAGGTTATTAACAGGTAACAAATTTAAAGAGAGCCATTAATTGGCTCTCTTTAGTTTTAAAATTTCTCATGTATTGTTCTATGAATTACGTCTAATTGTTGTTCTCTTGTTAATTTAATAAAGTTTACTGCATATCCAGATACACGAATTGTAAGTTGTGGGTATTTTTCAGGATGTTCCATCGCATCTTCTAGTAATGCTCTGTCAAATACGTTAACATTAATGTGATGTCCTGTTTGTTTAAAATATCCATCAAGTAAGCTTACTAAGTTATTTACTTGTGTATCTAATTCTTTTCCTAAAGTTCCTGGTGTAATAGAGAATGTGTATGAAATACCATCTTCTGAGTATTCATAAGGTAATTTTGCAATAGTGTTCATAACTGCTACTGCACCATTTGTATCTCTACCATGTAATGGGTTTGCACCTGGTCCAAAAGGTTCTCCAGCACGTCTTCCGTCTGGTGTATTTCCTGTTGCTTTTCCATATACTACGTTTGATGTAATAGTTAAAATAGATAATGTATGTTTTGAATTTCTATAAGTATGATGTTTTTGTAGTTTTCCTAAGAAAGTTTTTACTATATCTACAGCAATGCTATCTACTCTGTCATCATCATTTCCGTATTTAGGGAAGTCTCCTTCAACTTCATAATCTACAGCTAGTCCAGTTTCATCTCTTAAAACTTTTACTTTTGCATATTTAATAGCAGATAAAGAATCAGCAACTACTGAAAGTCCTGCAATTCCACATGCCATAGTTCTTAAAATTTCTTTATCATGTAAAGCCATTTCTAATGCTTCATATGAATATTTGTCATGCATATAATGAATAGCATTTAATGCTTTAATGTATATTTTTGCAACATAATCCATCATAACATCAAATTTTTCCATAACTTCATCATAATTTAAATATTCAGAAGTAATTGGTTCGTATTTAGGAGCAACTTGTTTTCCTGTTTTTTCATCTCTACCACCATTAATAGCATAAAGAAGAGTTTTAGCTAAGTTTGCTCTAGCACCAAAGAATTGCATTTGTTTACCAATTTTCATTGCAGACACGCAACATGCAATACCATAGTCATCTCCTAATGTTACTCTCATTAAGTCATCATTTTCATATTGAATAGAAGATGTTTTTACTGAAATTTTAGCAGTATATTTTTTGAAGTTTTCTGGTAATCTTTCAGACCATAAAACTGTTAAGTTTGGTTCTGGGGCAGGGCCTAGGTTTGTTAATGTGTGTAAAACTCTGAAAGAGTTTTTAGTAACTAAAGTTCTACCATCAACACCCATACCACCAACACTTTCAGTTACCCAAACAGGGTCTCCACTAAATAGTTCGTTATATTCTGGTGCACGTAAGAAACGAATCATACGTAATTTCATAATAAAATGATCCATTAATTCTTGAGCTTCTTCTTCAGTTAAGCTTCCATTTTCTAAATCTCTTTGAATGTATATATCTAAGAAAGTAGAAGTTCTACCTAAACTCATAGCAGCACCGTTTTGATCTTTAGTTGCAGCTAAATATCCAAAGTATAACCATTGAATAGCTTCCTTAGCATTTGAAGCTGGAACTGAAATATCAAATCCATATTTTGCAGCCATTTTCTTTAAATCTTCTAAAGCTTTTATTTGGTCATGAATTTCTTCACGTTCACGAATAACATCTTCTGTAAATTCATCTACATCTAATATTTCTAATTCGTGTTTTTTCTCTTCGATTAAAACATCTACACCATAAAGTGCAACACGTCTATAATCACCAATAATTCTTCCACGTCCATATCCATCTGGAAGACCAGTAATTAAATGTGAGCTTCTTGCTGCTCTAATGTCTGGAGTGTATACACTAAATACACCATCATTATGAGTTCTTCTTAGATTATTGTAGATGTAGTCTGTTTCTTCATCTACTTTGTATCCATAAGCATCACAAGATTTTTCTACTATTTTAATACCACCATTTGGCATAATTGCTCTTTTTAAAGGTGCATCTGTTTGAAGACCTACAATTTGCTCTAATTCTTTATTTATATAACCTGCATCATATGCATTTACTGCAGATGGAGTTTTTGTATCTACATCAAGTACTCCATTTTCTCTTTCTTTTTTATAAAGTTCTAAAACTTCATCCCATAATTTTTTAGTTCTTTCTGTTGGTTCTTTTAAGAAAGAATCGTCTCCATCATATGGAGTATAGTTTGCTTGAATGAACCCTCTTACGTCAATTTCTTTTGTCCATTCTCCAAGGATATTAAATCCTTCCCATTGCTTGAATTTCATAAATAAATCCTCCTTATTTTATTATTAATTAATTTTTTACAATATACATTTTTATAGTAACATAGTATGATGCTTTTTTCAAGAATTTTTTAGTGAAAAATGGTGGAAAATATTGCTTTATAAAGAATAGATCTTATACAATTGTACAAAAAATAAAATATTAATTAGATATATCAATGCACAGGATATAATTCCTGTGCATTTTACTTTTTAAATAATAAGAATTAATTTTCCTCTAAAATAACTTTTAATATATTGTAAATTAACTTTTGCTGTTTTGGTGAACATTTTCTTAATAGATTATTAAATTCATTATTCAAATATTTTTCAGAATTGTTAGAAACACCATTTAAAATTTCACCTTCAGTAACATCTAAAATATTACATATTTGAGATAATCTTTCCAAATTAATATGTATTTTCCCAGTTTCTACTTTACTTAAATAGGCAATAGAGACATCCATTTGTTCTACTAATTTCTCTTGTGTTAATCCTTTTCTCTTCCTAGCTTCTTTAATACGTTTTCCAATAATACTAAAGTCTACTGCCATAAAAATCACCCTTTCTTAATTAGAAGATAATTAACGAAAAATGAAATTTATAAGTGCTTATACAGCATGAAAATTAATAATTTCGTTATTTTATAAAAATAGCATAAATAAGGTAAATTTTACAGATAATCATATATCAAATTAGAAAAATAGTTCAAATTATAAATAAACAAAAAGAATCTTTAAATTGTACTGAACTTTTATTAGTAAAATTTTCTTATCTAATAATTAAGTTCATTCAAAATAAAGATTCTTTTTACTTTTTTATGAAAATAAATATATAAATATTATATAAAAATTCTTATTTTTTATTTATTTTCAGCAATTACTCTAGCTATATCATATATTAATTTTTGTTTCTCAGAAGAACAATTTTTTAGTAAATCAGCAAACTCAGAGTTTAAATATTTTGTGGATTTACTAGAAGCTCCATTTAAAATATCTCCTTCAGTAACCTCTAAAATTTGACAAATTTGACTTAATCTTTTTAAGTTAATTTGTGAACTACCTCTTTCTACTCTACTTAAGAAAGCAATAGAAACATCAATTTTTTCTGCTAATTGTTCTTGAGTTAAATGTTTATCTTTTCTAGCTTTTTTTAATCTTTCACCAATAACTGTATAATCTACTGCCATAAATATACTCCTTTCTAAAATGAATTTAATCGTAAAAATTTATCTATTTGGACTATAGCATTTATAAGGTTAGGTTTACAGAAACTAAAAAGTAAACGTAAACTACATAATTCTTAACAGTAGATATTTTTTCAAAAAAAAATAAAAATATACAAAGAAAAAACTACCTAATTAGGTAGTTTTTTCTTCATTGGATAGCAATTGCTTTTTTTGTTCATAGGTTTTAGCTTGAGTATAACAAGATCTAATCATTGACATAGCTTCATTTTCGTTAGTACAGGTATCAAAGAAAAATTTATGGAAATTCTTTAATCCTTCACTACCGGAACCTTCACCCTTTATATCCTTTTTATAAGTATTTAAAAGAAATGTTAAAAACCCACAAGTATCTAATTTTTCTTTTTTAGAATTATAAATGGGAAGAGTTTTTTTTAATGCAGCTGAAAAGTCAAGATTTTTAAGGTTACGTTTCATTTCTATGAAATATTCATAAGGAAGTATAGCTGAAATATAGCGATTAATAAAATTGGAATATGTACTACTAACCTGAATAGTATATTGAAACAATTTACAGTCTGAAGTTATGGCTAGTATCTCAATAGAATTTTTAGTAAGATTTATTATCTTAAAGTTAAAAAGATTATGTATAAAATCTTTTACTAAAGGTTCTACTGCATCATGTACATCTTTGTAGGTGAAACTCTCAAGGTTGACTCCAAATTGAGAAGATGAACTATTTTCAAGTCGATCAATATTTGAAGAATTTTCAATGTTAAGAAGTTCCATAGCTCTGCTTAATATAGAATTGATTTCTTCAATGAGATTACAATCCTTAGAAACAGCAGATACATTTAAATTGGGTCCTAAATTAGAAATTCCAAGGGAATCAAGTAATTTACTGAAATCTTCATTTAACATTTTAGTTGCTAAATTAGAATATAAATGTATTTTGTGAAAATACATTTTTTCATCAATAAGAAGAACATCTAAACTAGAATCTTCAATATTAATGATTTCAGAATATAATACCTTTTTGATTCTTAAACTTTCAGCTATTTTATTGATTTTCCTATTAAAACCAGTAGTTACAGCCAATTGCCGAGCATTAAAGTTTACAAATGTAAGCATAAAATTTATCCTCCGTATAATTAATATGTAAATAACTTACATATTAATTATAGCACAAAATAGCATAAAATGCAATTTTATGTCGAACTTTTTTCTGCTAAAATCAATATTTATAAAGAATAGTTTATAATTTATTTTAATTTTTGATAAAAGTTATAAATTAAACTAAAAAACATTTAATATTAAAATGGTTAGTTTAGTTCTACTAAGTCCTGCCAATATTTTTTAGGCATATATTGCATTTGAAGTCTTTTGTTTGTCCTTTCTTTAATAGCAATATTCTTAAAAAATGTAGACCATAATTCTTGATACTTTTTTTCTTCATCTGAAATAGTAAAAGATGGCAAAGAAAAATTATTTATTATTTTATATTCTTTAGTATTATAAATAAATGCAATATTTCTATTTTTATCATGAATAATAAAATTTTGGGTAGGTAATCTATTTATAAAATGATGTCCTAAATTTTCGATTATATTGTTATCAGGGTGAATAGAAGCATAAAATAGATTTTCTTTTATTTGGATAAAACGAAGTAATCCTTTAAATTTATGAGCTTCATGTAACATTTTTTTTCGCATAGAATGCACAGCAAATACAAAATCGATAGAAAGCATAGTATCAATTTTAGGACCAATAACAAAACCATTTAAAAGATATTTTACAATATTAATCTCTTTATTTTTTGTATTAGAAAGAAAAGCATAATAACTATTATACAAAGTATCGTAAGAAATACTTTTAATAATTCCATGAAATATTCTATCAGAATGTTCATAATTAGTTATTTGCTCTTCAATTTCATCTAAAAAATTTATTTCTAAATTACTTTTTTCTACAATTTTTAAAGGTATGTTTTTATTTATATAACAATTAAAAACAATGCTAAGAAGTCCTTCAAAAGAGCCATCATATACGTAAGTTTTATTTATATTATTCCAGTTAAACATTTTTGTTTATCCTCCTTTGTTGGTAAAAGTGCGTCAAAAATGAAATTATCTGCATTTGAAATATTATCAAATAAAGAAGTTTGCACATAGTTTAAAGAAGATGTGGATGTACGCTCTAAAAAAAGTAAATTTTGAGCAATAAAATTCTCGTTAAAATGCTTAATAGGGTCATAATATTTTCCGTTACAAGTAATAAAATAACGAGCACGTTTTAGTACAATTCCAAGTTTTTTTAAATTCTCAAAAGTTAAATTAAATTCTCTTCTTGCAGTAATAATACGTTTTGCAGAAATAACACCAATGCCTGGAACTTTTAATAAAGTATTATAGTCAGCTTTATTAATTTCTATAGGAAAATGTTGCAAATTACGAAGAGCCCAATCACATTTAGGGTCTAACATAGTATGAAAGTTTGGATGAGTTTCATCTAATAAGTCGTCAATTTTAAAACCATAAAAGCGAATAAGCCAATCTGCTTGATAAAGTCTATTTTCTCGAAGAAGTGGTGGAGAAGAAAGTACAGGTAAATTGCTATCTTCATTAATAGAAACATAGGCAGAATAATAAACACGCTTTAAACTTAATTTATTATATAAACTTTTAGACAATTTCATAATTTTCAAATCTGTTTCAGGAGTTGCACCTACAATTAATTGAGTAGTTTGACCTGCTGGCACGAATTTTTCTTTATATTTTGATTTTTCCTGTTTAGAAATGCTTATCTCCTTTGAAATATATTGCATAGGAGTTAGAATTCCTATTTTTTCTTTTTGTGGGGCTAAAAGTCTTAGGCTATCATTAGAAGGAAGCTCAATGTTAATGCTTGTTCTATCTACTAAATGACCTAATTTATCAATTAATTCTTTACTTGCACCAGGAATAGTTTTTACGTGGATATAACCATTAAAATTATATTCTTTTCTTAATATAAAAATTGCCTCATATAAACGTTCCATTGTGTAGTCTGGATTTTTTATTACAGCAGAACTTAAAAATAAACCTTCTATATAATTACGTTTGTAAAAGGCAATAGTTAAATCAGCAATTTCTCTAGGAGTAAAGGTAGCTCTTTTAACAGAGTTTGTACATCTGTTAATACAATATTTACAATCATAAATGCAGACATTACTCATTAGAATTTTAAGAAGAGAAATACATCTGCCATCAGCTCCGCCAACTATGACAAATACCAGAAACATCTCCGTTTCCAATTCCATCCTTTGTATTTGAACGTTTGCTTCCAGAAGAACTACAAGAAGCATCATATTTTGCTGAATCTGCTAATATTTTTAATTTTTCAAGAATATCCATTTAATTTCACTCTTTGTATAAATATTTAGGTTTTTAAATAAGGTTTTACCTATAAACCTTTCTAGTATTTTTAGTTTGTTTAATTTATAAAGGCATACAGTGTTGCGAAAAAATACAAATTATTTGATTGACTATTTTAAATAATCAAAATAATGTTCGTATAAATAATATAACATAGTATATCACAAAAGTCAAACAAAAATTCGTAAAACGTGGCAATAGGGCCGCCCCTTTTTGACACAAAAAATGTCAAAAAGGGGCGGCCCTATTGCCACGTTGACTTTTTATTTTTGTTAGAATATAATGCTAGAGATAAAGGAGAGAATTAAATGAAAATTAACATTGTAATGGTAGAACCAGAAATACCACAAAATACAGGAAATATAGCAAGAACATGTGCTGCAACAGGAGGAAAATTACATTTAGTTGAGCCACTGGGGTTTGAAATAACAGATAAAACATTAAAAAGAGCAGGACTTGATTATTGGGATAAATTAGACATAGAAAAACATTCATCTTTAGAAGAATTTTTAAAAAAATATAAACCAGAAGAAAACAATATATATTTTGTAACAACAAAAGGACAAACTTGTTATTCAGATGTAGAATATGAAAAATTTGATGAAGTATTTTTATTATTTGGAAAAGAAACAAAGGGATTACCAGAAGACTTACTAAAAAAATATTTAGACAAAACAATTAGAATTCCAATGAGAAGTATGCTTCGTTCTTTAAATTTATCTAATTCAGTAGCAATAGTTATATATGAAGTCTTGAAACATAAAAACTTTGAAAACCTAGAAGAAACAAGCGAATATTTTAATAAATAAATTTGCTACCAGTAGGGTCGCCTATTTTTGACTTTTTTGTGTCAAAAAGGGGCGGCCCTATTGCCACTATTGCCACAAAGTAAAACCTCCGTTAACGAAACACTTAATTAACAGAGGTTTTAAATTTTATTTACCTATGAAATTTTGTTTAACAGTATCAATTTTAGTTTGTTCAGCAGTATCAGTTTTATACCATCCTTTTTCTTTCATAAGATTATAAATTTTGTTTTGAATATTTAAAGATTCATTTAAAGCATCTTTAAAAGCCATGTGAACTTCAGCAGTAGAAGATTCTATTGTTCCATGAAGATATAAATCACATACACCTTTAATTACTAATAATTCATTTTCGATTAAATCTCTATCTTCCATAAGTACCTCCTATAATAAATTTAAAAATTTGTTAAATAAATCAGTATGCTTTTGTTCTAACTCTGCTACATAAGTAGAAAGAGTAGGATCTGTTAATTGAGAAGAAGTTTTTTTAGCACATGTTTTCATATAACATTCATGTCCTAAAGCATCTTCAACATATAAAAGCTCTTTACTTGTCATATTATCACCACCTAAATAAATTATTTCCAATATCAGAGAATATATACAAGACTAAAATATAAAGAAATAAATAATTCTGACAAAAAAAGATAAAAAAATTGCCAAATAATACTTAACACATACTTTATAGAATTTAAAAATTACACTTTGTTGTAAAAATATAATGATTATGCTAAAATAAAAAAGTATTTTATAAAGAAATGGGGAAAACAAGATGCATAAGCTAATTTTAAAACAGTTAAAAAAATATAAAATAGAATATATTATATTTTTTATTTTTTTTATAATTAATGTAATATTTACTTTGTTAGAACCTGTAATATTTGGAAAAATATTAGATTCAATAATAAACAATGTTGGAAAAATAGATTTTGAAACAAAGAAAAACATAATATTTTTGGTAAGTATATTACTAGTACAATATGTTACAAATTTTATATATAGAAGGGTTTTATTTCCAACCAGTAGAAAACTGAAACAAGGAATTTTAGATAATATATTAGAAAAACTAGAAAGAGCAAAAATAGACTTTTTTGATAGAACTGATAAAGGAAAATTTGTTTCATATATAATAAATGATATCACATGTATTTGGTCAATAATGAGTCATGGAGTAATTGAGTTGATAAGATTAATATCATATACAGTTTTAGGTTTTGTTTTTGCAGTAAAATACGTTAATTTAGCACTTGCAATAGCAGTATTTGTAACATTTCCAATGTTTATATATTTTATATTTAGACAAAATTCTAAAGCTCAAAAATTGTTATATGAGAAAAAAGAAGAGGAATCAAAACTTTCAAAACACATAAATGATAGTTTTTGTGGATTTAGTGTAATAAAATCATATGTTACAGAGGAAGAAACATTAAATAAATTTAATAAAATAAATAATGAATTAAAAAATAAAAATATTGAGTACAATAAAATAACTTCAAGTATTAATTCAATAACAACATTTTTTCAAGGTTTAGGTTTTTCAATTTCTTGTATATTTGGATTATATTTAGTTGTAAATGGAAGTATTACAATAGGTGCATTTATTGCATTTAACTCAATAATTCAAAAAGTAATGAAAGATTATTTATATGCAGGATTTTTGGTAGAAAAAGCAAATATGATAAAAATAATATATAAAAGAATACAATTTTTATATGATATAGATATAAACACTGATGGAAATATAAAAATGCCAGAGAATGCTAGTATACAAATAAGCAATTTAGATTTTAAATATAAAGGTGAAAAAGAAAATATATTAGAAAATATAAATTTAAATATACCATATGGTAGTTTTATAGGAATATTAGGAAAAACTGGATCAGGTAAGACTACACTAGCCAATATACTTGCAAAATTTTATAGTATTCCAGACAAAAAAATATTTTTTAACGATATAGATATAAATGATATTGAGAGAAAATCATTTTATGAAAAATTTGCTTATGTTATGCAAGATGATTATATATATGATAATACAATAAAACATAATATAGAGTTATACAAAATTTATAATAAAAGTGATATAAAAGAAGCTACAGAAAAAGCAGAGTTGTTTGAAACAATCGAGAAACTAGATAAAAAATATAATACTTTAATAGGTGATAATGGCATTAAGCTTTCAGGAGGACAAAAGCAAAGATTGATTTTATCTAGAAATATAATAACAATGCCTAACATACTAATCATAGATAATGGCTTCACAGGTTTAGATATAGATACACGTACAAAAGTGATAGAAAACTTGAACGATAGAAAAAATAAAACAACTTTAATTATAATTTCGAGTATGATGGAAGATATAAAAAATGCAGATAAAATATACAAATTAGAAAATAAAACATTAGTTGAAATAAAGATGGAACAGGAGGTATATGATGATTAATATAAAAAGTCTTATAGGAAAGTATAAATATAGATTTTTATTTGTTATCATATTAATGATAATAACATCATTAATTAATACTTTGCTACCATATATAATAAAGCAAGCTATTTTTTTAGCGGAAAATGTAACATCATTTAATGAAATATCAAGTAAAATATTAGGCATAGTTATTACATATATGCTCCTTTCAATAATATGTGCTTTTTTAGAATATGTAAAATATGTATCTTTAGCTAAAAACACAGAAGGATTAACATATGAAATTAGAGAAGAATCTTATAAAAAAGTAATTAGTTTTAATATGGAAACTTTTTCTAATATGCATATATCTACATTAATAACAAGAATGACAGTAGATATAAATAATATAGGAGATTTTATAGGTAGAATACTACCAATGTTTATAAGTGCAGGAATATTTTTAATAGTGGTTCTTGGAGTAATGTGTTTTATAAATATTTATTTTGCATTAGTAATGGTTACATGTAGTTTAATATTAGTATTTGCAGTACTTAAGTTAGGAAAAAAGATGGAATATTATAATAGAAAAAGTATAGAAAATACCGAAAAGCTTAATAATTATTTTGGAGAAACATTTTCAGGAATAAATACAATAAATCTTTTTAATATTCAAAAAGAAAGAAAAGAAGAATTAGATAAATATAATAAAGAAGAAACAGATATATCCAAAAAATATTTTACAATCCAGAGTGCTCTAAAACCAGTAGAATCAATGACTAAATATTTGATTATTTCTATTATAATATATCTATGTATACAAGGGAAAGTTGCAGGAATAGATGTCGGAATTATTTATGTTGTAGTAAGTTACATAGACAAATTTTTTGAACCTTTAGGTCATATTTTATATCATTATGAAAATTTACAACAAGGAATAGTTTCAATAAAAAGAATAGAAGATTTATTACAAAAGAAAGAGAATATAGAAAACATCTACGAAGGACAAACAGCAGAAAAACTAGAAGGAAATATAAGATTTAAAAACGTTAATTTTTCATATATAGAAGATAAGCAAATTTTAAACAATGTAACATTTTCAATTAATAAAGGTGAGAAGGTTGCCTTAATTGGTCAAACAGGGGCAGGGAAAACAACAATTATAAATTTAATTTTGGGATTTTATAAAATAAATTCTGGAAATATATTATTTGATGGAAAAAATATGGATGATATATCATTAGAAAGTATAAGAAAAAACGTATCATTTATACAACAAAATCCATACATATTTGATGATACAATAAAGAAAAATGTTATAGTAAATGATAATGATAATATTTCAGATGAAAAGATAATTGATATATTAAAACAGGTTGGATTATATGATAAGATTAAAAGTTTTGAAAATGGGATATATGAAAAAGTAAAAGATAGTTCTTTTTCAAAAGGAGAAAAACAATTACTTGCTTTTGCTCGTGCAATTGCAAAAGAAACAAGTATATACATTTTTGATGAACCAACATCAAATGTTGATATTGAAAGTGAAATTCAATTAAAAAATGTTATAGATAAGTTATCAAAAGATTCAACAGTTATTATTATTGCACACAGACCTGCTACAATTGAAAATGTTGATAAAATTTTAAAAGTTGAAGATGGAAAGGTAGTACAAGTAAAAGAAAAAGTAAATCCAATATTTTCATAAATGAGAGAGAGGGTATAAATTAATACACTTAAACAAAAGTATTCAATATGGAGGTTTTCTTAGAGGAGAAAATTCTAGTTGTAAAATTAATGGTGTTAACAAAATAGAATTAGTAATAAAGTAATTTACATTAATATATGTGGATTACTTTATTTTTATGAAGTAATGAGGTTAAATGTTAAAAAAAATAAAATTATGTTGAGTAAACTAATATATGCAGAATTACAAGATTATGAACCAAAATATGAAAAAATATTGTAATAAAAATTGAATTATGATAGTATTATGCTGAAAAGAGGTAAAAAAATGAGGATTGGAATAGATATAGATGGAGTTTTAACTGATATAGAGCAATGGCAATTAGACTATGGAAGCAAAGTTATATTTGAAAATAATAATAAAGGTATTATTAATCCTAATGGATATGATATTAAAGAAATATTTGATGTGAAAAGAAATCTTGATGATGAGTTCTGGAGAAAATATCTATTTGAATATTCAACTAAAGAAAAAGCTAGAAAATTTTCAAATGAAATAACAAGAAAATTACATGAAGAAGGTAATGAAATATATATAATAACTGCAAGATTTCTAACGGATAGAAATGATGAATTAGGAAATAAAATGAGAAAAATTGTTTTAGAATGGTTAAAAGAAAATGATATATTTTATGATAATATTATATTTAGCCCTGAAGATAAAATTAAAATATGTATAGAAAATAATATTGATTTGATGATAGAAGATAAAGTGGAAAATATTAATACTATTTCACAAAAGATACCAGTTATTTGTTTTGATGCAAGATATAATCAACAATGTAAAGGAAAAAATATAATTCGTTGTTACAGTTGGTATGATATTTACGCGAAAATACAAGAGATAATAATAGGAAAAAATGAAAGAAAGTAATTCAAAAAGCAAACAATAAAAGTAGTAGCATCAAAGTAACTCAATAAAAAATACTATGAAAGTTCTAATACAACCTCTATATGAATACACTTAAACAAAAGTATTCAATATGGAGGTTTTCTTTATGAAAGGTTACTCAATTGAAGAGCGTGCAATGGAATTGGCACATTATATTATAGATTCAAAAGATACAGTAAGAGGTGCTGCAAAAAAATTTGGAGTCAGTAAATCTACGGTACACAAAGATTTAAGTGAGCGAATTTTAAAGATAAACCCTGTACTTGCTGCACAGGTAAGAGTAATATTAGATGAAAATAAGGCAGAAAGACACATAAGAGGAGGTATGGCAACAAAATTAAAATATGACCATATGAAAGAAAATAAAGTAGGATAAAGAAATTATGGCATTTCTATTGACAAATTTAAAATAATATATTAAAATACTATTATTGAAAAAGAAGAAGCAATCCACTTCTCACCTTATCTAATTAGGGAAAAAGGTTAGAAAATATAATATTTTAAAGCAGAAATGCTTAAAATTTTTGTGTGTGGATTGGCTTGTTTCAAGTCAATCTTTTTCTATTTATAAAATAGAATTAAACTTTGGAGGTGTTTTATATCAAACAAGATTTACCAATTAATGAACAAATTAGAGCAAAGGAAGTTCAAATTATAACGGATGAAGGGCAAAAAGTAGGTCCAATATCTTTAAACGAAGCATTAGATATGGCTTTTGAAAAGAAATTAGATTTAGTACTAGTTGCACCAAATTCAGAAGTTCCAATTTGTAAACTAATGAATTACGGAAAATATAAATTTGAACAAGCAAAACGTGAAAAAGAAGCAAAAAAGAAACAAAAAACATTTGAACTAAAAGAAATTAGAATTACACCTAATATTGAAGATCATGACTTTGGATTTAAATGCAAAAATGCTAAAAAATTCATTGAAGATGGAAACAAAGTAAAAATTACAGTTCGTTTCCGTGGAAGAGAATTAAACTATGTAAAACAAGGTGAAGCAGTACTAAATAAGTTCATAGAAGAATTAGAAGATGTAGCAACTCCAGAGAAAAAACCAGTATTAGAAGGTAAAAACATGTTTATTATATTAGCTAAAAAAGTAGAAAAATAGTTATAGCTAATATTTAATATAAAAACAAAACGATAGGGGGAAATAATTATGCCAAAACTAAAAACAAATAAAGCTGCAAAGAAAAGATATTCTTATACAGCAACAGGAAAAGTTAAAAGAACAAAATCAAATAGAAGACATCTTTTAGCAAACAAAACATCAAGAGCAAAATCAAGAGGAAAAATCCAAGATGCTTATGCAGATAAAACATGTGAAGCAGGAATCAAAAAAATGTTACCATATGGTAATTAATGACAAGTAATTAAAGGAAGGTGAAATAAAAATGGCAAGAGTAAAAACAGCAAGAATAACTCGTAAAAAACATAAAAAAATATTAAAAAGAGCAAAAGGTTACTATGGAGCAAAACATTATAGATTTAGAATGGCTAAACAAGCTGTTATGAAATCAGGAATGTATGCATATGTAGGAAGAAAAGATAAAAAATCAAACTTCAGAAAATTATGGATAGCAAGAATTAATGCAGCAGCAAGAATGAATGGAACAACATATAGCAAATTAATTTCAGGAATGAAAAAAGCAAATATAGTTGTAAACAGAAAAATGCTTGCAGAATTAGCTGTTAATGATCCAAAAGCATTTGCTGAAATTGCAAAATTAGCAACAAAATAGAAAAATAATTATATAAAATGTAAAATGCAATCTTTGAAATATAAGGTTGTATTTTTTTTATAAAAAGATATTTGTGGATGTCTCCATTTTGTTCTTTAACAAATTTAAATAAATAAAATTATTGGAATTAGTTATTGACTAAATAAGAAAATAAATATAATATAAATACATAAATAAAGAAACAAAAGGAGAAAAAGATATGAGAATAGGAATTGATATTGACGGAGTATTAACAGATATGGAAAAATTTTTGGCAGATTATGGTTCAAAATATTGCGTAGAAAACAATTTGCCAGTAGATATTAAAGAAATAGAATATGATGAATTTAAAACTTTTAATTGGACAGAAGAACAAGGAATAAAATTTTGGAATGAATACATTATATATTATGCTACAAAATATCCAGCTAGAGCATTTTCATCAGATATAATAAAAAAATTAAAAGAAGAAGGTCATGAAATTTATATAACTACTGCAAGAAATGACTACGGAGTTCCAAAAGAATATATAGGAAAAATGAGAGGAGAAATAGTAGCTAAATGGCTAGAAGAAAATAAAATTCCATATGACAAAATAATATATACAGAGGGAAGTAAATTGCCATATGTAGTAGGAAATTATATAGAATTGATGATAGAAGATTCTCCAGAAAACATAAAAGAAATATCAAGTAAAATACCAACATTTTGTTATAATTGTTTATATAATAAAGATGTAGAAGGCGAAAATATTACAAGGGTTTATAGTTGGTATGATATATATGATAAAATAAAGAAAATGTTTTAAAATAAAGGGACGAACTTAGAAATTTAAACTATTTAAATTTTTAGGATCGTCCCTAAAATTTAATCTTTAAGATTTATTGTTTTTTCATTTTAGGTTTTGCAATTAAAGAAGCAATATAACCAAAGAAAACAGCAGCAGCGATTCCACCAGCAGATGCCTTAACACCACCTATAAAAGCACCAAGTAAGCCATTTTCCTTAACGGCTTCTAAAGTTCCTTTAGCAAGATTTGCACCAAAACCAGTAAGAGGAACAGTAGCACCACAGCCAGCAAAATCAATAATATATTTATAAATTCCAAGTCCACCAAGAATAACTCCAGTTGTAACAAAGACAACTAAAATTCTTGCAGGCGTAAGTTTTGTTTTATCTATTAAAATTTGACCAATTATACAAATAACACCGCCAACAATAAAACAGCGAAGTAATTGCATAAAATCAATACTTTGTAAAAACTCCATAAAAACTCCTTTCTAAAAAGCTCCAAAAGGTAGGTCTGTCACTTTTGGTATTAATTTTCAATTGCTATTGCATGTGCAATTCCTGGAATAGATTCACCTTGTTGTGCAGAAGTAGAATTTGTAAGGGCACCAGTAGCAATTAATAAAATTTTATTTATTTTTTTATCACGTAATTGTTTAAAAAAGTAACCAGAAAATACAGTACCTATGCATGCACATCCACTACCACCACTATGAGTATCTTGTTTTGATTTGTCAAAAATTAATACTCCACAATCATCATAATTTCCATTTATATTATAACCTTTGTTTTTACATAAGTCTTGTACTATTTCTTTTCCAATATGACCTAAGTCACCTGTAATAATTGCATCATAGTAACTTGGCTTTCTGCCTGTGTCTTCGAGATGAGTAATTAGTGTATCAAAAGCGGCAGGGGCCATTGCAGCGCCCATATTATTTGCATCTTTTATTCCCATGTCTACAATTTTACCAGGGGTAATATGTGTTATGAAAGGTCCATTTCCGTTAGCAGATAAAACAGCAGCGCCTGAACCAGTTACTGTCCATTGCGAAGTAGGAGGTCTTTGATTCCCTAATTCTAAAGGAAATCTAAATTGTTTTTCAGCACTACAAAAGTGACTAGATGTAGCACACAAAACGTTTGTGGCAGCCTTGCTATCTATAAAAACACTACCTAAACACATACTTTCAACAAAAGTAGAACAAGCACCAAAGACTCCAAAGAATGGAATATTTAATTCTCGTAATCCGAAGCTAGAAGAAATACATTGATTTAATAAATCTCCTGCAAAACAAAAATCAATTTGACTACTAGGAATTTGTGATTTTGAAATAGCCATATTAACAGTTTCTTTTATAATTTTGCTTTCAGCTTTTTCCCAAGTTTTTTCACCCCAGAATTCGTCATCTAAACATTTGTCAAAATATCCAGCCATAGGACCTTGAGCTTCTTTAGGACCTACAATTGAAGCTGTTTCAACAATAGTTGGTGGAGCATCAAAACGAATAGTTTGCTTTCCAATTTTATTCATAAAATTATCATCCTTTCTGTGTATTTCTACAAAATGTTAAATAAAAACATTTTTATAAAATAGTAAAATTTATTGAAATAAAGTAGCAATAATTCCAACTATAACTGCTGTTGAAATACCGAATACTAAAACTGGTCCTGCTACTGTGAACATTTTTCCACCAACACCCATAACATATCCTTCAGATTTATATTCTATAGCAGGTGAAACAATAGAATTAGCAAAACCTGTAATAGGTACAAGAGAGCCTGCACCTGCAAATTTACCTATTTTATTAAAAATATTAAGTCCAGTTAAAAATGCTGAAATTCCAATTAAAACGATAGATACAACAGTATTTGAATTAGCTACATCCATTCCTTTAAATTTGCAAAAATCAAAAATTATTTGTCCAATAGAACAAATAAGGCCACCTACCCAAAATGCATTAAAGCAATTCTTTAAAATAGGTGAATTAGGAGATTTCTTTTCAACATATTTATTATATTCTTCAGGAGTTTCAATAGGATTCATATATATCACTATCCTTTCTTTTATTAATCTCTATCACGATCAATAGTAAAAGCTAAATCTAACTCAACATAGTATTCAGCTATTTTCTTACCATTAATTTTAGCTGTTTGTTCTAAAATCTTAACACTAGTTAAATAATCAATTGTTTTAGAAGCCTCAGCTACTGTTTGTACTATTGCATCTTTCCAAGACACAGTAGATACGCCTGTTACATGAAGATGTTTTTCCATTTTTATATCAATCCTTTCATTCATTTTTTTCTTTTCATATAATTTCCTAAAATTTGAAAAATATACAAATATTTTTGACGCAATAAGGATGTTTCCTGAAATAGGGAGAAAAAAGAAATAAAATTACCAAAAGGGACAGATACACCTTTTGGAAACGTCCCCAATGGTAAAAAAATAAATCGAAAAATAAGTGAAAAAAACTTGAAAAGTAAAAAAAGATAATATAATATAGATATGTATATTAAAAAAGAAAAAATGGGGAGTAAATATGGAAACAAAAAAAGAAGGAAAACAAAAATCTAATATATTATTAAAAATACTTGTAATAGCTATTTTTATAGGAATTATAGCTATTGTAATTAACTTAGCACCTAACTATATTAGAAAAGAAATAAAAGATAAAATGAATGTTATTATCAATAATAATGATGTAACTACAAGCATGAAATTTAATGCATTTGTGGATGAGAAAGACATTGTGTACATTGCAACAAAAGATATTGCAAATTTCTTTGATGAAGATATTTATTATGATAATGTATATGACCAAATAATAACATCTTCTGAAACAAAATTAGCAGTATTACCTTTAAATAAAAAAGAAATAATTGTTAATGGATCAAATGTTAAGATTTATGGAAGTGCAATAAAGAAAGATAATGAATTTTATTTGCCTTTTTCAGAAATGAATGATATTTATAATGTTGAAATAAAATATAATCAAGAAAGCAATATTTTAACAATTGATTCTTTAGATAGAGAACAGAAAAAAGCAAATGCAAGTAAAGATATAAATGTTAAATATAAACCAACAATATTTTCAAAAACAATAGACAAAGTTAAAAAAGGAGATAGCGTAATTGTAATTGAAAATGAAGAGAATGGTTGGTACAAAATAAGAACAAAACTAGGAAAAATAGGTTATACTAAAGATATAACTAATATTTATAATGTAAGAGAACAAATTGAAACTAAAAAACAAATTGAAGGTAAAGTAAGTTTGGTTTGGGATTATTATTCAGAATATGCTTCAGCACCTAATAGACAAGGAACAAAAATAAATGGTGTAAATGTAGTTTCTCCTGCATTTGCAAATTTAGAAAAATCTGGAGAACTAAATATAAATATTGGAGATGCAGGCAAAAGATATGTAGACTGGGCACATGATAATGATTATAAGGTTTGGGCAATTGTTTCTAACAATTCATATAAAAATGCTACATCAGAAGTTCTAAATGATTATAATAAAAGAGCAGAATTAATAAATAAAATTGTTACTATGGCAATATCATATAATTTAGATGGAATTAATATAGATTTTGAATATATGAACGAAAGTGATAAAGATGTATTTTCAAGATTTATAATAGAACTTTCACCAAGACTTAAGGAATACGGAAAAGTACTTTCCGTAGATGTTACAGCACCAGATGGAAGTCCAGACTGGTCACTATGTTACAATAGAAATAAAATTGGAAAAGTAGCAGACTATATAATATTTATGGCATATGATCAATATGGAATATCATCTACATCTGCAGGAACTACGGCAGGAGCAGATTGGGTAGAAGTTAATATTAAAAAATTCCTAGGTCAAGAGGGAGTAAATGCTGAAAAAATAATTTTAGGTATGCCATTCTACACAAGAGCATGGAGAGATACTTCTGATGGAGTAAAAAGCAATGTAATTTCTATGAAATATATAGATTCTACAGTACCATCTGATGCAAATAGACAATGGGATGAAAACTTAAAACAATACTATGTAGAATATCAAAAGAATGGAACAAGTTATAAAATGTGGATAGAAGATGAAAAATCTATTGAAGCAAAATTTAACTTAATGCATAATTACAAATTAGCAGGTGCAGCTTACTGGCAAAAGGATATGGAAAAAGAAGGACTATGGGACTTAATTGAAAAAGAAATAAATAAATAGGAATATAAAAAAATCACCAACATATAATTTAAAAAATTATAAGAAGGTGATTTTTTTGATAAATATATATATAAAAGAATTAGAAGAAAAAGACACTATAGAAATGTATACAAGTTATCCTAAATGGATAAAGAAAACTATAATGTTATTTCATACAAAATTCAACAAAATTATAGTAAAGGAATTTAATGAAAACAATAAAATATATTTAATACCAAATATAAATAAAAGAACAGCATATAAAAAAATAAGAAATAAAATAGAAAAAGAAAAAACTAAAACACAAAAGGTACAAGCTATTTTAGAAGACAAGATAAAAAAATACAAAGATGAATTATATAATATAAAAATTGTAGATGGAAAAGATGCAATGCCAGAACTAGTAGAAAATATATTAAGTTATACATTAGGCAATAATCCTATAGAACTACAAGATATTTACATATTAACAAATAGTTATAATGAAAGTAGCACTAGTATAATAAAAAAATTAGCTGTAAAAGCAAAAACAATGAATATTATAACAAAAAATATAGAAAAATATAGAACATTAGAGGCAATTTTAGAAGAAAAAGGAATTATACTAAATATTGCAAATAACAAAAAGAAAAGTTTAAAAAAAGCTAAAATAATAATTAATTTAAATCTTTCAAAAGATGAAATAAATACTTATCAACTTTTTAGAAATAGTATAATAATCAATTTATCTAAAGAAAAGTTAATTAATTTAAAAGGTTTTGAGGGAACCATTATAGATAATATTGATATAAACTTAGAAAAAAATGAAATTAGCGATATTTTAGAAAAGAGTAATATAATAAGCAATTTTAAAAGTGTAGAAATATATCAAACATTAACTGAAACAGAAAAAAGAAATGCAAAGATAAAAGTAAATAAATTATACGGAAACAATGGTGAACTTAATCAAAAAGAAGTAATAAATATGCAAAAAATATTGACAAATTCGAAAATGTAGATTAATATAATAGGGCAATCTTATTTTAAACAAGGAGGAATTGTTATGGAGGAGAACAAGGAAGTATTATTAACACAAGAAGGTTATGAAAAATTAGAAAAAGAATTAGAATATTTAAGAACAGAAAAAAGAGCAGAAGTTGCAGAAAGAATAAAAGTAGCTTTAGGTTTTGGTGACTTATCTGAAAATTCAGAATATGATGAAGCAAAAACAGCTCAAGCTGAAAACGAAGCTAAAATCGCAGACCTAGAGAACAAAATTCGTTATGCAAAAATTATAGATGAATCTGAAATAGATACAAAGACAGTACAAGTAGGAAATGTTGTAAAAGTATTTGATATGGAATTTGAAGAAGAAGAGACTTACACAATAGTAGGCTCAACAGAAGTTGACTTATCTCAAAATAAAATATCAAATGAATCTCCAATAGGTGCTGCACTATTAGGTGCAAAAAAGAATCAAATAGTAGAAGTAAATGCACCAGCAGGAATTATAAAATATAAAGTATTATCAATAACAAAATAATAATTAAAAATATTGCGAGCCTAAGATTTTCTTAAAATTTACATTTGATAGAAAATCTTAGGCTCGCTTTTTCATAAGTTTAAACCAAAAGGGACAGATTAACTTTCAGGAAACGTCGCTTTTGGTAACTTTTAAATTTTTAATGCACTTTCTAAGCTAAGCTTAATCATATTATTAAGTCCAGTTTGTCTTTCCTCAGTGGTAGCAACTTTATCAATATATTTTGAATCAACAACACTCATTAAACATGCAGCTTTTTTGTTTAATAGTTTTGCGTTATAGAATAAAGCAAAAGCTTCCATTTCTGCACCAAGTGGGTTGAAATCTTTAGGAATTCTTTCTAAAAATTTATTTACATCAGTCATATATAAATCAAAACAATCTGTACAAACTGTATTACCTTTGTGAACTTTAACATCAATACTATTTGCTGTAGATTCTATAACATCATTTAATTCTTTGCTTGCAGAAACTAAATGACAATTATCATTATTTAAAGTTAAGGCATAATTTCCTTCAGAAAAACAATTTTCAGAAAGTATAATATCAAACAAATTTAAATCTTTAGTATATCCTCCACAAGAACCAATTCTGATAATAGCTTCAACATCATAAATTTTAAAAAGTTCATAAGTGTAAATACCAACACTTGGCATTCCCATACCATGAGCCATTACAGTTAATCTTTTTCCTTTATAATATCCAGTATATGCATACATTCCCCTTACTGAATTTACTAAAGAATAATCTTCTAGAAAATTTTCAGCAATATATTTTGCACGAAGTGGATCTCCAGGCATGATAACAATATTTGCAATATCTTCTTTTTTAGCTTCGTTATGAGGTGTCATATCAAATCTCCTTTTCATTTTTTTTATTAGTATACCAAATAATATTAAAAAATACTAGTGAAAAGAAAAAATAATACAAAATAAAAGTTGATAAAAAATTAATAACTTATTGACGTAATAAAAATTTATTAGTAAAATTAGTAAAAATAAAGTAACAACTTATAAACATAATGTATGGCAAAGCATACGAATAAATAAAAAAAACGTTCATAATGTAAAAAGTGAAAAAGGAGGAAATGAAATAGGAAGAATCCCAGCAATGATAACAGAAACAGAAAACGGAGGAGCAATAGATATAGAAACAACAATAACAGAAAGATATGAAATGCATATGACTTTAGATTAGAAAAATAATAAGCATAAAGAAAAGATAAAATAAGGTTGGATGTATGAGAAAGTCCAACATTAAATATTTAATAAAGAAAAAACTAAAAGAGAGGTAAAAAACTAATGAAACAAAATAAAGGAATAACCTTAATAAGCCTAGTATTAACAATAATAGTATTAATAATATTAGCAGGAATAAGTTTATATTTAGTATTGGGAGATAATGGAATAACAGAAAAAGCCAAAGAAGCAAAAACAGTAACAAGTGTAGCATCAGCACAAGAAAAACTAGAGTTAGTAAAGGGACCAGTACAACTAAAAAAGTATAGTGTAAATTTAGATGATTATTTAGAAGAATTAGATAAAGTAAAAGAAAAATATGAAGTAGATGACGTAAAAAGAATAGATAATGACAATGCAGAAATAATAATAGGTGGAAAATATAGATTTATAGCAATAGATGAGAAGAATGGAAATGTAAAGATAATATATCAAGGAGAAGTAGGAAAAACAGTAGGATTAGAAATATCACCAACAAGTGGAACATATGTGTATCCAACAACAGGAACATTTGAAGTAGTAAAAAACATATCAGGAGGAGAGTTATCTGTAAAGTCAGAAAATGAAAATATAGCAAAAGCAAGTATAAGTGGAACAACGGTAACAGTAGAGCCACAGAATATGGCAGGAACAGTAAAAATAATAGTAACATCAGCAGCAAACGGGGAATATGCACAAGGAAGAGCAACATATACAGCAACAGTAGAAAATGGAACAATAACATTAAGTGCAGATGCATATACAGGAAATTATGATGGAAATGACC
>OIZO01000308.1_pt1 | contig 35428 bp, 24 predicted proteins | sample 1588551 | NCBI WGS metagenome assembly OIZO01 (sample SAMN03283271) | human gut metagenome | biome: human-associated habitat; material: feces | host: Homo sapiens | place: Peru | collected 2012 | reverse complement strand
CTATAGTGTCATAGTCGAGTGTTCTTTTTATTGAGGCAAGTATGTTGTAGCGTATTATGACCAATGAAACATGCGCTAGCCCTTGTTCATTTGCATTATTCCAATATCGCTGACCCCGCACCCCTTTGCTGTGAAGCTTCATTATTTTGTTTTACATGTTTACCGAAACCGAACACATAAGTAGCGCTCAGTTTTATGTGGCAATGGCTATCCACGCCATAACCAGACTGCTTGCGGTCGAAATACCTGCTGTTCATCTCATTGCTTGAATTCTTCCAGCTCCATGTGAATGGATTTGCAATCTGTGCCAATACATTCCATGATGAGTTTCCCCATCCTATACTCAAGGAGTAGGTTTCTTTATGTTTAGTCCATAATCCATTTATTTCACTTCCCGGTGCACTCTTATCTGAGAAATATTGAGCACCTATATTCCATCCACCGAAATACCAATAAGCTTGCAGCGAGTAGTTCACATCTACATGATCCGAGTTGAAAGGTTCGCCGTTATGGCAGAAAGGCATTGCTATTTGTCCTGCAATCTGCAATCTGTTTTGTAGCAGCCTCACTCGTCCGTAGGCTCCCGTTGTCAATGATGTGAAACCGCCCATAGGCTGTTCTATTGTTCGTAATATTCCGGTTGAGGATGGAGTATATACAAAGGCGTATCGGTCGCGTACCGACCATGCAGTGGCATAGACTGAAAAGCTGATACTGTTGTTCGGTATGCAGGTGTAAGTTATGCCATAGTCGAAACTCTTGTAGGGCTTAAGAGCAGGGTTGCCAGTATAGCTCATTAACGGGTTTGACTGTACGACAGCCTCACTACGGTAAGACGAGAGTGGCACGGAGGTCATGTAATGAAATACGGCTGAGATATAATTCTTATTGTTGAACGAGTACTGAACCGATGCGTCCGCCCAAGGTTGGGTGGAATGTTCGATGGTTTGTTCATACTTCGAGTGGTCGTAATTGTATCCCACACCTAAATATATATAGTATTTGTTCTTTGAAAATGAATAACCCAATCCCGGACCTATACGGTATGTAGTGAGTCGGTCGTACATGTCTGTAGTTCCTGAATATCTTGTCGAAGCTCTGTAAAACAGACCCTGACAGAAGATCTTCAGATTTCCATAGTTGCCGAACGAGTGGTTGAACTGCAGTCTGGCGCGGACGGAATGAGAATCGTCCTCGGCATAATTGGGAAATTCAGCAGTCCCTTCTCTATAAAGGTTTGATTGCCGAGAATGGGTATATGAGTAGACGGAGTAGAAGTTGATTGTATTTCTCTTTCCCAGGATGAAATTCCAGTTGCCCGAATATGACAGAGAATTCTGACGCATGGCTTCGTTCTTGTCGAAACTTATCAAGTCTATATTGTCGGGATTAATGCCGACAGTTCCCGTAGTGTTATTGATAGGCGTATGGTCGAAAGCAGCTCCGACAATGTTGCTGATGGTGATTTTATCGGTATTGTAGACAACTTTCAGGGTAGGCCACAATAATCTGTTGTGTCTGTCGGCAGCTATGACCGATTCTGTCCGTCTGAAAGTCTTTTCCGAGCCGTCATTCTGAGGAAGTCGGTAGGTCTCGAAGCTTTCTGCGAAATCATGTGTCGATTTACTATACGAAGCTCCCAATCCCAAATCAAAGGTGAATCTCTTTGACTGGAATTTACCAAAAAGGTTAAGCTGACCGTCATTGGCTATAAAGCGTTCCGAGCCTAAAGCCTTTAAATATCCTCCATATTCATACCGTTTCATGACAAAGTTCACGACATGTGCATTACCAAGAAATCTTGGGTCGGATGGATAGTCGTAATATTCAACCTTTTTGACATCAGTAGTCCTCATATTCTTTAAATCGTCTGTAGTAGCAGGAAGCCAGTCAATGAACACTCCCACTGACTTGTTGCTTACGGTGTTTATTGTGGTACCTGCTCCAAGTGCCAATTGAGGAATCGCCATGCGGTTAAGCAAATCTATTCCGCTTTGTGAAGCATTTTTCTGCTTTAAAGTAGGAAAATATGTTGAGACAGAGGCTGATATGTTTTGTTGGTCAGCCTCAACCACTACCTCCTTTAATTGTATTGATAAAGAGTCGTTTGTTTTTACTTGTGCATCAAGAGGCAAGCATACAGATAGTGGTGCTATGTAAACGAATAGCAAGAGCGCGATTTGGGTTAAGAGATATTTCATAAGCATTCTAAATTTTGTTTCAATCTAATATCTTCCTTTTGGGATGGTTTATTAGACTAACGTAAAAGGTATAGAATTATGAATGGTTATTAACTGTTTTTAAGTGTAATGAATCTAACAGTTCTCTTTAAAAATCGTATTTTTGCCATTAACAAAGACAAATGGTATTTCCGATAACAATAAGTGTGATATGTTATGAAGAAACTGATAGCTTTTTTAATATTCTTGTTGGCAGCAATGCAGGGGGCAACGGCGCAAGAAGTGCTGGGGCAGCAAATACCATTGCCTTTAGCTGATGACTATAAAAATACGGAGTTCCATCCTGTCGCGCCTTCCTACTCGGACATTCTAATGATGAAGGCGTTGTCTTCTTCCGAACTTCTTGCCATGCCTATAACACCACTTACGCCTATGCCGTTCGCTACAGAGCCACCGCTTGCCTACAAATATGACGCAAGCCATTCAGGGGCGATGTCGACAAAGATTTCAAAAGACTTGAAGTTTACTGCCGTTGGAACATACCGCAGTTACATAGGACTGATGGATGTGCAGTCGGTAAGTGGCAACATGCAATATAGCTTTGGAGCAATTAATATGCAGGGTGCGCTTATTGCCAACCGCTATCACTACTATAGGGGCATCATCTCGCAATACGGCATATCAGGACAGATAGTCTATAGCTTCAACCCAAATCTTTCAGCCACCATCTTTGGCACCTATTATAATACCAATCCATTCATAAGTATGGCGGCATTCCCATTCGTGCCTACAACAAGCTATGGTGGATATATGACCGTTGGCAACAACAGTTTCTATATGAACCTCGGCGTTGAACGCCGCTACAATACGTTCGAACACAAAATGGAGACTGTGCCTATCATTTCTCCTGCGTTCAAGATATCAAATAAAGTAACCATCGAACTGCCATTGGGCGACCTCGTGAAGCATGTTGTTGAGGATGTGATTATGAAGAATCGCTGAACAGTGGGTTGATAGTATAAACAAGCTATTCCTATTTTACTCAATATGAATGAGTGAAGTCCGTCTTCCTCCTACAGCGTGAACTTATATCCCGCTGTAATATACACAGCATGGTTGCGCGCTGAAGGTGAGTCGACTGTGGTGGTCCAAGAGTCGTTTGACTTCAGGTTTATAGCTTTTCTGAATTCGAAGCAATATGAGGCGTCAAGTGTGATGTGCCGCCATTCATAGCTTAGGCCAAAGGGAATGCCAGCCACGATGTTGCGGAAGATGCTTTTCACACTCTCCGACTTCTTCTCCTTGTACGTCTCCCATAGATACATTGATGATGTGCCGTCGCCGAGATTCATGGTGCGAATGCTTTGTATGGTTATCTTGTCCTTTGCCGAGACGAGCAAGCCAGCCTGCACACCGATATGGGCTGCCAGTCCCTTCACGCCCGGGAAGTAAGCTTTTATCTGCAGTGGCACGGATACGTAAGTCACGTCAAGCTTTTCATTTGCAGATGCGTATTTCTCTTTCTGCTCCTTGAATCCGGTGCCTATAAGACTGAAGTCGGCTCCCGTCGTAAGCGAGTAATACTGCGACAGTGGTATCTCCACGCTTGCTCCAAACGTGTATCCTGCTTTCCATTCCTTTGATGCCGTAAGTGCAGAGCCGTCCATTTTGGATATTGTTAGGCCAGCATGTGGAATGATTGACACGCGGCGACCTTCGTTCTGAGCCGATGCCCACATAGGCAGCAGCGACATGACAACGGCTGATATGATATTTTTCATAGTGTTCATTTTCTTTTGTAAGTATATATTTCGGTTGTATTACCCTGCTTGCGGGTGAGCTTCATGCTGTCTTCTGCCTTGTCGCTGATGGCCCAGGTTTCTGTATAACCGTATCCTGGTGTAATGAGTGCGTTGAAGTCTCCGGTTTTAGTTATGCTTTCACCGTCCATTGTGAACCATTGGTCAAAGACAACAGTTCCAAATCTGTCCCATTCATACGTTTTATGGTTTTCCATGAAAGCAAGAGTGTGATAAAACTGCGAGTTCCAACTGTCGTCATTTTGGATGTCAATATCCGTGATGCTGTTGCCATCCACAATGTAAGTATAGTGTGTAGTTACCCACTTGCCCAAGATGTATTCGGCCACAGGCGTCTTCATTATCTCGTCAGCCCGCTGCATCTCTTCGGGCACGTCTTTCTTCACAAAGTGTTCCACACTATTATTGTTGTCGCCATTGGCAAAGACAAGCAACGAATTCTTGTTCACGGCATACACATTCCATTTGATTCCTGATGAGAGAATTGTGCAGTTGTTATCGTCCAGCTCCACCTCAGCCGAATGATACTGCACGTAATGATGTTCTGCATCGGTCCATATCTGTGATATGTCGGAGATATTGCCTTCTTCGTCGACGTAGAATCCGCTGCCAGTCTCGTTATCCTGCTCCCAATAGCCCGTGAAGTCGGTCATGTTGAATCCCGACATCTTCATGCCTTCAAGTTCGCTTATCATCTTGTCGCCATCGCCAGGCAGCGACGTGAGTCTGTAGAAAGGCACCACAGATGTCTTGCCGTTATAGGCGAGATACATCTTTTGGTCGTCGTTTCCTGCCACGGTCACGTTGTAGTATTTGTCGTAGTCTTTTGGTAGTTGCATCTCATAGTGGTTGCCGTTCACACTCCACTTGCCCGTCTTGTATCCCAATTTATAAGGATTGTCAGTGACGCTGGTGTACATCCATTCTGTCACAGTATTGTCATTATGTACTACAATGCCTTGAATGGCACCGTCGCCATTTATGTCCTCACCTGCTATCTGCCAATAGCCAGTGATTGGCACATTGATGTCGGGTGATACTTTGGGGACTGTAAATGCTTGGTCGTCGCTGCATGATGTCAGCATAATGATGGCAAACAAGCATAATGAAAGGGTTGTGAAACAAACGTGTTTCATGATTTTGTGTATTTAGTTGTTAATATATTGCAAAACGCTACAAAGGTATAAATTTTACCTTTCCTCTCAACGCTCCTTCTCCAACTGTTTCAATAAAAACTCCTCCAACGTCTTCTTGTCGGGCAGCTGAAGCATATATGTAGACACGAAGAGTTGGTTGTCCATACCGGCAAGGGCATACTCCACCATTTTCTTTCCCTTGCGTGTGCAAAGGAGGATACCGATAGGAGGGTTGTCGCCGGGTTGCATCTCGTTCTCGCGGTAATGTGATACGTATGCGTTTAGCTGTCCGAAGTTCTCATAAGAGAATTCCTCGTTCTTTAATTCGATGATTACTCCGCAATGCAGAATGCGATTGTAGAACACAAGGTCGGGATAATAATACTCGTCGTCAATGATAATACGCTTTTGTCGAGACTCAAAGCAGAAACCCTTGCCAAGTTCAAGAATGAACTCTTGCAAATGACTGATGAGAGCTTCCTCCAAGTCATGCTCGTCAACTATATCCTGTGCCTTAAGTCCAAGAAACTCGAATGTGAAAGGCTGACGTATCTGCAACTCTGCGGAATCATGGCCTTGCACGGAAGGCAGCGACAATAGTTTGTCGGGATTGGCGCTTATACCAGCCCTAACGTATAGGTTTGTGCTTATCTGACGACGAAGCTCACGAACAGACCATGTACACTTGATGCACTCTTGCTCGTAGAAGTAGCGGGCGAGAGGGTCGTTGAGAGTAAGTAACTCAACAATATGAGAAAAGGATAGTGATGATATTATTTTTTTACCTGAAGTTTTGAATTGGTCCGACACTGTCGGACTTTTTTCTTTTTGTTTCACTAATTGGTCCGACACTGTCGGACTAATTGCAGGAACTAGGTTATCTACCATCTGAGGATAGTGAAGATAAAAGCTTCGAGAGTTTTTAAGGAGGGTAGTGCTTATTCCCTTCCTATTCACTCTCTCCTCCAACTTCTTCAGCAGCTTCGCCCCATACTCAGCCCTATCCTTACCATTCTGTTCATATTCCACTATATAATATCCTATGAGCCAGTTGCGCATTGTCTGCATACGGTTTATCGCTTTGACAGCAGAAGAGAGGGCAGCATCGTGAGTTGTCTGAATTATGGAAGTCAAGTCGCCAAAGGAGTGAAGCGTGTTGCTCCAATCCTCAAAAGGAAGTTCCATGCCGTCATGGGTGTATGTTGATATTTCTTTCGCCATAATGTAGTAATTGTTTAGATTTTTACAAAGTTATAAAATGTAACTCATAATCAACAATACAATCTTCTAAAAAATCATAGAATTTAGGTATTGTGTAGAAGTTGAAACCGAGCTAATTTTGCAGCGGTGATAAAACCAAAACTTTAACCATAAATTTCTAAATAAAAACAACTGAAGATTATGAAGAAGACTGTAATCATCTATGGCACAAGCACCGGTACTTGTGAAGACTTGGCTGGCAGAATAGGAGCCAAATTGGGCGTAGACAACATCATCAACGTCACCGACCTTGACGACAGCGTCATCGCCGACAACGACAACCTGATTCTCGGCACATCTACATGGGGTGCAGGCGAGATGCAGGACGACTGGTATGATGGCATTAAGACGCTCAAGAATGCCAACCTTGAGGGCAAGACTGTAGCGCTTTTCGGCTGCGGCGACTCTGAGTCTTATCCCGACACCTTCGTGGGCGGAATGGCAGAGATATACAATGCTGTGAAGAATGCTGGTGCCAACGTAATCGGTGGCGTGTCTACCGAAGGCTATACATTCGACGACTCGGAATCGGTAGTTGACGACAAGTTTGTGGGTCTGGCTCTCGACGAAGTCAACGAGGACAACAAGACCGACGAGCGCATCGACGCATGGGTGGCTGAGATACAGCCTAATCTCTAATCACATAATATATTTGTTCTTACACTCACATTTTAATATCTCAAGTTTTCAATCATGCAGCAATCCACAGCATTACCCATAGACATGAAGGTTCTGATGAACCATATCTACGAATATCAGAAGGGAGTGCGCCGTATGGTGCTCTTCACTTTCAATAAGAAATATGAGGACTTTGCCATACGCAGACTGGAAAGCCAAAACATCAAATACGTCATCCAGCCAGTTGGCAACGAACGCCTGAATCTTTACTTCGGCAGGGAGGAGTGTCTTAATGCCATACGAATGATTGTGACTCGTCCTCTCAACCAGCTCACTCCCGAAGAGGATTTCATGCTCGGTGCAATGCTTGGCTATGACATCTGTGCGCAATGCGAGAGATACTGTGAGCGTAAGGACAAATGCAACTGCAGTTGTAATTGCAACTGATTCAAGTGTTCAGAAACTCTTTTATCTGTGGAAGAAGCGATATAGCTTTTTCCTTTCCTGCTTCATATACCCTCCTCATCTTGTCCTCTTTAAGACTGAGTCTGCCAATGTCAAGTCTTTCGTCGGGACAGATGAGGAAAGTGTCGCCTTTCTTAAATTCAGAATGTATATAATCCAGTTGGTCGTTGTACATGATATGTCGTCTTGACATCAGTTCCGCCACCTTTGGATATTCCTTCAGAAACATCTTCATTGCCAGTCCTACATGTGCCTTTTTCTTGTAGTAGTCGGCTGGCTGTGTCAGTATCACCACGTTCCTTCTATAACCTTTCTGCTGAATGAACTTCAAGGGTATGCTGTCGGTTATTCCTCCGTCAAGATAGTGTCGTCCGTCAATCTCTACCGGACGCGCAAATATCGGCATTGAGGCAGAAGCCTGCATCCATCTCAATCCGATACCGTCGGCATCGTCTATCTCATGATATACGGGCAGGCCCTCGTCTATGTCTGTACACACGGCATAGAACTTCATGGGATTCTCCCGGTAAGCCTGGAAATCCATCGGGTCGTACTCGTATGGCAGCAGATGGTAGGAGAAATGCTCGTTGACATAGTTGCCAGTACGGAACAACGACCTCCAGCTCATATATTCCGGATTGTCCTTGAATCTGATATTGTATCTCAAGGCTCTGCCAGGCTGGTTGGACTTGTAGTTGCAGCCGAACAAAACTCCAGCCGAAACGCCTACTGCGGCATCAAACTTGATACCGTTCTGCATAAAGACATCAAGTACACCGCTTGTGAACATAGCCCTCAAGCCTCCTCCTTCAAGAACAAGACCTATGGAAGACGCAGAGGGTGGTGTGGTGTTATATTCCTTTGTCATCTTTTATTCTTCCTTTTATTTTAATTGATGTCCACAAAGTTATAGAAAATTATTTACAATCCACAATAATTTTCCTTTTGGGATTTAACTGAAGGAACTCCGAATAACAATATTTCTGTGAAAGTTCACAAAGTTGTGGTCCACAACTTTGTGAACTTTGTTTTTTTCATTAACTTTGCAATAGTAATAATGACTGAAAGTTATGGAAAAAGCTTTTGTATATGGTATGTCGGTAGGTGGCAACAACTTCACCGACCGAATTGAAGAAACCAAGCGCATCAAGCTTGATTTTGAAAATGGCATCAATGTTATTCTCATTTCTCCACGACGCATGGGAAAAACTTCGCTTATAAAAAAAGTTATTTCGGAGATAGACAATCCGATGCTTAAAATCGTATATATGGATATATATGACTGCCGTAGTGAATACGATTTCTATAATCGATTTGCCGAAACTATAATGAAATCCACTGGCAATCATCTGGAGCAAGTGATGGAGAACATTAAGCGTTTCTTGGTTAGAATTTCGCCAAAGTTGTCATTTAGTCCGGAACCTAATTCTGAGTTTTCTGTTTCATTGGGAATAACGCCAAAGGATTATTCTCCAGAAGAAATCTTGGATCTTCCAGAACGTATAGCTAAGGAACAGGGCATCAGACTTGTGGTATGTATTGATGAGTTTCAGCAGATAGGGGAGTTTCCCGATTCGCTGACTATACAAAAACGACTGCGTGGTGTTTGGCAGCACCATCAGAATGTGTCTTATTGTTTCTTTGGCAGCAAGAAGCATCTGATGGAGAACATTTTCCAAAGTCGTCGCATGCCTTTCTATCAGTTTGGCGAAATACTACATCTCAAGTGCATTCCAACGGAATATTGGGTGCCTTTTATTTGTTCTCGATTTGAGAAGTTTGGCAAGAAGATAAGCGAAGAGTATGCCCGCAGAATCTGTCAAGAAGTTAGGAACTATTCCTCTTATGTGCAGCAACTTGCATGGAACGTGATGGCTGAAACGGAGAATGAGGTTGATGAGGAGAGTTTCACAGAAGGTCTGAAGGCCTTGTTGGAGCAAAACAGCAGTCTCTTTATACAACAGACGGAGGGGCTTACTACCTATCAACTCAACTTTATTCGTCTTTTGTGTAATGGCATTCATTCTGGATTTACCACTCAATCGGTCGCTGAGTCATATCCCCTTGGCAGCAAGTCGAATGTCGACCGCATAAAGAAAAGTCTGATAGACAAAGAGATTATTACTATTGAGAAGGATGGCGTATATCTTGCGGATTGTGTGTTTGAACTATGGTTTAAAAGAGAAATGATGTAGCTGGTAGCATAAGTAGCGTTGTTTTTAGGGATTTTCCCCTCAACTAATAGGGAATTTTCTCCATTCCGTCCGAAATGAATAAGCTACTTTTGCAAGCATAAAAAAATAAAGCAAACAATAACTTTCAATAAAACGAATATTGCTTATGAAGAGAAATGAATGGATGGCACTTATTGTCACAAGCTTTATGATGTTTGCCGTATGCCTATCGGCTTCGGCAAAGATAAAGAAGACGGTGGAGCGCGGTATGACCAAGCAGGAGGTTGTGGCAATAATGGGACAGCCCAAGCTTACGAGTTTTGATGCTTATGGTGACAGATGGGAGTACTATAAGATGAATGTCATCACAGGCGAGAGCAAGCGCATCGTCGTAGGCTTTGATCTTAACGGTAGGGTAGTGGCTTATGAAACGAGATTTTGGGATAACGACACTAATAGCGAAATCGGGAACAGCAATCAGCGACCTGCTCTTCCTCCATACGGAGTTGGTCCTGATGCTCCGATTTATTACGGCTGCTGTCTCGACGACGCTTCCTTCAGCCGACTGTACAACAAGGTGAAGAATGCAAGCTTCGACGACAACAAGTTCGACCTCATTGAAGTGGCAAGTCTCGGATGCTTCTACTCATGCAGCCAGACTGCCCGCATGATGAAGTTGTTCACATTCGGCGACAAACAACTGAAGGTGCTGCGACTCATGGCACCCCACATTGTCGATCCCGAGAACGCCATCACCATATACAACGTATTGACATTCGACAGCGAGAAGTCGAAGGCAGGAGAGATAATGAAAAATTCAAGATAAAAAAATAAGCGGAGGCAAAAACCTCCGCTTATTTTTTTATCTTATGCCGCTATTAGTGTATACAGAGCGAACATCCAGTGTGCACTGATGGCTGCTACGAGTCCTCCGCAGAAATGTGCAGTGATGGCTTTGGGTGTAAGGTCGCGATAGCCTATGGAGTCGAGCATGGCAGTATGGGTGCTGAGGAATCCGCTCCAACACATACCGATGGCTGTGAATACAGCGATGGCGTTACCGTCTATCCAGCCATGGGCGATAAAGCCTGGTATAAGACTCAAGGCTGCTCCCACGGCACCAAGAGCCGTGATAGGGAATGCTACGAGATGCGGGTCGTGGAATCCGAACAGCCACTCGAATACGAAGTCAATCTTGTTGGCAAGCCAAGGCAGCAGTTCCACGCCTTGGTAGGCTGCACCGTTATAAGTTCCGTCGGCTCCGGCTCCGAAGGTGAATATCATCACAAAAGTAGAGATGATAAGCACACCGGGGATGATGGCTATACCCACCTCGACACCGCTGCGTCCGCCGTCGAGCATGGCATTGAGCAAGCGGATGAATACGGTCTTCTCTGTGCTCTCGTTCTCTTCTTTTACCTCCTCTTCAATGTCTTCCTTAGACACGGCATCCTCAACGGCATATTGCGGATAAGCCTTCAATACAAACCGTTGCATCAGTCGGGTTGAGCATACGCATCCGCAGCAAGCACCTACCAGTCCGATAAGCGGAGCCACATAATAGCCCTGGCTTGCCATGAACACTATCACGAGCAATCCCATACCGAAGGCAGTACCGAAATTGGTGAGCGATATGAACTGGTATTTCTTGAAGTAGCTTGCAAAACGCTTGTCGTTGGCAAGCGAGATGATGGCAGGGTTGTCCGAGAGGAATGTCATCACAGCACCCAACGATGTCACACCGGGCAGATTGAATATAGGTCGCATCAGCGGACGCAGTGTGCGCTCAAGCAGCGCCACCACTCCAAACTCTACGAACACTCTGCCCAAGGCACCCGTAATCACGCAGATACTCATCAGATAGAACACGGTGTTGAGCAAAAGGTCGTGGGCGGTCTTCATGATTGTGTTGAGCATATTTGGTACGCCCATCACTGTGCCCAGATAGCCGAACAGAATAACTACTACTGCGATGCACCACACTCCGCTCGGAATGAGTGTCTTGCTTTTTTGATTGTTCTTACTCATAGTTCATAAATTATTAACCATTGTCCATTAACTTCACGAGCGAAGCGAGTTATCTTCCTATAACTTCCAATAACTTCTTTCGCTTGCGAAACTTAGGTTATTTGCTTTTCCACGACAGCAGATGCAGTTTGGCTATGAATGCCAGTCGCACAGTAGTCTGATTGTCTTTCATTGTTCCGGCAGGGTTGGTGTTGGTGCCGGTAGAGTGCGATACGGCAAGGCTTACACGTACGTCGGGCTTGCCCTTTGTGGGGAAGTATTCCAATCCACCGCCGTAGGCTGTCATCTCAGTGCCCGGCAACACACACTTGTCAGCTTCGGTGTCGGTGCGGTTCACGTCGTATGTGAACTTGCCGAACAGTCCGAGATGCGGAATAAGACGGTAGTCGAGGCGCGCCATCACCGAACAGTCCTTGAAGAAATAGGTCTGATGGCTTGCCGCACGGTTCATAAAGTCGAGTTCCAGAGAAGCATTGCCTGCGTTGAATTTGTTGCCGAGGGCAATGTACGAGATAAATTTACCGGGCATATACTCAATCATATTTGCCGAATAGAGAGAGTTGAACCATCCGTAGTTGCCAGCCCAGTGCAGATGATAGGCGAGCATGTCGCGGTTGGCAGGTGTATTGAAGAGGCTTTGGGTCACCTGACCGGTGAAACGGCTCTTGCCGTTGGTGGTGGTATACGTAGCGCTGGCACCGAATTGGAACGGAGCAATGTTGTTCCAGAATTCAGACGAGACGTATATGTCGATAGGGCAGCGGTCGTACTCGTATCCGCCTACCATAGCCACCTGCTTACCGGCTGCTACGTTCCAGTGGTTGCTGAGTTTATAATCGAGGTAAACCCAGTCGGTACCGTCAAACCGGTCGTTCTCGTTCTTCTTCTGATTGATGCGCTGTCGCCATGAATAGGTGAGTCGGTCGGTCAATTGTCCGCTCACGCTGAACAAGAAGTAGTCGCCCTTAAATCCCGAAGCGTCGTGACGTATCTGGTGGTCGACGCGGTCGTTGAGATAACTGATGCGTGTCTGCAAGTCGATGTTGACGCTGGGTTTGAAATCGTTGTCGGCAAGCGATGGCGTTGCCATGCAGAGCAAACCCGCAATGAGGACATGGTATGGTCTCATATAATGAATAATTAGTTTAATAGGTTTTGGGTTATTATTAACATCGCAAAAGTAATAAATAAATTTGATTTGTCAGAAATATCTTGTAATTTTGTGATATAAATAATAAATTACCGTATCTAACCAATTTGCTATGACACAGAAGATCTTAAAATTACTATTATTCTTATTATCATTTAGTTCGTCGGTTTCAGCACAACTCGTTGGTTTTGAGGAGGAGATTCCGCAAAACTTTAAATGCTCGAAGCCTCAAGAACTCGCTCTTTCCACAACCTACTATAAGGAAGGTGCCAAGAGCCTGCAATGGACGTTCACGCCAGGCAGCGTGATTGACGTAGCATCAGCCAACCCTTTTGCCCTCAAAGACGACAACGGCATAATGTTGTGGATATACAACGAGCGCCCGCAGAAGGACTCTTTGCGCTTTGAATTCTATGCTCCGGGTGGCGATGTATCATACAAGTTTGCTTTCCGCCTTTATTCTGCCGGATGGCGTGCCTGCTGGATTGGCTTCAAAAACATGCAGGGCGACAAGAAGAACCATAACGTTGCCGGCTACCGCATCATTGCTCCCGAGCGCAAGGGTAGGGTATATCTCGACCGCCTCACCTTCCCAGTGAAGAAGATAAACGACCGCACCACTCCCGACCTTCAGATGCCCAGCAACAATTCGCTGACCTATCGCGACCTCTGGCATTGGTGTCGTGTGTGGCAGTGGGAACAGTACAAGTACGACATTCCTTTGGCCAAGCAGCTCACAGCCGACGAGAAACAGGACCTCGCAACTGTTGAAAAGCGACTCACTGAGGTTCTCGACGTGCGCGTAGCTCCAAAGAAACAGGTAGAGAAAGCTTACGCTACATTCAAGAAAGTGAATATACGCAAGAGTGGCGACGGCTTCACCGGTGCTCCGATTGTAGCCCCCGATGAACTCAATCGCAAGAAGGGCGAGATAACTCTCAATGATGTTGAGGACATGCTTGCTGGTTTTGCTCTTGACGCCTATTGCAATCACTCGGCTGAGGCATCCAATAATTACTTCCTCGTTTGGGACTATGCCATCAATCAGGGATTCGCCTTCGGCAGCGGAATGGGCACCAACCATCACTACGGCTATCAGATTCGCCGCGTGTACAACACCGCATGGCTCATGCGCGATGCTATATGGCGTTCGAAGAATCGCGACAACATACTCTCGGCACTCATCTTCTGGTCGGCATTGCAGGAGACTCGCGTCCCTGCCAAAGCAGGACGTGACGAGCTGCTCGACTCGTGGCACACTCTGCTCATGGCAAAGACCGTATCGTCTTTGCTTATGGTCAATCCGTGCGAACGTGCCCGTGCCCTTGCCGGACTGACACGTTGGCTCAGCGGAACACTTCAGTATACTCCCGGAACAATAGGCGGCATCAAGGTCGACGGCACCACCTTCCATCATGGCGGTTTCTATCCTGCCTACACTACGGGCGTGCTTGCCATGATAGGCCAGTACATCTCGCTCACCAACCATACTCGTTACGTGCCTACGGTTGAGGCTCGTCAGGTGCTGAAACAGGCATTCCTCTCAATGCGCAATTACAGTAATATGTACGAGTGGGGCGTAGGCATCAGTGGCCGCCATCCGTTCGGCTCGTCGATGAAGGACGACGACATTGCCTCGTTTGCATATCTGGCACTTGCCGGCGACCTCTCGGGCGAAGGCAACAAGTTCGACCATCATCTTGCAGCCGACTATCTGCGCCTCTGCAAGAAGAACACTCCCGAAGCTGCCTACTTCCGTAAGGAGGGCATCAAGCCTGCCAAGGCTCCGCAGGGATTCTTCGTGTACAACTACGGTTCGGCAGGCATCTTCCGCCGCAGCGACTGGATGGTGACGCTGAAGGGCTACACCACCGACGTGTGGGGTTCGGAGATATACAAGAAGGACAACCGCTACGGCCGCTACCAGAGCTACGGCTCGGTACAGATTATGGGCTATCCGTCGCGTAAGGCGAGCGGTTTTGACGAGAATGGTTGGGACTGGAACCGCCTGCCCGGTACCACTACCATTCATCTGCCGTTCGACATGCTCGACAGTCCGCTGCCCGGCACTACTATGGCACACAGCAAGGAGAACTTCTCCGGAACGAGTTCGCTTGAGGGAATGAACGGTATGTTTGCCATGAAGCTAATGGAGCGCAAGATGAAGAACTTCACTCCCGACTTCGTAGCACGTAAGTCGGTGTTCTGTTTCGACAACCGTATGGTTTGTCTCGGCACCGGCATCAACAATAGCAACGCCTCTTATCCTACCGAGACCACTCTCTTCCAGAGCACATTCACTAAGGGCAAGAGCGACATCTACGTTGATGGCAAGCTGAAGGATGCTGCTTTCAGTCAGGAACTGAACGACGGCAAGGCACACTGCATTCAGGACGGCTACAACAACTACTACATCTTCAATTCAGGCGACGTGCGCGTGCAGATAGCCGAGCAGGAGTCGTGCCACGAGAAGACCCGCAAGCCAACTCAAGGAACGTTTGCCTCGGCATATATCAACCACGGTGTGTTGCCCAAGGATGCCTCATACGAATATCTGGTACTCGTACAGCCCACCAAGCAGGAACTTGACGCTGCCCGCAGCAAGGCGCCTTATCAGATACTCTGCAAGGACAACACTGCCCACGTTGTGACGGACAAGCTCACGGGTATCACAGCCTACGCTGCCTTCGACACCTATCAGCCGCAAGGCGACAAGCTGTTCAGTCTGATCCCTGCCGAGACAATGGTGATGCAGAAGGCTTCGGACAAGGGTGTCGTGATGAGCGTGTGCGACCCTAACCTGAATATCTCGGAGAAGACATTCACCACTAAGGAGCCGAGCCGACCCATCGTGAAGAAGATTGTGATGAAGGGCAAGTGGAACCTGGCACAGCCTAACGACAAGGTAAAGGTACAGACCACAGCCACGGAGACAACTCTCACTGTGACTTGCCAGCACGGTCAGCCGGTGGAGTTTAGGATGATTAAGGGATAAAGCCCTACCCACGGCCCCTCCCCGTAGGGAGAGGAGTGATGTGCTATGCAGGAGGTAAGGCACTAATAAAATGGAAAGGCTGACTCCGATTTCCATTGCATTCTACGCCCCGTAACGGGGTGAGTGATTTCAAGTTCGGCGGCATTCAGATACATTCTGGGTGCCGCCGTTCCGCGTCCATACAGCGGGTCGCCGAGTATCGGGGTGGCGAGTCCGAGAGGGTGGGCACAGTGTACGCGCAACTGATGTGTGCGCCCCGTGTGGGGAAATAGCCATACGAGGGTGCGATGGTTTTGTGTGCTTACGACACGATATGTGGTGACCGACGGTTTGCCATGCTCCATGTCGACACGTTGGCGCGGACGATCCGTTATGTCGGGCATCAGGGGCAGACTGATGGTGCCCTGCTGCAAGGCAGGAACGCCGTCGAGCACAGCCTCGTAGCGCTTGGCTGCGGTGCGGCAGGCAAACTGCTGCTGCAAGGAATGATAGGCTTCGAGGGTACGGGCTACAACCATCAGTCCGCTGGTGTCGCGGTCGAGCCGGTGCACCATTATCGGATTGCCGTCATACTGGTGCCAACGCTGGCGCATTATCGACTCTACGCTCTCCACATTGTCCTTGCCCGGCACCGAGAGCATGCCTGCCGGCTTGTCGACAACGCATATTGCGTCGTCCTCATACACTATCTTCAACCGCTCCGTTGCAGCAGCCATGAGTGGGTTTGGCTCAACGTCGAGTCCCTGCAACATGTGCGTCAGTATGGGCAGACACTTCGAACGGCATGCGGGATAATAGCTCAGATGATGGCGTATCTCCTGACGTGGCGACTCGCCCCACCAGAATTCAGCCATGCACACGGGCTGTAGTCCGTGGCTGTAGGCATACTGCAACAGTTTGGGTGCGCAGCAGTCGCCAGCCCCGGCTGGTGGAATGCCGTGTGTGGTGGTGCTGAATATGTCGATGAGGTTGCGCTCTTCGCCACGCGCGTTGAGCATGCGGTATTGCATGAAGAGCCACCGTTGCAGTTCGTCGCTCATGCTGCGGCGGCGCTGTCGCAATGCAGCTATGCGCTCGTCGTATTGAAATGTAAGGGCATGGGCAGCCGAGAGTTCCATGTCGAGACGTTGTTTCAGTCGGCGCAGGTCGGCTTTCAGCGTCTGGCTCTCGCGCGTCATGGCAGCCGCCTCTGCCTCGCTTATCTGCAAGAGCCCTGTCTGGGCATCGCTGCGACGGCGGTCGCGCTCAGCCTTAGCGCTCGCTATGCGCTGCTTCATGGCAGCAATACGGTCGGCAGCCTTCTGTCGCAGCGCCGCTTCTTCGGCTTTGACACGCTTGTATTCATCCGAATGGCGTATGCAGTCTATCTCTCTGTTGATGTCGGATATGCTGCGTTCGGTCACCTTAAAGTGTCCGTCGGGCTGTTGGGCATCGAATACGGGTGGCACAAAGTAAGCCCAGTCGTTGCGACCGGCAAGCAATCCGGAGTAAGCAGCAATAAATCCCAATGCCCCCTCAGAGCCATCGGATTCTTCACTCTTCACTCTTCGTTCTTCCCTCACCACCAGTACACCGAACATTTTGCCACAACTCGTCTCGCCCTGCCATACGCCCGACTCGACGATGTGGTGCTCGACTTCGGCGGCGGCAAGGCGGCATAGCGGATGCGGCTCGTAGCAAAACGGGAAGGTGAACTGGTGGGGTGGCTGTATGTCGGTATTTAAATGATGTACGATTTTATTCATAGTGACAAGTAGACGAGTAGACGAGTAGACATGCTTTGTCTACCCACGTGAATACTCATTTGGCGTGATGCCGTAGGTTTTCTGAAACACTTTTGAGAAATAGCTTGAGTTGGAGAATCCCACCATATACATCACCTCCGACACCGAGAACCGTCCCTCGCGCAGCATGATGGCGGCGCGTTGCATGCGTATATGGCGAATGAATTCAACGGGAGTCTTGCCCGTCATCTGCTTCACCTTGCGATAGAGCAGCTTCGAACCCAGTCCGAGCAATTCCTGGAGGCGCGTAACGTTGAAGTCGGAGTCGGCTATATGCGCCTCTACGGTGTCTGTAATCTTGGCGAGCAGACGAGCGTCGGCAGTGTCGATGTCAATGTCTTTTGGTGTTGCGGTGTCGCTGCCAGCGTGCTGAGTTGACGTTGAGGCTGTCTGAGCAGGTGCAAAGCCGATAGTCACGACGGTAAGGTTGTCGGTGCTCTCCACTGCTGTCAGCGCCCCTTGCTGCTCGGCAAATTCACGAACGAGGGCGAGCGTGTTGGTGGAGTCGGGCTTGCTGTTGTCGGCTACTGAGTAGTAGCGGTTGAACACAAACGGTATGTCGGTCTGATGTATCGTCATGCCGGGTATCGACACGTTCAGCTTCACCCTCTTGTCGTCGGCTGTAAGGGTCAGGTGTAGGGGCTCGTCGTCGGTGCGGTTGTTGACGGCGAAGTCGATAAGCTCAGCCAGTACGGGCTGCAGGCGCACCACGTCGACACACACGTAGGCAGTAGGCACATCGGTGCGATAGTCAATCTCCACCGCCTTGCCGTAGCGCGAGCGTGCATCGTCGGCTGCGCGTCGGCAGAAATCAACGATGTCGAGCGTTGTCTTCGGTGTATAGTCGGAGTCGGTTTTGGATTGCTGCACGTCGAGAGCCTTATACACAAGCATGTTCATGTCAACTACGTCGTGGCGCATCTGCTCCAGTCGACGCACGCCGCTGGTGTCCTTTTCGGCATGAAGCATGTCGAGCACCGAGCCGAACAGCGAGCCGAGCGGCTGCTTGATCTGTCTCGACAGATTGTCGAAGAACTGCGAGCGTGCTGCCGACTCCTGCATGATGCGCTCCTTGGCGGCACGCTCCTCGTGCAGACGGCGTCGCATCATGTAGAAGTTCATTATCCACACGAGCAACGCTGCGACGACAAGCAGATACACTATCTTTGCCCATATCGACCAGTACCATGGCGGAAGGATGGTAACGCCATAGCTGAGCACGTCGTCGCTGGCTTCGCCCAAGGCATCAATCTGGCGCACTTCAAGCGTATAGCTGCCCGGAGGAAGGGCGTTGTAGCTTATCTCGTGGCGCTCGCCGTGCATGTATTGCCACGTGCGGTCGATGCCTTTCAGACGATAGGCGTACACGCAGGGTTGCTGTCCCGAGAAGGGAAGGTCGGACAGTTGGAACGTGACGTTGTTCTGTGTGGAGGCGAGCGTCACTGCCGACAGATATGCCGTGCTGCCCTCTTCGGGTACAAACGACTTGCCGTCGACCATCATGCCCGACATGAACATGTGGCTGTGCTGCCGCTTCTCGTTCATACGGGCAGTGGGTATGCTCACCACAGCGTCGTTGCCGCCAAGCAGAACGCTGCCTGACACGCGGTCGTAACAGATGGCAAGCGGACGGAATCCGGGCACGGCGAAGCGTAGCGATGTTCCGTCGGCACGCAATATGCAGCAGTCGTTGCCCATGACAGCCCACATGTCGCCCTCTACCTGACACAGCATTGCAGAGGCTTCGTCTCCATATCCGGCTATGCTGAAGCTGCGGTCGGCGCCGGCAGAGATTCCGAAGCGGCGTATCTCACCATCCATTGCCGCCCAGAGGTTGCCCTCACGGTCGGCAGCAAGGTCGTTGATGATGCGGTCTTTGCCTACGACGTGCTCCACACGCATCGTCTTGGGGTCGATACGGTCGAGTCCGCGGTCGTACATTCGCGCCCATATGCGGCCGCGTCCGTCCCTGACGAGCTGCCACACGTGTATGCCCTGCAATTGCGAGAGCAGATGTCGGTCGGCTACTACCACGCCATCGGTGGCGTTGAGCAGCTTCTGCTTAGCCACCACGAAAACGCCTCCCATATACGAGCATATCCAGTAGCGTCCCATTCCGTCGTCCACAACGTCGTAAGCCCACGCCGTGCTGTAGCGTTGCGAGTGGTCTACCACCACGACGTTGCGCATCTGTCGTGTCTGCGGATTGTATATGTTGAGTCCGTGGTCGGTGCATACGAGCACACGGCCTTCACGGTCTGAATAGACACGGCGCACACGGTTGTGCGACATATAGTGTGTAGTTGAGGTCTGCCGATACCACGCCATGTCGGCACCCGCATCGGGCAGGAATCCATGCCGTGCGCTGTAGGCGATGAGTCCGTTGGTGCCTCCGAGCCACAGCATGTTGTCTGTGCTGCGGAATATGAGATGCAGACAGTTGCCGTCGCCCGTACGTGTGATGTCGCTGAGCGGAGTGTAGGTGTAGAATGGACGCTGCTGTATCTCGGACACGCCCTGGTCGGTGCCAGCCCAGAGGTTGCCCCAGCGGTCGCTGAACACCGCCCACACTATGTTGTTGGTTATGGAGCGAGCCGAGCGCGAGTCGTGCAGAGCATGGCGCACGGCATTTGTTACCTTGTTATATATGAACATTCCGTTGTCGGTGCCGGCATATATATTGTCGCCGTGTAGCGCGAGCGACTTGATGGAGTTGCCTGCGAGCGGGGCTACGGGCTGGAATGTGCGCCAATCATAACGGTATAGCGCACCCTCAGTGCCTATCCATACGTCTTGGGTGCCACGGTCGGGGGTAAGAGCGTTGACAAGCGGTTGCGGACTGTTGCCTATTGATATGCGGCGCATGCTGCCATTGGGCAAGCGTAGCGCCAGTCCGCTTAAGGTTCCGACAAGCAGTCCGCGAGGGGTGGACAGCAGCGAGTACACGTTCTGCAACTGTCGGTTCTCCAGACGTATGTCGTTGTCGGCGAGGCTGCAGCTGTACAGTCCCGTCGCGCTGCCCATCCATAGGCGTCCTTCGTGCATAGCCACGGCACGAATGTCCTTGGGCGACTGACCGAGGGGTTGCTTGTAGCGTCCGCTTCGTATGTCGTATACGAGCAGTCCGCGCTCCGTTCCCATATATATGATGTTGTGGCTGACGAGCATCGAGTGTATGCGTGTGGCTATCGTAGTACCGTTGGCAGAAATGTTGTGCTGAATGGTGCGGTAGCCGTCGTACGAGTATAGTCCGCCCTCAGTGCCGAGCCATACCATTCCCTGCTCGTCCTGTGCAATGGAGCACACGGTCGATGCCTCGGCAATGGATATATTGCTGAAGGTCTGGGCAGATGTCAGCGCTGAGAGTAGCGTAAGGATAAAGGTAAAAAGTAAATTCTTCATTCCAACGTTAGTGGATTATGGTGTATTTTTTATGTTTTTGTTTCACGGCGTTAAATTACAAAAAAAATGTCAGACACGGAAGACATTTCGGTCTTTTGCTCTTTACATTTTTGCCAAACCCTTTGTTTATGGGCGTTTGCGGGCGTTTTTGTCTGTTTTGTTTTGTCTTTTGTCCAATATGTAATGCGGTGTTTTTATCAACTGTCGTAATTTTGCAACCGACGAAAAACCTATCCGTTTCAAATCTTCAAGAGTGAACGAATCCAAATTAAAAAACCATAATTTACCTAAACGTTTTCAACATGAACCAAACAAAAGGAAACAAACGTAGCCGTTTCTTTGCGTTGCTTATGGCCGGTGTACTCTCGGCAGCTTCGCTTTCGGCGCAGACGCAGAACCGCACCATCAAAGGTTGCATTACTGACGCCAACAACAAAGAACCGCTTATGGGTGCCACTATCACACTCGACGGTGGCAAGACGGGTGCCGTGACCGACCTCGACGGCAACTACACTCTCATCGTTCCGGCAGGAACCAAGCAAATCACAGTATCTTATATTGGTTATATAGCCAAAACCGTACAGCTCAAAGGCGACGTAATCAACATCACACTCGACTCCAACGACCGTCAGCTGGGCGAGGTTGTGGTGGTGGGTTATGGTACCGCACGCAAGAGCGATCTTACGGGTTCGGTGGCAACTGTCAGTGCCAAGGACTTCAACAAGGGCTCTATTTCGTCGCCCGAGCAGCTCATCAATGGCAAGGTTTCGGGTGTTCAGATCATGTCGAACTCCGGTTCGGCATCGGCAGGTAGCACTATTCGCGTACGTGGTGGTGCTTCATTGAACGCTTCTAACGACCCGCTTATCGTGCTCGACGGTGTGCCTTTGGAGCACGGCGGAATCTCGGGCAATAGCGACAACTTCCTCAGCATGATCAATCCGGCCGACATCGAGAGCATGACTGTGCTGAAGGATGCTTCGTCGACAGCCATCTATGGTTCGCGTGCGTCGAACGGTGTAATAATCATCACCACAAAGAAGGGACAGCAGGGAGGCGTGAAGGTCAACTTCAACACTACCAATAGCATCCAGACTCGCGCCCAGATGGTGGAAATGCTGAGCCGCGACCAATTTGTGAACGTTATCAACCAATATGGTACCGACAACCAGAAGTCGCTCTTGGGCGATGCCAATACCGACTGGAACGACGAGGTTTATCGCACTGCTTTCGGCACCGACAACAACTTGAGCGTCAGCGGTAGCATGGGCAAGTGGCTGCCGTTCCGCGTGTCGGTGGGCTATTTCAACCAGAGCGGATTGGTACGCAAGGACAATGTGGAGCGCTGGACGGGCAACGTTGTGCTCACTCCAAGCTTCTTCCAGGATCACCTGAAGCTGACCATCAACGCCAAGGGAACGCTCAACAACAACTCGTTTAATAATGGCGGAGCCGTCTGGGCAGCCGCAACATTCAACCCCACCATACCCGTTTATTCTGGCAATAATAGCTACGGCGGATTCAACGAGGCTCTCGATGCCGACGGTTATCCCGTGAATGCTGGTGTGAGAAACCCTCGCGGACTGGTTGACCTATATGATTCGAAGAGCAAGGTGAGCCGCTTCATCGGTTCGATGGACGTAGACTATAAGGTTCACTTCCTGCCCGAACTCAAGTTCCACGCCACTGTCGGAGCCGACTATGCCAAGGGCGACGGCACCATCTATGTGCCGGGATATGCAGCCCAGGCATTCAACAAGGACGAGTCGTTGAGCGGTAGCGACTACAAGTATGGTCCGCAGAAGAACGAGAACCGTCTGCTCACTCTCTATGCCAACTACGCCAAGTACTTCGACGAGCTTAAGAGCAACGTAGACCTCACCGCCGGTTACGACTATCAGTACTGGAAGAGCACCACACCTCTTTATTATACCAAGAGTGGAGCAGGCACAACGCTGTCTACAGTGAAGGCTTCGGACTATCGCCACGTGATGCTGTCGTACTACGGTCGTCTGAACTATTCGTTCGACGGCAAGTATCTCCTTACAGCTACTGTTCGTCGCGACGCTTCTTCACGATTCTCTAAGGACACCCGTTGGGGTACCTTCCCGTCAGTAGCATTGGGCTGGACATTGACCGAGGAGCCGTGGCTGAAGGACAACAAGGTGCTCTCCAACCTCAAGCTCCGCGCCTCGTACGGTGTTACGGGCCAGCAGGAAGGCATCGGCAACTACAACTATCTGCCCGTCTACACTTCGAGTGTGACTGGTGCCGAGGCGCTCATCAACGGACAGTACATCAAAACTTATCGCCCGGAGGCATACGTAGAGAACCTGAAATGGGAGACAACATCATCTTGGAACTTCGGTGTTGACTTCGGATTCCTCAAGGGAAGACTCACTGGAGCTGTCGATTTCTATACACGTAAGACAAAGGACCTGCTCGCTTCGGTACCGACAGCAGCCGGCACCAACTTCTCGAAGACAATCCTCACCAATGTGGGCAATGTGGACAGCAAGGGTGTTGAGGTTTCGCTCAACGCTACACCTATCCAGACTAAGGACTGGGAGTGGAACCTGAGCTACAACTTCACATGGCAGAACATGAAGGTGAAGAACCTTTCGCTCACCAAGGGTGGCAACCAGACCAATGTCAAGGTGGGCCCGTCGATCGATGCTTATCAGTTCCAGGTACTCACTGAGGGCTACGAACCGTACATGTTCTATGTATATCATCAGCTCTACGACCGCGAGACGGGCAAGCCAATCGAAGGCGCTTATGCCGACCTTAACAAGGATGGCGAGATAAACGAAGCCGACCTCTACCGCTATCATTCGCCCGCTCCTAAATATATTATGGGTCTCAGCACTTCGCTCCGCTACAAGCAGCTTACTCTGGGCATGAGTTTCCGTGCCAACATCGGCAACTACGTATATAACGGTATGGCAATGAACGCTGGCGCATGGGAGACCGTGAGCTACAACAACTCACAGCTCAACAACCTCAACGCAAGCTTCCTGAAGACCGGATTCAAGACCCGCCAGTATCTGTCGGACTACTATGTGGAGAACGCTTCGTTCCTTAAGCTCGACAATCTCAGCCTCAGCTACAACGTGGGCAAGATAAGCAAGTGGGCATCGCTCACCGTGTCGGCTATGGTTCAGAATGTGTTCACCATCACGGGATACTCGGGAGCCGACCCTGAGGTGCCCAACGGAATGGACAACTCGTTCTACCCACGTCCACGCACTTACTCACTCAGCCTCGGACTGCAGTTCTAAGGGAAGAGTGAAGAATTAAGAGTGAAGAATCCTAATGCTTTAAATACTAAAAAGAAAACTATAATGAAACTAAAGAATATATTATACGGCGTGATGATGGGAACTGCGGTGCTGACCGGCACTACAAGTTGTGTTTCCGATCTCGACCAATATCCTAAGACGGAAACCACCTCGAAGGATGTCTATACTTCACTGGCCAACTACGAAGCGGTGCTTGGCAAGATATACGCTTCAATGGTAACGAGCGGTCAAGGCAAAGGCGGCGACAACAAAGACATGGAGTCTGTACTGAACGCTGGCAACGGTTTCGACTATATGCGTATGTTTATCAATCTGCAGGAGTGCGGAACCGATGAGTTTGCCTCTACCTGGCTCACTGGCGAGCAGACCACCGGACTGAGTTATCTCTCATGGGATGCCAACGACGCTTGGGTGTCTGACATGTACTATCGTATATATTACAACATCGCACTCTGCAACGAATTCCTGCGCAATGCCAACAGCGCCAACTTCTCGGGTGCTGACGCTGAGAAGATGAAGGAGTATAAGGCTGAGGCACGTTTTATGCGCGCACTGTTCTACTATCACGCCCTCGACTTCTTCCGCAACATCCCTATGGTGACCGAGAACGACCCCGTGGGCAGCTATATTCCTCCACGCTACACCGCACAGCAGACCTTCGACTATATCGAAAGCGAACTGAAGGACTGCGTAGGCGACATGCTTCCTGCCTCTACATGTCCTTATGGCCAGGCTTCGCAGGGCGCTGCCTACACTCTGCTTGCCAAGCTCTATCTCAACAGCGAGACCTATACTGGCGTGGCTAAGTATGCCGAGTGTAAGGAGGCTTGCGAGAAGGTGATGAACATGGGCTACTCGCTTGAGTCGGACTATAGCAAACTGTTCAATGCCGACAACCATAAGCGCACCAACGAGATTATCTTCGCTCTGCCCGTAAGCGCTGAGCATACTGTGAGCTGGGGTGCTTCTACCTACTTGGTTTGCGGACAGCTGAGCATGTCGAATGCCAATCAGAATGTTGCTGACTTCGGCGCTACAAATGGCTGGAGTTCGTTCCGTCTGCGTCCGGAGTTTGTCGACAAGTTCACACAGACCGACATCGACGGCAATGGTGACAAGCGCTGCAAGTTCTTCACCAACGGACAGAGCAAGGACATAACAAGCATGACCGACGAAAACGCTGGCTATCTCTCGGAGAAGTGGAGCAATGTGAAGGACGACGGCACAACAGCTTCTAATTCATCCAACGACGGTGTGGAGACCGACTTCCCGCTCTTCCGTCTTGCCGATGTGTACTTGATGTATGCCGAGTGCGTGGTTCGAACAGGTGGCGACTGGGACAACTGGGCTGGCGGTACAGATGCTACCGACCCGACGGTGATTGCTTCGCGCAAGCAGGGCGCTATCTACTGGATAAACCAGCTGCGTGAGCGTGCTGGCAATACGGATGTATGGGCTAACAACTTCGACAACAACGACGCTATGTTGCAATTTATTCTCGACGAGCGTGCCCGCGAGCTGTATCATGAGGGCTACCGCCGCACCGACTTGGTTCGTTTCGGCGAGTTCACTACCAATAAGTACGTATGGCAGTGGAAGGGTGGCACACACGACGGTCAGGCTGTAGATAGCAAGTACAACATCTATCCTATACCTAACACCGAGCTTACTGCCAACCCCAATCTTCATAATGAAGGATACTAAAAAGGGAAAAGTGAAGAGTGAAAAGTGAAGAATCCTATAGTTTTATAGATTAATTACTAATCATAAAGTTCAATTTACATAAAACATGAAAAAGATATTTGGAAACTTGATTATGCTTCTCTGCGCACTCACCGCACTGGTGAGCTGCGACGAGAGTTGCGACAAGATATACTTGGATGGATTTAAGGCATCCAATTTGATGGCATCGGCATCGGACGTGGCGCTGTCGGTCGACAACAGCAAGGACATCGTGCTGTCGATGGCTTGGCAGAACCCTACATTGCTTTCGAGCGACGACACTAAGCCGGCAGGCAACGGCACGCTGCTCACTTATCTCCAGGCTTCAGCCTCAGAGGACTTCGAGACGGTGAAGGAATATACAGTCAGCAATCTGTCGAAGGTATTTGTGGGTGCCGACCTCAATGCTGTGGCAAAGGATTTGGGATTGACTCCAGGCGAGAGCGCACCTCTTTATTTCCGCATCAAGAGTCAGATGGGCGCCAATATGGATGCTGCCTACAGCAACGTATGTCAGGTTAATGTGACACCGTATCTCATCGACATGAGCTACATAAACATTCTGGACAAGGATAAGGACAATGTGCTGACCCATCTCTACTCGCCCGCATCTGACGGAATATACACCGGCTATATGAACGCATCGGCATGGTTCAACTTCTATGGTAAAGAGAACGATGGAACCGTATGGGGCAACTCGGCTACAGACGGCACCTTCGCCATCGACAACACCGAGAGCGCATGGAACTTCTGGTTCCCCGGTGTTGCCGGCATCTACTACACCGTGATCGACACTAAGGCTAAGGAATGGAAGGCAACTCTCTTGAAAACAGTGAAGCTGAACGGTGAGGACATGACTTACGATGCTCCTAACTATGCTTGGGTGAAGGTTGTAACGACAACTGCCGACAACTCGCCTATCACCATTGCTGCTACGGGTGCCGAATACAGCAAAGCTACCGACACCGATGATGCCGCTGCTGTAGCCAAGACATTGAACTACACTCTCGCCGACGGCAAGATGACCGATTCGGATGCTGCGGGTAGTGTGAACATCAGCAAGGCTGGCACATACACCATCACCGTTAAGGTGGGCGAGAAGAGCGAATTGACTTACTCAATAGAGTCTGGCGACAACTCAACTCCAGAACTAGAGGCAAGCAACACGCTCTGCATGTTCACCAAAGACGGCAGCTCACTCCTTGCCGTTATGACCAAGGTGAGCGACGGTGTCTATACCTGCAAGTACAAGCCGAGCGCTTGGGAGAACTTCCGCTTCATATTTGTAGGCGACGGAAAGGACGACAAGCAGACATGGTATGGTGCCGATGGCGAGCAGTTCAAGCTGACTTCGGACGGCACAGCTTGGGATATTTGGTTCGGTGAAGAGAATGGCGAGACAGAGTTTACAGTCACTGCCGACCTCAACACCATGACTTGGAAATACGAATAACTAATAAACGACAAATAACAATGAAGAATATTATAGGAAAGACATTATTGCTGGCATCAGCTTTGCTGTTCTCTATAACAGGCACAAGTTGCAGTAACGACGACAATGCTACTCCCGAGAAGGAGAAGACATACGACATGACGGGCTTCGCTAAGGGCGCCGACGTGAGTTGGCTGACCGAGATGGAGCAGAACGGAAAGAAGTTTTACGATGCCAACGGAAAGGCAACGGAGTGTATGGCGCTACTTCGCGACCTCGGAACCAACTCTGTACGTCTGCGTGTATGGGTGAACCCTGACGGCGGATGGAACGCCAAGGACGACGTTCTGACCAAAGCTTGGCGCGCAAAGAACCTCGGCATGCGCCTGATGATTGATTTCCACTACTCTGATTCGTGGGCTGATCCAGGCAAGCAGAACATTCCTGCCGCATGGAACGGCTTCAAGGACGACCTCGACAAGATGAAGGCAGCCGTGGCAAGTCATACTACTGACGTGCTGCAGGCATTGAAGAACAACGGCATCGACGTGGAGTGGATACAGATAGGCAACGAGACACGTACCGGAATGCTCTGGTCTTTGGGCAAAGTAAGCAACAATAACTTCGCCAACTATGCCGCTCTCAACAACGCCGGATATGATGCTGCCAAGGCTGTTTATCCCAATGCACAGTGCATGATACACATCGACCGTGGCAACGAGATAGGCGGTTTCACATGGATGTTTGACGGACTGAAGGCTGCCGGTGCCAAGTGGGACGTTATCGGCATGTCGCTCTATCCCGAAGACGACAATTGGCAGAAGGCTACCGACGACTGTCTTGCCAACATCTCAACCCTCGCCTCACGCTACAACTGCAAGGTTATGGTCAGCGAGATTGGTATGCCGTGGGATTCGGAGAATGCCGCTGCCATGATGAAGAAGATGGTTGACGGCTGCAAGGCAAAGCCTGAATGTCTTGGAATTTTCTACTGGGAACCCGAATGCTACGGCGGCTGGAACGGATACAGCAAGGGGGCCTTCACATCGGAGGGCAAACCGACCGATGCGCTGAACGCTTTCAAGAATTGAGAGTTCAGAATCGAGAGTTGGAAATTGAAAGCCGAGAATTATTACTAAACTCAATATATGATAATCATTTAATATTTAATCAATGAATCGTTTAAATACATTAATATCTAACATGCTCAACAGCATACCTCTCCCCTCCCTGCGGGGGAGGGGCAGGGGGTGGGGCTTCTGGGGCTTCTGCGCCCTTTATCTCGCTGCATCCCTCACAGCCTCGGCTCAGCGCAGCACAATCAATCTGAAGCAGTGGCAGTTCTCGCGCGACAGCATCAACTACTCTCCCGTCACTGTTCCGCACGACTGGGCTATCAACGGACCCTTCGACAAGAAGTGGGATCTTCAGTTTGTTGCCATAGAGCAGAACGGCGAAAAGGAGAAGACGGAGAAGTCGGGACGCTCGGGCGCTCTGCCTTGGATAGGACGTGGATTCTATAAGACCACAGTCAACTTGAAGCGACTGCCCAAGATGGCTGTACTGGAGTTTGACGGAGCCATGGCAGACCCTCATGTGTATATTAATGGTAAGCTGGCGGGCCACTGGGTTTACGGATATAACGCTTTCCGTGTTGATGCCGCGCCATATTTGAAGAAAGGCAGAAATGAGATAAGCGTGAGCCTCAACAACCGCGAGGAGAGTTCGCGATGGTATCCCGGTGGCGGAATATATCGTCCCGTGCAACTCGTGACTAATGCCGACGCAGCCACAATCAATCCTTGGGGCTGCTACTTCCGCACAGAGTCTATTGCCGACGGCAAGGCTGAGGTGAGCATCTGCACCAATATAAATAATGTAGACAAGACTCTCTCGATAGAAAACCAGCTTGTCGACAATGCCGGCAAAGTGGTTGCGCAGTTCAAATACGGCGACTTCGACGCTCAGGGCAATGTAGTGAAGACGCTGACCGTGGACAATGCTCAGCTATGGTCGCCCGAATCGCCTTATCTTTATAAGCTCGTCACACGTCTCTACCGCAACAACAAGCTTATAGACCAGACCCAGCAGAAGGTGGGCATACGCACAGTCAGCGTGTCAAGGTATGACGGTTTTCAGCTGAATGGAGTTTCGCGTAAGATAAAGGGCGTGTGTCTGCATCACGACCTCGGTCCAATAGGTGCCGCAGTGAACAAGGCTGCGCTCATCCGACAGATACGCACGATGAAGGATATGGGTTGCGACGCCATACGCACGGCTCACAATATGCCGTCGACATGGCAGATGGAGATATGCGACTCGATGGGTATGATGGTGATGGCAGAGAGCTTTGACATGTGGATTTATCCTAAATGCAAGAACGGATATGCCCTCAACTTCAAGCAGTGGGCTGACAAGGACATAGAGAACCTTGTGCTCAACCACCGCAACCATCCCTCAATCATAATGTGGAGCATTGGCAACGAGATACCAGAACAATGGAGCGAGGAGGGCAGAAATATCTCCAAGCACTTGCAGGACCTTTGCCATAAGTTCGACCCTACACGTCCGGTGACGCAGGGAATGGATCGTGCTGAGGATGCCTTGAAATCGGGCTTCGCCCAAGTGATGGACGTTCCGGGATTCAACTATCGTGTACACAAGTACGACAAAAATATAAAACAACTGCCTAAGGGATTCCTCCTTGGTTCGGAGACAGCCTCTACAGTCAGCTCACGTGGTGTGTATAAGTTCCCAGTTGAGGCTTCCGACTCGAAGACATATGCCGATGGACAATGTTCAAGCTATGATGTGGAATATTGTCCGTGGAGCAATCTGCCCGATGATGATTGGCGCATGCAGGACGACCGCGACTATGTGATAGGTGAGTTTGTATGGACCGGCTACGACTATCTGGGTGAACCGTCGCCCTACGACGAGTATTGGCCGTCGCGTTCGAGCTACTTCGGCATCTGCGACCTTGCGGGTCTACCCAAAGACCGTTACTGGTTGTATCGCTCACACTGGCGCAAGGACGACCCGACGCTGCACGTTCTGCCGCACTGGACATTCCCCGGACGCGAGGGCGAGACTACACCGGTGTATTGCTACACGTCGTATCCGATGGCAGAACTCTTCGTCAACGGCAAGAGTCAGGGCCGTATCACCCACAACCCCAACTCACGACTTGACCGCTACCGCCTGCGTTGGAACAATGTGAAGTACGAGCCGGGCGAGATACGTGTCGTGGCTTACGACTACGACGGCACGCCTAAGGCAGAAAAGACAATACGCACGGCTGGTGCTCCGGCACGCATCGTGCTGAAAGCCGACCGCAGCAGCATCTCGTCGAAGGGCGAAGACCTTGCATTTGTAACCGTGTCGGTAGTAGACAAGGACGGCAACGCGTGTGCCACGGCAACCAACAAGATGAAATTCCATGTGACGGGCGCTGCCAAATTCCGCGCAGCCTGCAACGGCGACGCCACATCGCTCGTGCCATTCAACTCAACCGAGATGCCGCTGTTCAGCGGTGAGCTCGTGGTTGTTGTGGAAGGACTGAAGCACGGCACGGCAACGCTTAGCGTGTCGGCAGAGGGAATGCCAATGGCAACACTACCGATAACAGTAGAATAATATAGAGAAATTTCGCAAGTTTGCCGCTCGGCTTCGCCGCTTGCTTTGCAAGAACTTGCTCTGTCAGTAAACGAGTAGACACACCCTAACTCGTTTACTGACAGCATGTCGAAGACATAAGAAATCCGAGAACACAAAGAAAGTGAGCATAGCAAAGGTAATCATCTGAAGACAGGTAATACCGCACTTCATTGAATCAAGTTGCTTTTGTATCTTCATCTTGTTATGGTTTATATATTAAAGAAAGCATTATCTCGCGTCCACGCAAGGCAGTAATGGATTGCATAGTCATCATATTGGCAACTGTAGAATAGGAATATGATTTATTATTGAGCAAATTGCTTACTTTCAATTCCAGATTTATGTGTGTCATTTGGTAGACAAGCGAACCGTTGCCCATGAAAATATCTTTGTATTTTCCTATAGCAACTTTATTGTGGTAATACTCGCCGTCAACTGTCACTCTGAATCTATTCACAGGTACAACAACCGACATTTCATGCAGCCAATTGCAGAACGAGGTTCTGGTACTGTATTCGCTTTTCATGTCATTATACGAAAATCTTAACAAATATCTTACTGTCATGTCCTTAATTGGCGACACTACAAATGAGCCTGTAGTGTTCAACATATTGTATTGGGTATTCACCAAATGTTCATTCTGCACCATCTTGGTGTTGTTGTGGGTATATAAGCCTTGCAACGACAATTTGCCGTTAAGCCATTGTATACCTTGTTGTAGCCTCAATGTACTCTGCCAACTGTCGCCTTTTGTAGCCTTTGCTGAAAGTCCCCAAACAAAATAATCCCCAACCGATTCCTGCGTCATCGTGTATGGCCTGTCTGAAAATGTTCTTGAAATCGATGCGTTAATATGGGTGCCTTTTATGGCATTATGGTATAAAATGGAATATCTGAATGTCTTTGATTTTTCTACCTCATATCCATAGTAGCCTTTATTGAATGTCATATAGTCCTGCATAATCAAAGAACCGAAAAAACGGTTGAAGTCGACTGGAGATACATCATATCCACCATAAACCGACATTGTCAGACGTGACGTAATATTCCATCTGACGTTTGCTGAAGGTGAAACGGAAAACATGTATTTACCTGCATCATGACTGTATTTGTAATAAGTGTTCTCTATGGGAGCAGAAACGGTAAAGGTGACGTCGGTCTTTCGGTAATCGATTTGCGGTTTGGCATATAACTGTAAATATCCAAAACTACTTTTATCTGTCAATAGTCCTAATGAATCCGGCAGTCCGCTTGCCGACACATCCAAACGATTAAGCAATCCTTTCACTCCAGCTTTCAATTGCAAGTTGAGTCTTCCTATAGTCCAACCTCCCATACCGTAAGTATCGGTAGTATATAGCCTTTGTGTCAGATTCTGCCGTATCATAGAGTCTACGTCCAAATACTGTGGACGATTCTGTATGGAATTGTTGGAATAGAAAGAGACCAAGGTCTTTCCTATACGGCGTATGATATACAAATTGTCCTTTATATTGAATATAGGGACGTTTGCATATTGTCTGTGTGGATTAGTTCCAGTTTCATTCAATCGTTCAGAAAGCCACTTCAAGTCTCCCGTCAAAGAGTTGCGCAAATAGCTCTTTGAGGCATTATGCTCATATTTAAGCGATGCGTATAGGTTGTTGCCTTTCTCATTCCATGCCTTTGAGTTGCTTACCACTCTGTTGCCATTAGGCTTGATGTACGTTGTGTTGCGTTGTCCCCATGCTTTTGCCTTCTCGTTATTGTAAACAAGTTGAAATTTCAGTTGTGTGTCATCATTCAATTTTTTTAGCATATTTACAGTTGCGGCATGACTCCTGTTGAACAAGCTGTGATTACGTCCAATTGCAGAAGCAGCAGGAGAAGATAAGACTATAAAATCTTTAGGTTGCAGTTCTGCAGATTCTTCAATGTTGTACAGGTTGGTTGACTCACGGCTGATGTCAAGGCCAGTATTGTTGGTCTTGTATGTCAGCATGGTTTGGAATTTTGATTTCAGCCATAATCCGAATCCTTCCAATAGCCACAGTCCTTTATCTCCATTCCCATAATCAGATGCATTGTCACCATATCCACCTGCCATTTTCCAGGAGGTCACCCAATGGCTTTTTGCACCGTCCTTCATCTTTAGATTGACGGCGGCATCATCCGTGAATGTGAAGTCTTCCAATACACGTATAGGTTGATGTTTGCGCATGACTTCCACGGCTCCAACTTCTCCTTGTGGCAACGTGTTGGTTGCCACACCGTACTTACTGCCAAGCATGTCAAGCCCTTCTATGTAGAACTTGCTTATAGGCTTGCCTTCATAAGAGATTTTCCCGGACTTCTTGTCAACGTCAAATCCGGGGATTTTAGCAATTACATCACCAATAGATTTGTCATTGCTGTTGGCAAATGCACTGACAATGTAGCTAACAGTATCACCACGCTCATGCACCTTGGCTGATTTAACGACAACATCTTTCAGTGTGATTGCAGCGTTGTGCATTTTCATAGTAAGGCTTTTCATGTTGTTTTTTACCGACACTTGCTGATCGGTAAAACCTAACAGACTGAAATTAAGAGTGTCGCCAACTTCTGCTTCTATCGAAAAATAGCCTTTGTCACTACTCGTTGTATATCCTCGCATTTTATAATGCGCACCAAATCTTTTGACAATGACCGAAGCTAAAGGCTTATTTTCATCATCAATTATATGTCCGCTGACCAATACCTGTGCAGTAATTGGTAAGGAAAACAAAACCGATAATATAATAGAAACAATGCATCTCATTCTAATTCCATTTTGGGTATTATGAATGTACCTTTAGGATACCTTGATGGAGCACTGGTTTCCTTAAGAAACTTTTTCCTGTCAATATCGGTCGCCTTTTTGTTGTAGTAGTTATAAAATTTAATGGGAGTCAGTCCCTTTGTCAAAATTTTATATCCTTCTATTTTCAGAAAGCCACTACTCTCTGCTTGCAGCACAAGACCTGGCAACCCTCCAAATTTCCACGGTCCGATAGACAATGGGATGTCAAACGTAAACCATACTTTCCAATGTCTACCGCGAAAAGTAGTCTCTGCCATTTGACATTCATATCCAAGAATAGTTTTAACAGAATCCGCTATCACATTCCAATCCATCTTTGGCGTATCTTTGATTTTGAAAAATTCACCCATAGAACTCCTATATATGGTGATATCATTATTGGTCAAGTCTCTGTAAAGAAATTCTTTATAAGATGGAGTTTTCGTCGGGTATTTACTGAAATCATCCGGATGCGATGCCCAATCCATTATTTCATCATATAGTATTTTATTGCCCCCAGGAACAGAACTTAGGGAGTCGTGCCTAAGATTCTCGTAACAGAAGTATTGACTTTGCTTCTTGCCACATCTTAAGATATATATGTTGTTTCCTCGCATATATGGCGACTTTTTCATGTCCGCATCATAAGAAGCAGAGTAATGAATTTCAAGTATGGAAGGCTCTATCTCATGAGTATCTTCGGCATGTACTTGAAAACAGTTGAACATTGTGAGTAGTAAAAATAACAATTGTTTCATACATAAAATGATTTGAAGGAATGACTAAAGTATAATCCCACACAATTTAATAATATTAATAGAATGTGAGTGGTGTGCAATGCAATAATCCAAAGAGTAATGTTATTTATTGCAAATATAATCATTTTTCTTCACAATTTACTTATTTCGTCTGTTTTTCTGTTTTTTTTAACCCCAATCGGTCATTAGGATTTCTCTGTGTCCTGAACAACGACATGAAGTTGTATGCCATGACAATATTTGCATTTTCCGTCGCTCAAAACTACGAGTTGAACGCACAAGGAATTCCTTGGCTCGAAATTCGTGAGCTTTGAGCGATTTGTGTTATGTGGCTTATAGTCAGTAAGTTATAATGTTTGTGGCTTCGACAGACAATTTTTAGCGAAGCAAAAATGCTCCTTTTGGTTTCAACGGGACTCCTTTTGCCTTCTCACTGTAGTCCTTTTAGAAGTCAAAAGGACTACAGTTGCATAGCAAAAGGACTACATTTGGAAGTGAAAGAAGCTCCGAATTGGGAGTAGGGTGGTGTCGGGCACAGTAAAAACCACTAAAAACGCTCTCTCCAATCTCTATAATCGATTTTTCATTTGTAACACTTTTTTACTGCCTGTACAATATTTGCATGAAGCCCCACCCCCTTGCCCCTCCCCCGTAGGGAGGGGAGTGGTATGATTTGTAAGCTTGTGTAGGAGGAGAGTGTGTCAAAACAGAAGTTAGAGGAAGTTTGGGCTTTGCCCGTAGTTAA
>OIZO01000307.1_pt1 | contig 35483 bp, 39 predicted proteins | sample 1588551 | NCBI WGS metagenome assembly OIZO01 (sample SAMN03283271) | human gut metagenome | biome: human-associated habitat; material: feces | host: Homo sapiens | place: Peru | collected 2012 | reverse complement strand
CAATGTTAGTTTGGTCACCAACATTGTATCATAAGTTTAATTATGTGTCTTTTTTATCTCTAACCGGTAATTTAATTTTACCATTTATATATTTTTTTATTATTTATTTGCTATTTATTTTTTTTCATTCCTATGTTATAATTTTTTCATAAAATATGTTAGGAGATAACTTATATGGAAAAAAGAGACCTATACGATATCAACAGAAATTTAACAGGAGAAACTATTTATAAAGGAGATTCCATTCCAGATGGTAAATTTATTTTAGTTGTTTTATCTTTTATTCAAAATTCTAAAGGTGAATTTTTGATTCAAAAAAGAAGTGTTCAAAAGGGTGGTAAATATGCTTCAACTGGTGGACACGCAAAAACTGGAGAAACAAGTATTCAAGCTATGATGACTGAAATTAATGAAGAGCTTGCTTTAAATGCTAACGAAGACGAATTACATTTAGTTTATTCTGGTAGAGAAGATGAAGATAAAATATTTTTTGATTTATATTATATGAAAAAAGACTTTTCTACTAATAGCCTAATTCTTCAGAAAGAAGAAGTTGAATCTGTTAAATGGATGACTGTTGATGAAATTAAGCATCTTATTTCTACAAATGAATTTTTAGACAGTAATGTTGATGAATTCTATATAATTTTAGATTATTTAAATAATAACTAATATTTTATGTTAAAAGAGATACCTATTTAGTATCTCTTTTATATTGCTTCTTTAATGTATATTTTTTTGGTTTTATTCGATTGGAATATATTTCTTTTCTGGTAATTCTTTTTTCTCTTCTTTTTTAGGAACTTCGATTGTTAATGTTCCGTTTTTAAATTTAGCTTTGATCTCGTCTTCAGTTACATTTTCTCCAACATAGAAGCTTCTAGAACATTCTCCAGAGAATCTTTCTCTACGTACAAATTTACCTTTTTCTTCATCTTTTTCATCTTTATTTACTGATGCATGGACTGTTAAATATCCATCTTGAATGTTTAATTTTATTCCTTCTTTTTCGTATCCTGGTAAGTCAATGTCTATTACATATTTGTCCTTTTTCTCTTTAATGTCTGTTTTCATTAGCTTACTTGCTCCCTCATTAAAAAATGCATCTCCAAACACGTCATCAAATAAATCGAAATCATGTCTTCTTGGTATCATCATCATAAAAATCAACTCCTTTAATTTTTATTTATGTGTTGACACTTGATGGGAGTGGCACATATTTATGATAAGTATTATTTATCATTTTCATAAATATTATACATCTATTTTTAGCAGTGTCAATAGTAGAGTGCTAAAATTCACAAAAGTTTCACATTTTTGATGGAGTCTAGGTGGGAGTAGGTGTGAGGGATTAAATTTTCTTTATATACTCTATCATTTCATTCTTTATTTCATCGATTGTTACATTCTTTATACTATTTGCGTATTTTAATACATCTTCTTCCATTGGCAAATTAGTTTTATCTATTCCAAATTCTTTTAATATTGGTAAGATTTTTTCTTCCATATTAGGGTAATATTTGTACAAAGTATCATATGCGTTTAGTGGTTTATCTGGTTTTGTATATCTTGCGCTTTCCCAATCCAGCACCATTTCTATATAATCTATATTATTCTTTTCTAGTTCATTTTGATGGTGTGAAGATGAATTTCTATGTATTTTTGACACATCTTTTTTGTTGTAAAATAAATAAGCAAAAAGTTTATCTACGTCATGATTTTCTATTTGTTTTAATATTTTTTCTTTATCTTTTTTTACATATTTATTTGCTAAATATATAACTATTTTCCTATGTTTGTATGTATATTCTATGTATTCTTGATTTTTCATAATTACTCCTTTTATTTATCTTTTATATTTTCCATATTGATTTAACATTAAATAATTTTTTACAATTATATCACTTATTGTGGATATTTCTATACTTTTCTTGTAATTGTATTATTTTTGTGATATTTATTATTCTCTTTAGATTCTAATATAATAAAATCAGTTAAAGTCTCTATAAAAATTGGATATGTATACGAATTAGTAATTGATAACATTTTTATTTTCTTTATAAGATATATTATATATATAATTGCAACTATTGTAATAGAAAAAATTATAATGTATCCAATATCTATGATATTTTTTGGCAATTCATTTTTACTTATTGCAGTATATATGCTAATTATATTAAAAGTAATTGGAATAGCATACATTCCTACTACTATTTGGGCAAATCCTGTTTCATTATATTTATCGGTCTTCTTGTTATATTTAAAGTAATCTCTTAATTCTTTCATACATTCAATATTATACATACTATTATTTTTTAAAATCTTTTTTATCAATTTAACTTCACTTTTTGAAATTATTTTTCTATTATGTTTGTTAATTTCATAATATTTATTCTTTGAAAAAATTTTATATGGTTTACTTCCTATTTTCTTACTTCTAAAATATAAAATATTATTAAATTTGATAAACATATATCCAATAGTTACGAATACAAAAATAGCTAAAAATATTAAATTGGCTAATGGTATTTTTTCTAATATAAAAGAAATACAAAAATAAAAGATACCTACTATAATTATTTTATTTACAACACTTCTCATGTCTCTAATTGTCATTACTTTTAAACTATTTTCTTCAAATATTCTTATTATTTCATCTGTTACTTTAGTCCCTTTTATTTTATATTTATTCATTCATAATCACTACCCTTCCATCTCTGCAAACCTTTGCCTTATTTCCTTTTATTAATTTTTTAGAAATATTTTCTATGTTTTGATAAAGTTCTTTATACTCCATATTTAATCTTTTAGCTAGCATACGAAGTCCGCACTTTCTATTTTTTATAATTTCTTCTATATTTGTTTGGATACTATCAATAATTATTCTTTCAATTTTTTTCCATTTTATTGGATATAACCAATTATCTATTTTACTCTTTTGCTCTACTTTATCGTAATCTCCTACAAAATCCATGATATCATCCAAATTACTTTCTTTGAATGCTTTTATTACTTTTTCTAACATTTTGTATTTTGCTTTATAAACTAATTTTCCAATAGTTCTTTCATTATTAAAAGACATATTTTTTTCTATTCTTCCCTGATCTAAAATATAATTTATTCCTACATCTATCATTTCATCTTTTGTTATTTTAGAATTGTACAGAATTGACATTTTATTTGCAATTTTTTCTACTTTTTTATATAGTTTCAAATAATTATCATTCAAAAATTCAACTGATAATTTTATATTTTCTCCTATCCAAATTCCATTTTTATTCATTGATAGAATATAAGCATTTTCATAATAGCAAATTTTATATTTATATACATAGGTTAAAAAGTCATCAATATTGATTCTATATTTTTTACATATATTGTTTAATTCTTTCTTACTATACATTCGACTGCCATATTGCGGTAGATATTTTAACTCAATTTTTATTAGGTTTACTATTTCTCTTTTTGTATATTCTTGTTTTATTTTTATAGTAGTCCAAGATTCTAGATTTTTATATTTTGCATTTTTATAACAGTTTAATATTAATATTAAATCTTTTAATTCAATTTTTTCGTTTTTTGAAATTTCCTTAAGTTGTTTTATTGTAATTTTTTGTCCGTTTACTAAGTGATATTTTTTTAAGATTTTAAATCTTATTTCAAACCTTTCCATATTTTGCTCCATATTTTCTTCTTACCCTATAATTGCATATTTTGTTTTCTTATTTTTTATAATTATTTTTCCATTACTTTGTTTATTATATCATATAATTGTTGTTTTTTTTCGGATATTAGTATTGTATAATTTTTTGTTTATGATATTTCTTTTTGTGGTGGTTTTGCCCTGTGTAGGCCTTCGGGTTATGAGTTGACATAACTCTGATTTTGAAAAATTAAGAAGCGTTTAGTTTTTATTGGTATTTCAGTACTTTCATAGTTTTCGGTTTTTGGAACATTTGTGTGATTTTAGGAACTTTGGGGAGAATTTTTTCACCAAAATCTCCCCAAGAAAAAATGGTAAAAATTGGAGGTAAAATTTATGAAAAACAAAATTTTAAATAATGAATTAAATGATTTATTATCGGATTGGATTATTTTTAGAGATGAGGAATTAGCAAAATTAACAAAAGAAGATAAAAAACATCTTTTGCACTTTGATGAACTTGAGGACAAGCTATTGAAAAGTTTGCCTTACAAAAATAGAGAATATACAACAGTACTATTAGAAAAAATTTATGATGACTTCATAGATTTTTGCACTTACTACAATTGTAAATATTACAAGTCTGGCTTTGGAGATTGCTTGAATTTAGTTATTATGAGTTTAGGTGGTAAGCATTATGGCTCTTAAAAGATATGGTATACTTCTAAAAAAGTATTTAAAAGAATTAAATCCTATGAAATATAGCAGAATGACTATTGATTGTAGTCTTATGGATTACTTGTATGAAGAAGAAAAGTATTTGTATGAATTTGCAAATATGGTGAAGCTTTTCTTAAAAGAACAATACCCAGAGCCTAAAACTCACGAGTTTATCGTGATGGCTCAGTATAATAATATGATTGATAATATGGTGGAAGAGTATGTGAGAAGTGAAATAATGAAGATTGTGTAAAAGTAAAATAAAACAAGTTTGATAAATATTTCAAACTTGTTTTATTTTTAAAGTTAATACATTGCTTCTATGTATTCTACAAGCATAATTTTTTCATAGTCATCAAATTCTGATAATTCTAATATTTCATAAGAATTTATTTCATTTTCTAGTTTTGCTATCTTATCTAATGTTTCTTTAGGAAATCCATATTCATAAAATGGAATCATTTTTTCTTCTATTCCTAAATTTTCTAATTTATCCATTGCTTGTATTAAGTCTATCTCTTGTGTATCCAAATTCATATTTTTCTTTTCTACGTAATATTTAAACATTCCCGCAAAAAAATTTATATAGTATGGAATTTTATATTCAATTACATTAGATATAAATTTAAATGTTCCTTCGTATAACTTATTATCTAAAAACTTTCCGTTTCTATCAAAGTACTTTTTCATCCATGTATTTTCAAAAAATTCTATTGATAGTCTTCTTTTTTCTGATAAAATATAATGTTTTTTAGACATTAATATCTTTTTTATATTTCCATTTGCATGTTGTTGATATAGTATCCCCCACAGAAACTTTCCATTTCTTTTAAATGGGTATATATCAAAATGATTATTATAAAATGGTATATCAATATCTCTTAATATATAAAATATTCTTGTTATTCCTTCTAGTACTTTATCGCTATCTGGTAAAATAATATCTTCTATATATTCTTTGTATACGTTTATATTTTCATTAGTTGCTTCAAAATAATTATATAACTTTATTTTCCATTCTACTGGTACACTTATACATAAATTATTTATTTCTTGATAATTGAGATTACTTTCTGCAGCTTTATTTATAATTTCATTTTTTCGTGATATTTCATCTTCATTTAAATATTCATCTTCTATCATTTCTATTTCATAGTCATTTCTTAGAGTATCGCTATTATTTTGTTTATAATTTGGATTTTCTAAAGACACTCCTTTATCTTTTACTTCTTCAACTTTTTTATATGTATCCGTATCTATAAAAAATACATGTCCTACATAATTGTTTCCAAACCTTCCTGCTCTTCCAGATATATTTAACAATGACATTTCATTTAATTCAACATGTCCACCTGTATAGCCACTAGTAATTATAATATTCTTTGCAGATGAATTAACACCCTCAACAAAAGCTGTTGTAACAATTAAATTTTTTATTATACCCGCATCAAATAGTTTCACAATTTCTCTCTTTATATATCTAGGCATTGATGAAACATATATCCCGACACCAAGTTTTAATGCGGTTATTATATACCATTCTTCTATTCCTTCTGTATCATAATTATCTTGTAAATGTTTCAAAAAAGCTTTATATCTCTCATCTTCAATACTTTTTATTTCTCTAGTTCTTTGTTTTATTAATTTAATTATTTCTAATGCTTTTGATGGATTGTTTATATAAACAACATTTTCTTGTCCATCTAATTTCTCTAATATTTTAATTACTTTCTGATTTATATTACTATATTCTCTATAGCTTGTTCGATCATCTCTAAAATATCTTTTAAACTCTCTAACACTTGTTAAGTCGTGATATGTATGTTCAACATACTTTTTATTTCTATTTTCTTCTTTTATGCTATATTTATTCATATATTTTTTCATTGACTCTTCTTTATTATATGTATATGGAGATAGCAATATAACTTTTTTGTTTGATTTACCTATTATTTCTAGTACTTTTCTAAATTTTAATGCTCTATTATCTATAACATCTTCATCTTCTTTTTTAGTATCTTCTATTTTATACGTTTCATCCATCACAATCAAATCTTGATTATTTATTCCATTGTATTCATAAAATGCTAAAAATCTTTCTGGCGTTAATATTCTTATAGTTCTTCCTCTAAAAAATGTATTATTTATTGTAATATTATATTTGTTTGACATCTCTTTATTTATATTTAAGAATTTAATATATAGCTCTTCTATAAGTGAATTGGTCGGAACAATAAATATTATATTATCTAATGTTAAATTTTCCTTTAATATATATTCAATTAATAGACTAGTTTTTCCAAATGATGTAGGTGCAGATATTATAACTTTATTTTCTTCTTCAATCACATCAATTAATGACAATTGACCATTATTAAGATATTTCATATATGTTCCTTGATAACTTTCTAACTTATAATCAAAAGAACAAGAATTAAATTTTTCCTTAAAATCATTTATATCTATAGACTTAGCATACCCATACAATTGGAAACTATCTATTAATATATAAATTAAATCCATATACTCATTTTTGTTTTCAGATTCCATCAATCTACATAGTAAATTTATTGCACTCTGTTCATCGTTTTTTAGTGTATATTCGTTTATTTCTCTTAATATTTCTTTTCTATTCATCCCATTCCTCCATTTTATTTTTTAAATTCATTGAACTATTAAATGTTGGAACAAAAACAACTTCTATACTGTAATCATTAATTTCAGTTTCTTCTATTTTCGAATTGAATTCTTTTATTATTTCTTTAATTTTGCTCTCATAAATTACTGTTTCTCTTATTTCGTTATTAAAAATAGCAAAAAATATAAACTTAACTGAAAACTTCATTTTATTTAATGCTTCTATAAATGTAATCTCTTCATCTTCCATCAAATCATTAAATTCATTTATTTTGTTGTTTATTTCTATTTTACGTTCGTTTATTACTTCACCTTGTTTCTGCATGACAAATTGAAGGAAATTATTTATATAATCTTTGCTAACATGATTTTGTACATCGTCCTTTAACTTGCTTCCAGCACTATTAATATCTGTTACAAATTTAGCCTCTGAAAAAACAACTTCTATATTCTCATCTTTTATTGAACACGCAACAATATCTATACCTTGATTCTCACTATTAGGTCTTTCATAACTTCTTCTTGATAAATATGTAATTAATCTTTCGTTCTGTAATATATTTCGCACATAAAAATCATTATATACCTCTCCATATATACCATTCATCCTTATTTCTCTATCTGGTAATATATTTTCTGTTTTCTTTATATGCTTGGCTTTACTAAGTAATAACTTACTAATTTCTTCCTCTGATTCTGTTAATTTATATCTTGATATTCTGTCAAAATTTTTTACATAGAAAGGAATATATTCTTGAAAAACTTTCTTAAAATTATTTAACTCTTCCTCTTTTTGAAAATCATATAAATATACTTTTGCTCTGCAACAATCTTCTAGGATATACTCATTAATAAAAATTAAAGGTGCACATACTCTTTTATAATAGTCCTTTAAAATTTCTATATTATTTTTTTCCATATTATTGCCCCTTCTTAATATACAGCACTTTATTTGCAAAATTTGTCGAAATATAACAGAAAAAGCAGAAAATTTTGTTTTTATTAAAATCTTCTGCTTTTGTTTATTTTTTATTTACTCTTAAAGATTGTTTAACTAATGGAATAGCATTATCTATATCATCTTCATTTTCAATTATCATACGATAATCTCCATTTCCCCAATGTCCTATTTCGCTAATATCCTTTGTTATACTTAATGGATCATTTAATGTTCCTTTTTTCATATTAATATCCATCTTTAATTGATTTTTATTAAATTCGATATCTACAATATTTCTTGATCCTTTAAAAGCAATATAATATTTTTTTACTTCAACATCTATATCATCTAATTCTAGAATTTTACTTTTTATTTCCTCATATAGTTTTTTGGTTTTATCAGATACTTTTGCTAAGTGATCTTCTTCTGTGTAAACGACTACTTCTTTATTAACATCATTTTGTGTAGACTCCATATTTATATCTTGAACTTTAACATTGCTTGTTTTCTTTATAAAATCTATCTCTATAATATCTTCTTCATATTTTGTTACTTTAACTAAATCAACTGGTATATTCTTGAAATCTGTAGCATTTAGTTGATAAGAAGTATAAATAGGAGAAACAAATATAATCCTTGATTGGCTCCAATCTATATCTTGCATTGTTAATGATGATTTTGTTTTTATATTATACTGAAGTACAAAGTCTGCTTTTCTCTCTAACATTAACTTTAAATATGTATATCCTTGATCTACTAAAGAATGATTTTTAACATTTTTATATTCAATTATTCTAAATGATTTTGTTTCTTCATCAAAAGCTAATGTGTCTATTCTAAAATCTCCAACAACAAATTCTGTATCTATAAATTTATAGCCCAAAATATTTTCTACATTATTTTCAAAAAATGTTTGTAGTTCTTTTTCATTTTTAAAATCTTTTTGTTTTAACTCTTTATTATTTTTTAAGATCATATATTTCTCCTAACTTTTTTATATTATTTATATGTTATGCTATTTTCTATTTTAGTAAAATTTATTTCATCACAATATTCTTTATCTTCATTATTACTCATAAGCTCTTTTAAGTTATAAATGAATGTTATAAACTCTTTTATCGAATTATTATCCTTTATTGATTTAATATAATGCTCAATAGTTGAAGCTACTATTGTTGTATTTTCTGATTTATTTGTAAAATCAAAAAACTTTACCACTCTATAATGTATAAATGGAGCAATCATCAACGAGCATTTATTTTTATCGACCTCTAATGAATTTAAATGATCAGCTATCGACGTTGTTTCACTATTTAATTGTTGTTTATAATCTCTCATTAAAGTAACTTCAATTAAACAATATAATTCTTCAGCATTTAATTCAATATCTGCTTTACCTCCAGGAGCAAATGATTTTGGAATCCCTTTATTATCTAATATTAAATTGGGATTTACATACTTTGTTCCATATATCTTTGCAGTAAACATTGCAATAAACCATTCTAGTCTAACAGAATTTGGCACATCACTAAACGCTGATTTATCTCCCTGATTTCTACTTAATAAAATCAACTCACTTATTATTTCATCTTTGCTAATATTATCTACAAAGTTAGCAAAAACTCTTTTGTTATATATACTATTTAACTTTTTCATTTGCTCATCTAATGAATCTTTTTCATCTATCTCGATATTTAATGTTTCTTTTTGATTTTTTATAATTTTCTTTTTAATCTCTTCAGATTTTTCCCAAGGTAAATTAATATTAGTTAAATAATTTGTATATTCTTCTGTTGTTTCGAATTCATAAAATTGATAATCCTTATATTCCTCTATAATAGAATTAACCTTTTCAATATAATAAGGAGTATAACTTATATATGTATTTTCTCCAAATCCATGAGAATAAATCAATCCTGTCATATTAAACTTTCTATAAACATCATCTGCATAATCCTTTAAAATACTTTTAAATTTAATTCTATTTACTTTTACTTCATTATATATATAATTTTCTAAATATATTTGATTTATCTTATGTTGATATTTGTTTCTATATTTAATTATTTCCTCTACTGTTTTTTTATAATTACAATCCTTCATTGATAATACGAAAAAAGCAAATTCGTGCCACAAAATTCCTTTTTTATTATTATAATATTCATCTATCTCTTTTATTACGAACAATGTATTTAAAAATGGTCTAGCTCTATTATAAATGGTATCTCTTTGCGGATTATTTGAATGCATCCCAATCATTGCTTTTGAATATATATCTTCAATATTTTCATTATTTAATAAAGCTCTCCCTAAAGGTGTTATTTGTAATACTTTTTTATTTCTTGTTCCTATCAAATTTACAAATCCAGTATCTTTTAATGCACGAATTTGTGTCATTAATCTTCCTTCATCGCCTGTCTTTTGAGGATTATTAGTAATAATTTGATATATTTCTTCATCTTCCAATAAAACATTGTCTTCATATTTTTCTTTTACAACACTGTTTAAATTATTTACTTTATAAATTCCTCTTCTAATTAATTCAACATATATAGCTTTTTTAATATCTTTTGTAAGCTCCTTATTATCAAAATCCTGTAATACTTCTAAAAATTCTGTGTTTCTTCTTGGATTTCTTATTGTTGTATTTATCGAAAACACTTTATATCCTGGCTTATTACCACTAGTCCCCATGTTTTTCCCCCCTTAATAATTTGTAATTAATACTTCTTTTGCTATTGTAATATTTTTCTTTCTATAATTAGCATTTAAATATTTTCTATTCATATCAAAAACATTATACTTTACACACCAATTCTTTAATAATCTATTTTCTTTCCCATTTGATTCAAGTACATTTGATAACGCAAATTTCATATTATTTTCATTTAAATAGTCTAATATATTTAGTAAATCCTTTTCATCTTTTTCATTCCACTTTGCATTGTAAGGTGCTTCTGTTATTAAATAGGGTGGGTCAAAATAATATATTGCTTCTTTATCTGTATATAATTCTTTATTTCTAAAATCATAATTTAATATCTTGATTTTCTTTTTTTCAAAAGCTTCTGTATATTCTTTCGTTTTCTCTCTTAAGGAATTAGAATAATCAACTTTTCCAACTGGCACATTATATATTCCTTTTGAATTAAATCTAATATAATGGTTAAATCCATAAACTGTTAAAGCAAATAATTTATCTGTTGCAGGTTTTTCATTATAATCGCTTTTTAATTTATTAAATGGTTCTTTATTATATCTAGATAATCCCTCGTGTTTTTCCTCTATATAAAATTTATTACCATTTCTATATGTATCTGTAAATCCATATTCTTTAATAAAATTATCCATTGTATTTGTTATTTTTTCTGAAGTATTATCTTTAAAATAATTTAATAATTCTACAGTTGTGATATCGTTATCATTTAATATTACTTCTTCACAATCACTGTTTAATCCTACTAATCCACTTCCAGCAAATACATCTACAAATTTATTTGATTGTTCATTTAAGTATGGCATTATTTGATTTAAAAGCTTATACTTATTTCCTGTATAATTCAGTGGTGAGTTTATCATTTTAACCTCCCCATAGTAATTTCAAAATATTTTTTATCTATTTCAGAACCTATAATGTTTCTATTGTTATTTTTACAAGCAACCGCTGTTGTTCCAGAACCCAAAAACGGATCTAATACAGTATCTCCTTCATTTGTATGTATCTTTATTAATTGTTCCATTACTTCTAAATGTTTTTGTGTAGGATGCAACCTCTTTTTGCCACCTGGTACAATTCCTGTAGTAATAACTGGTTTTAAATATCCTATATCTTTTGGTTTATTAAAAGTCCATTTTCCTCCATCTTTTATAGCCCATATTGCAAATTCACAATCTGTAACATATCTTCTTTCTACATTTCTTGGCATAGGATTTCTTTTTTCCCATCTTATTATATCTTTAATTACGAAATTACATTTTTCTAATTGTTTAGCTATATCTCCAAAGTTTTTCCAGTCATTAAAAATAATTGCTGTTCCTCCAGGTTTAATAATTTCTGAAACTTCTCTTATCCATTTTTTTTGGTCAAAATTATAATCCCATTCTCCATAATCCATTCCGCTTCTTCCCATATTAGAAAAACCTAATTGATAGTCTCTGCTAACATTATATGGTGGATCAGTTATTACAGCATCTACTTTTATATTTTCTTTTTTTAATCTCTTAAATAATACTTTATAATCTTCATTATATATTTTATATTCCATTATTTCTCCTTCGTATATTTGCATTTAGAATTTACCATATTCTATCACAAAATATAATTTTTAACAACAAAGTCAGCCTTTATTTTCTATTTTCTTTATTTTCTCATTCTATTCTCCATTTTTCGACAAACTCCACACTGTTTTTACTATTCAGTCTCGTAGAGCAAGAATAGCTGTCCGACAGACAGCCTTACACAGCTTGAAAGCAGAGCTTTCAACGGGGATGACTTAACCTAAAAATGCCTGACATTTGCCAGACACCTTCTTTTTATTAAATTATTCGTTGCACAATATTTGTGCAATTTAGATATCCCAATCACTTTCAGTCACAGAACTGTAAACTACATTTAAGATACATTCTGCTAGTATATAACCAATATTTCTGCCACCTCTCTTTTTCCTTTTGCATCTATTAATAGCTTTTTTTAATAAGGCAGTATTTAAGTTAATTATCAATTTATATCTTTCATCATCTTTATATACAATAGTTAAAATCCTTAACCCTATTTTTAACATTTCTTGCTCTATCGAATTAAACACATTAATTCTAACATTCTTTATTAATTTATTGAATTCTTTATTTATTCTTTTATCTCCTATTGTATTTAAAAATCTATTTGCATCTTCAATATCTTGCATAGTAAATTCTTCTACATACACTTCTTCTATCTTAGTTTTTTGTTCCTCTACTTTTTTAGTTTCTTCCACAACTTCTATCTTCTTTTCTTCCGCTTTAGGTGTTGCACAAGTTTTGTGAATTACTTGTTGTTTCGGAGTTTCACAATTTTCGAGATACAGAATATTTGGCTTTCCTATATCTTCCCATTTATCTATAATTAAGTCTACTGATTTTAATTCCTTATGAATTTTAGTAACTGTATTTCTGGAAACATTTAAAGTTTTCATTAAATATTCTCTTGGATTTTGTATATACACTTTGCCTTCATTGTCTCTTTTTACATTCTTGTTTTGTGCTATTAAATCACTATAGATACAAAATGCTACTTTAGAATTTGTACTTATATTTTTATATTTTTCATCTTCAAAAAGAAATTTATATAATTTAAAAAATCTCATCATATCTAATATTTTTTAAGTGGATAGCCATCTATTTTTAGCTATCCACTTTATGGTTGTTTGCTATTTCTATCTCTCCCACACATTTTATTTATTTTTGAAATAGCTATCTTAACCATTTTTACTCCTCCTTTACTCAGATTTTGTAGAAGCTTCTTCTTTTTGTTTTAAGTAACTATCTAGTGCTTCTTTTCTAAATAATACTTTGCCTCCAACTCTGGAACATGGTATTTGTTTTCTCTTTACTAGTTGTGTAACTAACCAGTATGATACTCCTAAATACTCTGCTGTCTCTTTCATTGTTAGAGTTGTTCTAGTTATTTTTTCAAGTTCCATACAATCACCTGCCTTTCTAGTAATTGTTCTAAGTTATTTCTATTTTGATGTTGAAATACAATTACTAATTATAATTTTAAAAGTTCAATTGAGTTTAAAACACTATACAATTAATGTTATAGTGTTCTTTATAAATTTGTACGGTATTTATTGTTTTATATTTGTTTAAACAAATTGTTTAAACAAAATGTTAGAACAAAATTTGCAAAATATATGGTATAATAAATATAATAAAATATTTTAGGTTAAAAAATTAAGCAGACTTGCTCACAAAAGCTCGTCTGTTTTTGCTTTGCGGAGGTTTTGTATGGATGAACTAGAAGTTGCATTTGATACTAAAGAAAAATTTGAATACTTTATTAAATATGTTTTTTTAGAATACAAAGGTGAACTCGTAAAAGATAAGGAAAAAGAATATTATATATTAAAAAAGCAAGAATTAGTTTCTAGTAATATAGGAACTTTTTTATTGGCATTTTTAAATACAAATTTTAATGATTTTAATAAATTTAAAAAGTTTACATTAGAATATCTTTTTATACATTTATTTTTTAAAATGAATCCACATACGCTTATTAATTCTCTTATGTATGATGAGAATTTTAATATTATTTTATCTAACAAAGAAATTAATTTAAATTTAAATAAAATGTATCGATTGTACAAAGATGAGTTTATAAAGTATCAGAATATTTATATAGCTATTGCAAATCACAAATACTTTGAATCATATTCTAATTGGAATAACAAAATTTGTGAGTCCTATAATAGTTGTTTGAATTGTCTATCTCCTACTATTTTAAATTTAAAAATTAATTATTCAATAGCCAAATTTAAGGAACTATATAATTATAAAGACATTAAATATTCATATATTTCTACAGAATTTCATGAACTTATATATATAAGTTTTCAAAATCTTTTACTTGCCAATAAAAATATGCAAATAATACAATGTGCGAATTGCGAAAATTATTTTATACCAGATACTAATCACAATACTAAATATTGTGATTTTTTATTTGATGAAAATAAAACTTGTAGGGAAATTGGTAATAATAAAGAGTACTTTAAAAAATTAGAAAAAGATAGATTATTAAAAAAATATAGAAGAAGGTATCAATCTTTAGCCAAACAAGCATCAACAACAAATCCAGATTCTAAATCTAATAAAATGTATGACTATTATAAAAAAGAAGGTAAAAAAGTTAAACAAAATTATATTAATGGAATTATTACAGATGAAGAATTTGAAAGATGGATTGATAATACAAAAATAAGGAAGTAAATTTTTGAAGTTTACTTCCTTATGACTTTTATTTTAAATAATACTCTATCATATTTGTATATTGATCTTGTGCATTTAAACAAGTGTCAATTAAAAATCCTTTTTCATTTTTATATTCTTTTAACCCTCTGTAATAAAATAATTTATCTTTATCTAAAATAATAAATGGTACTATATTATTTTTTAAACATTCTTTAAAAGCTATTATTCTTCCTACTCTTCCATTCCCATCTTGAAATGGATGTATTTTTTCAAATCTAAAATGAAATTCTATTATTTCTTTTATAGTTATTTTCTCTAAGGAATTATACCATTCCATCAATTTAGCCATATCTTTTGCTACATTTTTAGGAAGAGAAGTTTGCATATTTCCAGCTTCATTAGCTAATTTTTTATATTCTCCAACATTAAACCATTCTTTTCTACTATCTGATGTTGCTTCTTTTAAAATTTTATGGAATTTTTTTATCATTTCTTCAGATAATTTTTTATCTGCTACTTCTAACATATAATCAACTAACTTAAAATGATTTGCTGTTTCTAATATATCATCTACACTTGCTACTGTTTGACCTTCAAATAAAATAGTATTAGTTTCAAAAATATATCTTGTTTGATCTTCAGTTAATTTACTTCCTTCAATATGATTTGTGTTGTAGGCAAATATAACTTGTGTATTATGATATAAGTTTCCTTTTAGTCCCATTTCTTTTTGCTCTTTTAAGCATTCCAATATATCTATTTTGGAAATATCAAATTTCTCATCTTCATTTTTTAATAACTCATCAATTGTTATTCCAAATGTTTCTGCTAATCGCTTTATTGATTCTATATTCGGCTCTATCATTCCAGATTCATATTTTGATATTGTTCCTGGCTCTACTTCAAGAATTTCTGCTATATCCTTTTGAGTCATTTTTTTACTTTCTCTATATGCTTTTATCTTTTCTCCTAACATAATAAAATCTCTCCTTTTTCTTATATTAATATTATATCATATTGTTTCCAAAAAAGAAAGTGATTATTCGTTTTTTGCATCATTATTTCCAAATAAGATGTTATAAATACTTATACGTTTAAAGTGCAATTTTTGCACTTTAAGAATAAAAAATTGCACTTTAAAAATAAATATATTAAAGATAAAATTACTGACAATAAATTTAAGGAATGAGCCCTGTACAATACAGAGTTCATTTCCAAGTTGCTTAGTACCTAATAAAAAATGTCCAATTTTTTTGGTTCAGTACAAAAATCCTACCTTATTTTTCATTAGAAGCAGAAAGTTTATTGTCTTTTCTTGCATCTATTAAATATATATCTTTACTATTTTCTAATTTTAACTCTTTTAAAATTTTTTTTACCCTTTGTTCTTCTTTTTCAGAGAAAAACAATACCACTTTTAAACCATTTTGAGTACCATTAGCTTTTTGATAAACCTCTAATTGCTTTTCAAGATTTTGTTTCAGTTTACTACTTTTAGCTAATTTAAATTCTATTAAAGAAGTATCAATTGCACCCTTAGATATTTTATAATCTACAGGACCTCTGCCATTATTTACCTCTCTATTAACATCATATTCACATCCATAACAAGTTAAACGAAACATAAGCTGCAAATCTTCTTCTTTCTTTATAGGTTCATCGCCATTATAAAATAATTTATAACAATCTTGATTTTCTATTGCATTTTTTAAGTATTCAACTCTTTTTCTTGATTCTATGTATGCATTCTCATCTTCTTCTATATAAAATTTTGTCTGTCTTAAACATTGTATTAACTTCTGTATATTACTTATTAGTATTTCTTCAGTATCGCTAACTCTCTTTTCGCTAATATCAATAGCTTTTTCGCCATCATTTTCTTTTTCTTTTATATAATAATCTAATATTTCTGGATATTCTTTTATTGTATTCATAATAGCTTTGTTTTTTTCCTCTTTTGTTGGCTTTTTATCTTCATAATTTGCTAATTGACTATTAAAATGTTGATTAATTTGCATTCTAAGTACTTCATTTTCTATAGAATATGGTATGTGTTCAAACCTACTATATAAATCTTCTTTATTTATCCAAGATGTCTCTCTCGTCAATATATCTTTCGGTGTTAATATTACATAATCTCCATTATATTTAGGCAAATAATATTGTTTTCTTTCCCATATTTCTGATTCATAATTAAATTTATCTTTTTGAATCCAAAAGTAATCACATTGTTCACTTTTCAAATATAATTTAGCAAATTTTTCTGTATATTCTAGAAGATAGTTTTGTATTAAATTAACTGTAAAGTCACTTATATTGTCTTTACCAACACCTTCATTTATTAAGCATAGTTTCTCAAGGTGAGTTCCTTTAGATAGTTTTTCTTGTCCGAAATCATTAAATTTTTGTTTGAATACATATCTTATATTTTGGGCAAAATCTTTTCCTAATCCACTTCCCGCATTACTTTTACTACTATATCCTAACCAATTTTGTTTTTGTTCTGGAAACATATACCATGATTTTATTTCTGCAGAGCTTAAATCCAATTTTGATTTTTCTTTTAAAAATACTAAGTATTTTATTATCCCATCATGTAATGCTTTATATTCTTCTTTTTTACTATAAAATAATAAAAATGGATCAACGAATAAAGGTAAATCATTACGTAATGAAATATTAAAAGCTCCATATTCTTCTATCACTGTTTTACTAATATTGAAAAAATCTGTAAAATATATTTTCATAAGCCCATCTCTCCCATTTTTTTACAAATTATATCACAGAAACTTATTAAACACCAGTATTTTCAATAAATAATAAAAAGCTTATTACTTTTACCATACACTTCTTAAAAACTTTTCCAAAATATCAATTGTCGGTTAGACTTTTGTTTTTTAACTTTGTATAATTAATATATACAATCTTTAACTTGTAATTTCATTGTAGATTACAAAAATACTCTCTCCCACACGGAAAGGAGGATTTTATGGCAGGGAGTATAGAAAAAAGAGGTGACAACACATATAGGTTAGTCTACTTTTGTGGTAGAAACCTAGATGGTAGTCCTGCAAGACATACAAAAACTGTTCATTGTACTAAGAAAGAAGCAAAAGTTGAACTTGCTAAGTTTGTTGCAGAGGTTGAGAAAGGAAATGTTATTGAGGGTAACTCTATTACATTTGAAGAATTTACAGAAATATGGAAACGAGATTATGGCTCTAAAGAACTTGCTCCAACAACTTATGCAAGATACTTAGCTATATTAAAAACTAGAATTCTACCATACTTTGGTAAGTTTAAACTAGATAAGATTAGACCAACAGACATTATGAAATTCTATGATATGCTTGAAAGTGATACACAGATTAGAAGGCTTAAAAATAACAGAGGCGAAAGGCTTAAAAAGCCATTATCTAGAAAAACTATTTTAGAACACCACAGACTTCTTCGTGCAATGCTACACAAAGCTGTATACTGGCAACTAATTGTAAATAATCCAGCAGAAAGAGTTCAGCCACCACGAGTTCATAAACCTAAAAGAAGATATTATGATGATGAGCAATGTAAATTTTTATTAGAGCATTTGGAACAACTAAATGCAGATAATATTAAATACAAGGTAGCTATTATCATAACAATATTTACTGGAGTGAGACTTGGCGAACTTATGGGATTAGAATGGGATGATATTGATTTTAGAAATGGAATCATTAGTATTAATAAGGCTAGTCAATATCTAGCAGAAAAAGGAGTATTTACTAAAGACCCTAAAACAGAAAGCTCTGTTAGAGAGGTAGCAATACCCACATTTGTAATTTCTTTGCTTGAAGAGTATAAGTTATGGTATGAAGAACAAAAATCACTTTACGGAGAATTGTGGCACGATTCTAATAGATTATTTGTACAAGCTGATGGCAAACCTATGCATCCAGATACAATTAGTAAATGGTTTGTAAAATTTGTAGGAAACATCGGTTTTCCCGTAATCAACTTTCACGGGTTAAGACACACAAATGCTACGCTTTTAATATCTCAAAATATAGATATTGCGGTTGTAGCAGCAAGATTAGGACATGCACAAATTACAACTACATTAAACTTTTATGTGCATCCTGTAATATCACACAATAAAGTTGCAGGAAATGTGCTACAAAATTTATTGTTAGCACCAAAAAATTGAAAAAAATGATAAAAAGTAAAATGATGATTTTTACTGAAATATATAGTATTTGAAGGTTATAAAAAGTTCGATTTCTCCCCAAAATCTCCCCATTTGAGTAAAAAACACCAAAAATTGGAGAAAAAAACTTGCAAAGATACACCTAAAATACCCGAAAGAAATTGTTAGCGAAGCGATATTTCTTTCGGAAGAGGAGCAGTAGCGCCAAGGCTTTGGCTGTTTTTTTGAACAAAAAAACAGCTAGCCTTTTAGCTAACTGCGACGTGGTTGCGGGGGTAAGACTCGAACTTACGACCTTCGGGTTATGAGTGCATTTAAGCACTTTTTATATGTTTTTATAGTTTATTCTAAAGTATTATAAATTAAGGTTACATAACGGATATACATATTATAAATTATCTTAATTTTTTATAACTTATTATAACTTCCGTCACTTTTTCGTCACTTTCTGTAACATTAATTCTTCAGCTCTACATAGCTATTTATTTTATTTATTAATTTGATTTATGTATTTTAAGAAAAGCCTATATTTTAAAGCATTTTTACTTATATATAGTAGTATTATATAACTACTGCATTTTTAAAAACTACCACATGATTTTTAAAGTTATTATTTTTGTGTATTTTTCTATATCAAATTATAAATCATTATATTTATATACCTATTTCTATTTATCTTTTTATAATCTTATTTCATTATATATTTCTCTAGTTTTAGTACCAAAATTATAATTATCTTCTATTGATTGTATATCCAATCCTATAGTTTCTAATTTTGTAGACATTTGCGTGACTTGACTAATAAAATTTCCTTTTTGTACATTGTTTAATATATCAATAAAATTAACATTAACAAATTCTAATACTTCAAAATATAAATCATAAGTTTCGTCCATATCTTCTATTATCATTTCCTTTGATATATTATCTTTTATCTTAATATAGTCTTCTAATTTATTTACATGTATATTCAAATTATCATCTAAAGAATAATCTATTTTATTGATATTAACTTTTTTTAAAATTTCTATTCCTTTATTGCAAATTGATGTTATTTGTTCACTTCCTTTTGACATATTTTCCGTTAGCTTTAATGAAATTAATTCTTTTACTATTTTTATATTATCCTTATTCCCTTTGCTATTAATATATGTATATGCTTTATTGTATTCTCCCTCTTTTATATATTCAACTGCTTTATTTAGTTCATATCTTGGTTTAATTATAATTATTCCTACTATTAATATTATAAATATAATTATTAATAACATTATTAAGATTGTTTTCTTTTTCATTTCTTATATCTCCTATTCTTTAATTTTCCAATAAATATCTTGTAATATTTGTATTATCTCTCCAAATCCATACATAAATATTGCCATAATAATGCTCATAACAATTATTATTATAGACATGATTTCTAAGAATTCTATACTAATCAGTCCTCCGATTATTCCAACTATAGCAAATATAATAGCTATTGCTTTTATAACCTTTGAAACCGTATTAGTCGTATTTTCTTCATCTTCGGCACTCTTTTTTCTCATCATATAACACTTTGTGCAAAATCCTTTGTTATATTCCGCTTCTGATTTAGTTATCTCCCTACAACATTCCTTACAAAACTCTTTTTCTTCTTCCATAAATTATTCCCCTTTCTAATTTATCTTTTATTACTATTGCAATTTAAATTATTACAATATCTACAATAATAATCATAATAATAATATTTTGTATGTTTACATTTTTCCTTTGTAATTCCTTTTAAATTCTCTATTTCTATTTTTATTAAATCTTTTGCGGTATTTTTAGAATTATTTTTTAAACATATATGGATTTTATTCAATATATTAATTACTTCTTGTTCATCCATATTTCAAATCCTTTCTTGTTTTATATTTACTAACATTATATATATCTCTTCTAATTCTTTCAAGTAATATCATAATTATTATTTTTTATAATTTCTAAATAGCTTTCTATTTTCTTCATTCCATCTTGATTACTTATTAATATTGATTTTTCAATATCTTTTAATATCATTATTACTTCTTCTTTTTTCATTTTTTATTCCTTTGCATATTATGTGTAAGACGATGATATCATACTTTTATAGTAAAATCAATAAAAATAAATTTAAAAAGGAAATTTTTATGAATAAAATTATAAAATATAATGGAAAGCTAAATGTAATTGGAAATAATATTAAAAAATATAGAGAAACAGAACATCTATCTTTAAGTCAATTATCAAATAAACTACTATTACTTGGTATTGATATTCCTAAATCTTCTTTACAAAATATTGAAGTAGGTAAAAGAGTGGTTAAAGAATATGAATTTTATGCTTTATGCAAAATATTTAATGTTTCTATGGAAGATATGCTAAAAGACTTTATAAAAGAAATAGAATAAACACTGATTTATATATAATTTATAACTCAGTGTTTTTTATATGTTTTTTTAAAAAATTCCTCGAACTACCCCTTTATCTTTTAATATAATACTCCCCCTAATATTTATTTGTGTTGATAGTGTATATGTATATCATTTTATTTATACTTTTTAATTTTATTATTTCTTAATAAAAAAACTTTATATATTGAACTCTCACTACATACACTTTTTTATAGGTAAATAATAAACATTTCCTGTATTTTTTCTTTTTATTTCAATTAATTCAGGATAATTATTCTTTATTTTATTTAATGTTTTTCCTAATACTTGAGGAGTAATATTAAATTTAAATTCATCAATTAATTCTTTATTTGTCCAAATATATTTTTCTTTACTTTTAAAATCAAATGCTTGTAAAAGTTCTTCTTCACATGGTAGAAATTCAGTAAACTTTAAATTATTTTTATTTAACATTTCTTTTTCTTCTTTGTTTAATCTAAATTTTTGAAAATCATCTTTTACTTCACTATATATTTGAAACCATAATTGTAAAACAAAATCTTTTCCATAACGTTCTAATTTTTCATAATCTATTTTTTCAACAGGAATCACATAAAATCTTCTATTCCCGACTTTCGTCTTTTAAAAAACTTTGTGGATTTACAGTCGCACAAAAATTAGTATTTCTTGCTCTTCTAATACTTTTCTTTCCATAAGGTGGTCGAATATCATCTATTGCACTTGTTAAAAATGCTTTTAATGCACTTTGTTCTTTTTTTACAGTACTATCTAATTCTCCTAACTCACTAATCAAACTACTTGTAGCTTTTAATAAACTATCCTTATTATTTATATCTATTGTAAGTCCATCCACAAACCATTCGGGATTTGGAGTTAAGAGATAAAAAAATCTTGTCTTTCCTATCCCTTGTTTTCCTTGTAATGTTAATATTCCATCTATACCATAAGGATTTTCCAAATCATTAAATGCTATACTAACTGTTTGATATAACCATTTTTTCACTAATATTTTATATAAATCTTCTTTTAAGTTAAGAATATTATAAATTTCATTAATACGGTCTTTTCCATCCCATCTATTATTTTGTAGCAATTCTATAAACGGATTAAAATTATTTTTAGATATTTCTAATAAAATATATTCTTCTATTACATTAGTATTAACTTTGATACCATTATTCTTTAAAACATCTTTTATATATATTGGTAGTATGTTATACAAATCACTTGTTGCAAATTTACTTGGCATGCCCTCAATACATACTCTTTTTGTTATTACATTATATTTCAATTTAATTCCTAAAAAATCTAATATCTTACTAAAGTTTTCTGCATTTAATTCATTACTATTATCTATTGGAAAAACATCATCTTTGTAATCTGTATTTTTAAGTTTTTCTAATATTTTTAAAGTTTCTTCTTTTCCATATTTTTTTATTACATCGGAAATATCTGATTTTTCCTTTAAATCTTTAATTTCATTTTTTAGTTTTAAAATCTTAACTTCTTTTGTTATTCCATTTAATGCACTTCTTATATCTTCTGCATATTTATATCCCGATTTATCATTATCAGGTAATATATATACAATTTTATCTTTAAAGTATTTTGAGTATTCTAATGCTCTCTTTTTAAAACTAGAAGCTCCTCCTACAGTGGTTGTTCCTACTAATCCTAATTTATTAATATTATTTACGTCCTTCTCTCCTTCTACAAAATAAACTATATCTGATTTTATAATATTTTCAAGATTATAAGGAACATATCTTACATTTTGCATATTAAATTGCCATATTCCTTTATCAAGTTTTGCCTGAACAAAATTTTTAGGTTCAAATCTCATTACTTTATATAAAGTTTCTCCATTTTCATTCGTATAAAAATATTCTTCTATTAATTTAGCTTTTTGATTGTTTTGTTTATTGTTAAATAAATCTTTTTCTGATAAACCTAATTTTTTTAATATATCACTAGTATTACATCCTGCATGACAATAAAGTAATATTTTATCTCCTGCATCTGTTATAGTCAATGATGCTTTATTGTCATCATGTGAAGGACATAATGCCTGATAACTATTTTTAGAAATTTTTTTACATCCTAATAATGCTTTTACTATTTCTTCTATATACATTTTTATTCCTCCTATTTTTCATTTTCTTTATCATAATCTGTATAAATATTTCTAATCCAATCGTCAATATGATCTTTTCTAAATAAATAACGATTTCCTATTCTATAATACTCTAATACATTATTTCTTATCATTCTTCTTATTGAACTTTGCCCACATCCTAAATATAAACTTAATTCTTTTATATTCATGACTTCATTAGAATGTATCATTTTTATTTTCCTCCTTCAACTCTTTTATAATTTGTAAAATTTGTTTTTTCTTTTCTTTAGTTAATTCTTTACGATTTAACATCTTGCTTAAAGTTCCTTCATGTATCTTCATTAAATTAGCTAACTCAAACTGTTTTAAATTGGCTTTAAACATTTCTAGTTTAATATCATTATTCACTACTTTTCCTCCTTTTTTTATAAGTTTTTTTATTTAGCTTTGCAAAACCATTGACAGTACAACAAAAATGTTGTATTATCTTAGTAATCAATTTAAAAAAGTTTTTTGTTTGATTACTAATATAATTTTAACAAGATTGTTTTTGCATTACAATATAATTGAATTTAGCTTTTTATTTTTTTCTACCAAATTATAATTTAATTGAAATAAAAGACTTTTGTATTCCCTTTATTTATAAATCAAATAACAAAAATTAAATTAAAATGATAACTAAGGAGAAAAGTATATGATAATAAGTTTTTCTAACTATACAAGAACTGAATATTTTAACGGAAAAGAATATCCTCTTGGTACAACCTTTACTAATATATATAATCAAATGTCTACTTTGATAAATAATAATAACTTTGTTTTAGAAAGTTATAAAGATTATAATTTTTATAACTTTCAGAAAGAAACTTTGAAGTATTCTAAATTAAAAAATCTTTTAAATATTCTTAATATACAATACGATGAAAATTATATTCCAAATTCTTTAAAAACTGAAAGTATTACAATAGAAAATGTAGAATTGAATTTTCAAGAATTTATAGATTTAACTTTATTTATTTTAAAATTAGATGAATTCTTTAGGATAGTATTAAAAGATACGAAATTAAATAAACTTGAAAAATTTAGTTTCTTTTTTACAGTACTAAATAATTATAGTATGCCTAATCTTATTATAGAAGATGAAATATTACTAAAAAAATATGAAAAAATAGTTAAAGATTTTTATAATGAAAATAAAAATATAAATGATATTAATAAACAATATGATAGTATTTTAATTTGTGATAAAAAAATATTAAAAGAAATCGGCAAATCTGAAAATATTATTAGCAAATATGAATGTAAAGATTTTATACAAGTATTATTAGTCTCATACAAATATATTTTAGAAAAAGAAATAAATTTAAAACAATGTAGATATTGTGAAAGATTTTTTATCGCACTAAATGGAAATCAAGAATTTTGTGATAATATTAGACCACAAGAAATTAATGAAGATTTCCAAAAATATTCAGGATCTAAAATGAGTTGTAGAGATTTTAATAAAAGAGTATTGTCTAATAAAAATACAGAACCTGTAAAAAAGGCTATTAGAAGTGTTAGATTAAGAATACAAAAAAGAATACGAAATGGATTAGATACTAAAGAATATTTAGAAGAATGGGAAAAAAGTATAAAATCTCATAGGAGTACATATACACATAATGATAGATACATTGAATGGATATTAAATGAGAGTGACATTCATCAAATAAGGAGGAAAAAAAATGGCAGTTCAAGAGCTAATAAAAAATAAAAAATATAAAATAGATATTCCTATAGGCTATAATGGTACAAAAAGAATTCGCCATACAGAAACTTTTTATGGTGGAAAAAAAGAAGCGGTTTTACGAGAAAATGAATTAAAATTAAGCATTAAAAATAATACATACATAAATAAAAATAAAATTACTATGGAACAACTATTAAATGAATGGTTAGAATATTCTAAAACGATATGGTCTCCAAAAACTTATGTATCAAATAAGCATTGGGTAGAAAATATAAATAAAAGTATTGGTCATATACATTTAAAAGATTTAAATGTAAAAATATTAGAGGATTTTTATACAGAATTAAGAACTTCTACAAATTATTCTGACAAAACAATACAACATCATTATACTATTATTTCTACTGCTTTAAATAAAGCTATTATATGGGGCTATATATTAAATAATCCTAATACTAGAATAGAAAAACCTAAAATAAAGAAAACACAAATAGAATGTTATTCGCCTGAAGAAGTGGAACAATTAGTAAATTCTCTTCAAAGTGAATGTATAAAATATCAAGCACTTATAATGTTAGCTTTGGATAGTGGAGCAAGACGTGGCGAAATAACAGGTTTAACTTGGAATGATATAGATTTTAATAAATCTACTATTAATATAAATAAAACTACTCAATATTTAAAAGATTATGGAATATTTGAAAAGGATACCAAAACTTTGACTAGCAATAGAATAATATATATTTCTAAAACTACTTTAGATTTATTAAAAAAATACCAAAAAGAACAACTTGAAAATAAAATGAGATTAGGCAGTAAGTGGCAAAACAGTAAAAGAGTATTTACTACTGATTATGGGGCTGATATGCACCCTGATACTCCTTCTCAAATATTAGAAAGAGTTATTAAAAGACATAATTTAAAAAGAATTACATTTCACGGATTAAGACATACTTCTATTTCTTTACAAATATCTAGCGGAATACAAGCTCAAATTATTAGTAAAAGAGCAGGACATTCAAATATTACAGTAACTCATAATACTTATAGTCATTTCTTTGATAATGAATTTCAAGATGTTGCAAATAAATTGAATAATTTTTTACAAGCTAAATAATTATGATATAATATTTAATTAAGAGGTGATTTTATGAAAGAAGATAAAAAAGGATATTGGGTATACTCCGTATTTGCAATAATTTTTGGAATATCCTTATTTGGCTTTATAGCATATCTATTATATGATTTAATTCTCAAACTTGCAACTACAGAAATTACAAATGAAACACTAATACAATCTTTTATTACTTTAATAATTACTATATTCGTAGGTGGATATTTTTCTGAAAATTTAAAGCAACGAAATAATAAGAAGCTAGAAACTTATAAAATACAACAAGAAGTAGCATTAACAATAATAAATCTAATGGGTATGATAGTCAGAGATAACAATACAAAAGAAGCAAAACAATTACTTTTTAACGAATCTTATAAAGTAAAGCTATTTTTCGATGACGAATTATTAAAAGCTATAAATAATTTTTGTAATGAAGAAGATAAGAATAAATATAATACTCATTATAATATTATAGTAGATTTATTAAAAAAATTTTTTAAGTAGGTACTTATGAACATTTACGATAAATTATCTTTAATACAAATTAAAAATGACTGCAAATTTATAAAAGACTTGTTATGTTTTATAAATGATAAAAATTATAGTTCAATATTACTATTAGATATTTTACCATTTATTTCATTAATGCTATATGAATCTAGTAATTTTATAAATAGTAATATAATTAATATAGAAGATATTATTCCAAAAAGTAAATCTAATAGCTATTCTATTAAAGATGTAAGATTAAAATTAAAATTATTTGAAAATAAAATAGATGATAATATTAAAGTAATTAAAAATGTAGAATATATACAAGATAGATACTTTAAAGAATTAGACGGAGATTTATTTTATCATAATCTCGGAATATATACTGATATAAACAAAAATGTTATAGGAAATACACATTTAGCATATTTTTTCTGTCAGTCAGAAGAATTAAAAAAATTACAACTAAATGAAATCGAGAAACTATATGATAATAATAAAATATTAAAATATGAAGAAATGCAAATATACAGTTTTAATTATGGTGTTTATCTTGGACAATTAGCTAGTTTTTTTAACAACCTTTTACAAAAACTCTCTTCTGTTAAAGTAACTTATAAAGATATTAACTACAATATTCTATATCAGGATTTTAACACATTTAAGGACACTCAAATTTTTCCAATAGATGAAAATAAAAGAATTACAAAACTTTATATATTATATCTACTTAGTATAGTAAATTGTATATTATATTTTTTAAAACCTATAATTTCTGAGAATTTATCAGTACTATTAAGAATAGAATATATTATTTACTATTATGTTATCAGAAGTCTAAAAGCCTTATATAAATATTTAGAAAAAAATAAACTACTAGATACTAAAACACTTCAGTATTTCGAAAATTTAAATATAAATGATGATTTTTTATTGAATAGTGACTTTAGAAGTTGTATGATGCATTATAGTTTTAAAAATCCTAAAAATAATAAAATACTACTAAATGAAGATGACATAGATTTAAAAAAGCCTTTTTTTGGTTTAATTGAAAGCTGTTTGAATATGGATAGCTATGCCCTTGAGAATAAACTATATAACAAGTTATTGCATATTTCAAATATACTAAACAATTGGCTTGACTTAAATCTTAATAATACACAAATTCTTTAAACTTATTTAGAAGCGGTTTTCATTCCGCTTCTTTTTATTTAATAAACAAAGATATTATTGCAATTATAAAACTACCAACTGTTGCAATTGTATTTATTATAACTACCACTTCTATCTTTTTAAAACCTTCTATATTCTTATTTTTTAAATATATTTGATTCAACCTATAATTACTATTTCCTTTAATAATATTTGATTTCTGTTTAAGAATTTCTACATTTAACAATTTATCATCTTTAAATTTCTCTAAAATTTTATCTTGCATACCATCTATATGACCACTTATGTTTTTTTCACATCTTTCTATATACTCTTTTAAATCATTTAACGGAATTGGCTCAAATATATTATTAATCTCACTTACTAAATTATCTATCTTTTCTATTGTTTCATAAACTAATTTCTCAACCACATCATACATTATTTTTACTGCGACACCTGATGTTTTTAGTCCATTTGTTATTATATTTTCATATTCTCTATCTAACTTTATCATATAGTCAGTATAAAGTTTTCTAAATATTTCTTGATTTCTTCTTTCTAGTTCATCTTTCATAGGTTCTTTCATAGTTTTTTTCATAATATGTATAGCTCCTTTAATATATATTTTTTACTTTCGTCACTTTTTCGTCACTTTTTGACAGATAAAAAAAATAAGCAAATCCCGAAGAATTTGCTATTAGTGGTTGCGGGGGTAAGACTCGAACTTACGACCTTCGGGTTATGAGCCCGACGAGCTGCCAACTGCTCCACCCCGCGATATATTAAGTTAAATTTTTTAACTGCATTTAAGTATAACTCGAAAAGTCTAAAAAGTCAAGCATTTGCGCAAACTTTTTCATAATTACGTAATTTTTTTTACATTCTCTATTCATTATCATAAAAAACTTACAACTCACTTACACATCTCATCATATTATATTTCACACAATTTTATTAATTTCAATAATTTTCTATTTTCAACTTAACTCTTTTTTGTAATATATGCAAATAAATGAAAAATATTCATATTTATTTGCATATATTAACAACATTTTTTAACTAGCTTTTCTTACTTTCTTGCAAATTCTACTAAATCTTTTATTTTCTATGTATTGTAATGACGTAAAGCTTAGTAAACATTTTTCTTTCGCAATACTATTCCATTCTTCTGGTGTTGGTACTCTTTGTAAATCTTTTATCATTTGTAGTGATTTCCTATACATTTCTAACATATTTATCACCTCTAGGTGATAGTATAACACATTATGTTACTTTTGTTTGTCGAACCTTGTCATCTACTTCACAAAAATATTATTTTTTATTTTATTAAACTTATTTTCTCCTATACCACTCACATTTTTCAAATCTTCTATAGAATTAAATTTACCATTTTCTTTTCTATATGTCACTATTCTTAATGCAATAGACTCTCCTATTCCAGATAATTTTTGTAGTTCTTTTATATCTGCTGTATTTATATTTATCTTCACATTTCCGTTTTTAGAGTTATTTCCACTACTAGAATTGTTTTCGTCATTAATTCCGCTTCCGCTAATTACAACACCATTCTCCATATTTTCGACTATCTCTTTTTCTTCTTTTTCATTTATATTAGGAACATAAATCTTTTGTGCATCTTCTAGAACATATGCTAAATTAACTTTTGATAAATCCGCTTCTTCTGTGACCCCATCTGCCATATTTATTGCATCTACAATCCTTGCTCCTTCTTCTAATGAAATAACTCCTGGAGATATGACTTCTCCTGAAATATGTACAATTATCTTTTTGCTTCCATTCAAATTAGTACTTTCTCTTATTTTTATAGAATTTTCTTCATCTAAATCAGCTTTTTCTTGTTCTTCAATAGAAGTAGAATTTGCAACATCTTCTTGTATTTCTACAGAATTTATATCATTTTCTTTTAATTCTTCTAGCTCAAAATCTTCTGAACTTTCTCCTCCCCAAAAACTACTTATAATAATATAACTAATAATTCCTATCAAAATTACTGAAACTATACTTACTACAATTATTATTTTTTTCTTATTATTAAATTCAAACATATTTACCTCCTTAACCTATTTTTAAGCACAAAATGTACTTGGTAATTTATATAGCACAAAAAGCTCTACATTTTACCTTTCCTAAGATATAAATACTAAATACACCTTTCTCACCTTCAACCTCAAATCCTCACAATATTATCCCAAGACCTTGAAATTTCTTACGAATTATAATATGATTAGTAACATAAATGAACAAAATAAATAATAAAATATAAACAAAGAAATGAGGAAAAATATGAAAGCTAAAAATAGAAAACTTATAATATTTATATTTATTTTATCTTTTGTAATATCTATTTTTTCTACCACCTCCTTTGCTGGTAATGTAAATATAACTACTTATTCTCCACATTGTTTGTTGATGGAAAGTTCTACTGGAAAAATTATTTATGAAAAAGATGCTTATGAAAGGGTTTACCCTGCTAGCACTACTAAAATAATGACTGCAATTCTAACTTTAGAAAATTGTAAATTAACAGACACTGCAACTGTTAGCCACGAAGCTATTTATACAGTTCCTGTCGGCTACTCACATGCATATCTGAAAGAAGGAGAAGTTCTTACTATAGAACAATTACTTAATGTTCTTTTAATTCCTTCTGCAAATGATGCTGCAAATGTTTTAGCTGAACATATTGCAGGTTCTGTTAGTAGTTTTGCTACTATGATGAATACAAAAGCTTTGGAAATTGGTTGTAAAGATACAAATTTTGTTAATCCTAACGGAATTCATAATGAAAATCATTACACTACAGCTTATGATTTAGCTTTAATGGGAAGATATGCTATGCAAAATGAGACTTTTAGAAAAATTGTTTCTACTACAAAGTACACTCTTCCTGCTACAAATAAATTTCCTGAACCAACTCGTTATTTTAAAACTACAAACGTACTTCTTGCTCCTGATGATAGAGATAGCGTAGATAATTACTATTACTCATACACAACCGGTATTAAAACTGGCTATACAAATGCTGCTGGAAATTGTATTGTTGCAAGTGCTAAAAAAGATGATGTTGAATATATTGTTGTAATTCTTGGAGCTGAAAAATTAGAAAATGGCTTAAGTGCAAGATATATTGATTGTAAAACTTTATTTGATTATGCTTTTGAAAACTATAAAACTTATACTATTAATGAAGAAAATAGTGTTTTAAAACAAGTAAATATTTCTAATGCCTCACTTGCTACTAAACATTTAGATTTAATTGTTCAAGATAAAATAACTTTGCTATTAAAAAAAGATACTGATATAAGCTCTATTACTCCAAAAGTTGATCTCTCTGCCAATTTAGAAGCACCTATTCAAAAGAATTCTGTTATTGGAACTATTACTTATGATGTAGATGGAAATACTTATACTTCAAATTTATTAGCTGGAAAAGATGTAGAAGAATCAAACTTTTTTACAACATTTTTAACTATATTATCTATTATTCTTGTTTTACTATTTTTAAGTAAGTTGATGAAGTCAAATAAGAAAAAGAAAAGAAAATCTAAAAAGAAAACTTCTTCAAAAAAGAATGATAGAGACAATTACTTATATTGGTAAAATTATTTTTTTTAATATAATCACTCTAATTCTTAATTAATAAAAAAAACCAGAATCAAGATTTTGTACGCAGTGTAAACTGCTACAAAATCTAATTTCTGCCATATTTATCTTCTACAGAAAGTTATCATAGTATGATAACTTTCCTAGAATATAAAAACAAACAAAAAGAGCTTAGTAAATAAATCTAAGCCCTTTATTTTTATTTAATTTTCTATTTATAATCTTTTCCAATAATAATAGTAAAATCAACTCTTGTATTATCTGAACCACTTGTAATAGTTCCTACCCCTAATAATTGTTTAATATCTTTTAATTTTTGATTTGATTGACTTGTTCTATTTATTATTGTTGTTTTATCTGTTGAAGAAGTTGTTCCACTTTTGCTTACTACATAGCCTTTTTCTTTTAATTTTTCTTTTACTTCTGTTAAAATTTCTTTGTCTCCTGTACCATTAAGCAATTCTATTGTAATTTCTTTACTTTCTTTAGTTGTATTTTCTCCTTCTATCGTATTTGTACTTGTACTTTCTTCATTGTTTTCTTCTTCTACTATTTTATCTGTAAATAAGTCTTCTATTACTTGTTTTGTTTGTGTTTTATTTGCTGTGTAAATCCATATTCCATTACATTTTTCAGGTGTTCCTGGAAGTGTATCTGACACTATATTTGATGTATTAAATTTGAATATATATGGTATATAATATTTTAAAGTTTCCATATCTAAATTTGTTTTTACATTTTTAAATACTATATCCATTAAATTTAAAACTTTTGTTACGTTTTCAACTCTTAATAGTTGTTTTGCTGTTACTTGTATAAATTCTCTTTGTGTTCTCATTCTTCCTATGTCATTGTCCCCATATTCTGAAGGATAACTTGTTCCATCATTATTATGACGGAAACGAAGTAATTGCTCTGCTTTTTCTCCATCTATTAGTTGTTCGCCTGCTTTTAGATGAATGTGTAAATCTTGTGCTGGATCATCATAATCCATATCTATTGGAACATCAAATGTTACTCCACCAATTGCATCTACTACTTCTATTATTGCATCTGTATCTATTAATAAATACTTGTCCAAATTTAAACCTGTAATATTATTAACACATTCTATTGTTTCTGGAATATTAGTTCCATTACGATATACTGTGTTTATTTTATAGCTAGCTAAGTAATTTGATGTAGCTGTATTTTTGTCTTTTTTTCCTACATATGTATCTCTAGGAATAGATAATAAAGATGCTTGTTGTGTTTGCGGGTTATAAGATGCTACCATTATACTATCTGTTAATTTATAGTCTTCCCCTGGTATACCACTTTCTCCTAATATTAAAACATTAAGTCTTTCTACTTCCTTCAATTTTTGAGGATCAATTCCTAATGCTACTGCAGATAATGGATCATATTCTTTACCTTCCATATTTTTAGTATGTTTAAAGTATTGAATTGCAAAATTTATTACATATACTATTATTGCTATTAATAATAGTAATAATATAAATTTAAATATCTTTCCTACTACACTTTTTTTCTTTTTATTATTCTTATTTTTATTATCAACTTTTGCTTCTTTTTTCAATTTATTCACTCCCAAATTTGGCATAGTAAAAGTATAACAAACAAAATCAAAAATATCAATATTTTTCACTTATTTTTTAATCAAAAAACTCCTATTGATTTTCACCTAATAGAAGTTTTTACTTTATCTTAAAATATTATTTTTAATAATAAATTGTTATTATATAGCATTCCACCTATAAATGATTTATTTATTGCTACTACTATTCCTGTTTGTTCTATCATTGGACTAATAAATGAAATAAATGCAAATATTGCAAATATTATAATTCCTGCTTTTAATAGTCCATAAACAATTCCTCCTAATTTATCTACTTGTTTAATAACTGGTAAGTCTGTTATTATTTTTGATAAAGCACTTACAAATATTAATGCTATTCTTACAAGTATGAATAATGCAATTGCTACTGCAATATTTATAGTTACAACAGATATTTCTTGAGCTACATTTTTTATTATATTATCCCTTGCTTCTCCTACTGCATTTTCTACTTCTTTATTTATATGCTCTACCATTGTTTTTGGAAGATTTGAGTCTTCTTTTACTTTTCCTTCTTCAGATACATCCTTTCCTATTAAATTAATAACAGAATTTTGGATGTTCTCATCTATTTCTGTATTTTGTATAACTAAATTGCTTACTGGTTTGTACAAAATTGCTACAACAACTAATGCTATAACAAATGATAATATTTTTATTGCACATTTCGCTAATCCTTTTTTATAGCCTAAACCTACACATAGTAATATAATTCCTACAATTATTAAATCAATTATAATAGACATCTTTTACCTTGTATGATATTTAAATAATCATACTCTCCTTTCTTCATTTATTTTATAAATTTATAATTTCTATTTTATCTCTATAAACAATTCCTGCAAATTCATTGTTCATAACTATTTTTCTAACTTCTTGGCTTGATGTATATTTTTTATTAAGCCATCCATTTGTTCCTACAAAATATACTTCTGACCCTAAATTTAAAGCTATTAAATTGCTATTAACATATACTTCTTTTATTACGCTATCTACTGTGTAAATATTCGTCTTCTTGCTTCCTACATTCATAAATTCAACTGTACTTTGTGTACTTAATAATGAATTTTTTTCTAATATTCTAAATGCATAATTATTTAATTCTACATCTGCAAAAACTACTTTCTGCCCATCTTCTTTTAAACTAAATAATTCTTCATCTGTTCCATTTTGTATTAAATGAACTGAGTCATCATACATACAAATTAATCTATTTGAATCTTGATATTTTAAATTTAATATTGTGCTATCACTTTGAGAAGTTACATTATTTATAATAGTTTCTGATTTTTTTTCTTTTTCCTTTGCTTCTTGAATTGAAATTGTTTTTATTCTAGATTGTACTATTGTTCCATCTGTACTTATCTCCGCAAAACTTAAATATTTATTATCTGCTGATATATCACTATCCATAGCTATTGAACTAGATAAATATGTTGTAAATATTTCATTTCCTTGATTATCAAAGGTTTGAATTATTGATTTATATGTTGTTCCTGTTAATATAACAGACACATATCCATTTTTATTTACATTTATTCTACTTATATTTCCATCCAAATCTTTTTGCCAAACTATGCTATTACCAGAAATTAAATATATTTTTTGTTTTCCTTTTTCTGCTATTAGTAAGAAGCGGTTATTTGTATCTATTATAGGATCGCTCATTTCTACTGAAAGTTCATATTCCTTTTTCCCTGAAGAGTTATAACCCACTAATTTATTTTGTGAAAAAATACTTATGTATTTATCATATGCATAAACTTGTATATTTTCAGGCTCATCTAATGTAATAGAATTAAGATTATTTTCTGTAACATTTTTCATTAACACATATTTGTCTATAAAATCTCTAAAATTTCTATTTCCCATATATATGCAAATAAGTGTAATAATAATTATAGCTATAATTCCTATAATAATTGCCAATATTAATTTTTTTTTATTTAATTGTCTAGTTTTTTCTTGGTTATCATCTATTCCAATTATCTTCATTTGTTACTCCTATTTTTTTATTTTTCTTTTATTCCTTTATATCAGTTTTTGTTGATTTTTTCAAGTATTTTTGCTTATTTTCTGTTTAACGATAAGTGAAAAATTAAATGCAATTAATGATATATATAATATATTTAAGTCTT
>OIZO01000306.1_pt1 | contig 35542 bp, 36 predicted proteins | sample 1588551 | NCBI WGS metagenome assembly OIZO01 (sample SAMN03283271) | human gut metagenome | biome: human-associated habitat; material: feces | host: Homo sapiens | place: Peru | collected 2012 | reverse complement strand
ATAATGTTCTTCCACATAGGCGTGTAAGGCATGGTATTCCTTGATTTCTTCATACACTAAATCCATGAAGTCAATGAAGATAATATTGATATTTTCAAAGTTGCTTTTCAGATACGCAATATACGCCTGCATCAGTTTGGACTTACCAGATCGACGAATACCCGTGATGATCTTGATGTCAGGAGTGCCATTCAGTTCAATGATTCTATCGAGATATTTTGCTCTTGTGATTGTTTTCATTTAGTCACCCACTTTCAAAAATTGAAGTTTTTTTATTTTTCGAAACCGCTTCGTTGTACTTAGTATACTGTCTGCTAATAGTATATGCAAGATGTCACTTTCAAAAACACAAATTTTTTAATTTTTTGAAAGTGAAAACTATGTAACGACAACCCGATTCTTTACTTAATTTCATGAAAAATGCAGAAATCTAATGTTACGAGTTGCATAAAAAAACTCGCAAGAAAACTCGTAAGAAAAAAAAGTAAAAAAATTTGCTTTTGACCACTGTAAAACATGCTCTGAGCGTTTCGTTATATGAAGGAATAATTTTTCTTTCGTATTTCAAAGAAAAGAGGATAAAGAAATGTCAGAGAAAAGATGTTATACAGTTCAGGAGTTACAGGAAATCTATCATTCTCATGCTCTTTACGACTTGGTGAGCTGCTTGGTCTTACCTGGGATTGTGTAGATATCTCTCCTGAGGCAATTGAAGAAAATCGCGCATATGTCTTCATCAATAAAGAATCACAGCGTATAAGAAAAGAATCTTTGAACGCACTGGATGGACTATACCCTAGTTATGGCAAGTACCTTTGGTCTTCCTCTCGGAGATGGAGCAATCCGTGGTTCTTTAAAGAAACTGATTGAGGACTATAATCTCCCACCGGTTGTATTTCACAGTTTCCGTCATAGCAGTGTTACTTATAAGCTGAAACTGAATGGTGGAGACATCAAAGCGGTACAGGGTGATTCCGATCATGCTCAGGTCAATATGGTTACGGATGTGTACTCTTATATTCTGGATGATGACCGAAGGAAAAATGCAGAGCTTTTTGAAGAAGCATTTTATGAGAAAAAGAATCTGGATCCACAGATGCATGTACAGCAGGAAAATAATAATACTGTTGCCGATGAAGTTGATCCGGAACTTCTGGCAAAAGTATTGGCAAATCCGGAGATGCGGGCATTACTCAATTCGCTGGCGAAGACGATGAAGTAATGAAAAATAGTGAAAAAATAGTGTAATTTTAGTGGAAAAACAATTCATAAAACGATATAATATATGGATGAAATGGAGGTGGATCATGTGATTAAGGTTACGCTAACAAATGAAATTTTAAAAAGAATATCGGAAATAGACGAAAAGCGTTTTTCTCTTAGTACGATAGAAATGCCACCTGTTATAAAAAACAGACTTAGAAAAAACTCTAAGAAAAAAAGTTCCTATGCTTCTAATAAGATTGAAGGAAATCCATTAACTGAAAAACAGGCAAATGAAGCTATTGATAGTGATCCTCACAAACATTTTTTTAAGCCAGAACAGGAAGTTCGTAATTACTTTTTGGCTTTAAATTTTTTAGAAGAAAAACTGAAAAAGAAAGAAGCTTTTTCAAAAGAAATGATTTTAGAAGTGCAGGCAATGGTTGAAAAAGGTGCGTCAAAAGAAAAGATAGGCTTAAGAGGCCCTATGCCGCCTGGAATGTTATTTGCAGTATATGATTCCGAAACAGGCGCAGCGGAATATATTCCACCAGAGTATATTGATATTCCAGACTTGTTGGATGAACTTGTTGAATATGTAAATACTACAGATGATCATCCGCTGATTATTGCTGCTGTAGTTCATTATCAATTGGTTACCATTCATCCTTTTGAAGATGGAAATGGAAGAACCGCCAGATTAATGTCAGGCTATATTCTTGATTATTATGGATATGGTTTTAATGGAATAGGTTCCCTGGAAGAATATTTTGCCTATGATCCAGATGAGTATTATGCATCACTGCAAATGGGGTTACCGGCGTTATATTATTCAGGAAGAGAAAACCCTCCTCATCCGGAAATTTGGATCAATTATTTTTTGCGGATGATGGAATTGTATTCTAAAAAGGTATATGAATTATCAAAAACATCCGAAAACGACGAGTTAGATGGAAGTCTATCTTATTTGAATGCAAAAGAAAAAGAATTCTTAGCATTTCTGTTAAAAAAGCGATTATATGAGTTTACACCAATTGAAGTAAGCAAAATGCTTGGTGTAACCAACAAAACGATTATTAATCGATGTGCAAAGTTGGTAAATAATGGTTTGTTAATTCCAATCATTGTAAAGACACGAGTCCGATCTTATCGGTTAAGTGATTTTTCAAAGACAAATGAGAAAAAGATTTTGAAAAAAATATCGTAATAAAATATAAAATTTGCCAGTCAAAAACGCATGGGCAAACCGTCTCGTATGCGGTATATTAATTGTAGACAAGAAAATATCTTGTACTTACGATAGGAAAGTTTAATTGAATACTGTTTACCATGATCGAACGTACGAAGCATGGTGGTCATATAACAGATGCCAATGGTAATATCAAGGCATTCCCCGATTATTAGCTGGAGCAAACAATCAGCTAACTTTCAGAGCTTGACAGAGGGGATATTCAGAATATCATCTATATCTTGAACAAGACGAATATGATTGCGTAATAAGATGTCTAATAGATTTAAAGAATAGATTATTACAACAAGGACGTTATACAGATGCCGTAGATGATGTCCTTATTAAAGTCCTCAATGCGAAGAAAAAGAAAATAAAGATAGTGTATCAGTAATAAACATTTTCTATTCATTTTTCACTAATAGGGAGTTCGTTTTACACTAAGTTATCGTGCGATTTATTAGAATGAAATTTTTGAAAGAGCCAGCACCTTGAATGGGCTGGCTCTTTCAATGTCACCTGTAATTGACAAACTCGAATTTACGAATACAAACCTAAAATTCTTTTATAATTTTTGTACATAAGATAAATTCCCAATGTACAGTCAAGACATATCAGGACTACTCCAACAATAGGTGTAACAATAAAACCAATTCCTGCAATAAGAAATGCAATAGAACATCTTTTATACAATAGAGCCATCTCCCTATTATAATCTTTGACATTTTTAACTTTTCCCTTTAATGTGGTATCTCCACTCCAAAAATTAATCGGTTCTTTACTGTCTTTATTGTAGACAGCAATAATCAAGAACGGAATCGCACACATAACACAAGATATAAGACCTACTATTCTTCCCACCATAGTAATACCTCCACAAACAATGATTTTCCAGTTTCAAAAACTTGAAGTTTATCACTTCTTCATCTTAGGAGCAATAAGCAGCACTACTGTCACAAGAAAATATACACCATACAGTAACCAAGTAATTGTATTACTCCAAGGGAAACTCTTTTCCGGATGATTCAATGCAAACATTATAAATACAATAGCTATAATTAACATTGTCAAACCGATAATCCTTGATATACTCTTTTTCATGTAAAGTCCCTTCTTATCAAACTGGAATTGTTCGCTTTAACCTGTATAGGCATCGTCTGCTGTGTTTTTAAAATTCTGTTTTTCAAGCCACTGCTTTTCTTCGTCATTTTCAGGAATATCAATTCTCTCAATTTTGAATATAACTGGTCTTGTACCATCATTACAACAAGCAATCATCATTCTTTCATCATTCGTCCATTTATGCATGATAGAACCACCTTGCAAAGCTGTATAAACATACCTACTGATAGCATCCCAAGCCTCTCCGCAGAACTTACCATTCATCAGATGATAAAAATCGTCTTGTTCATTAGTACGCTTTAAAGTAAATGTATCGCCAGCCTTAAAGCAAGGACAAGGTCCTGATTTCGTATCTGCAAGATACTGTTCTTGTAAATCAGGAAATACTTTAGTTTCTAATACTGTGATTTTACATTCATGTTGCATATATATTATCTCCTCATCAAACTGGAATTTGTCAGTCTGTTATAATTCTTTTACCATTTGCATTTCTTTGAATTGCATACCCAAGAATGTATATTCAATCTCTTTGATTTCCTCAAATCCGATAGACGTATACATCTTGCGTGCCACTGTATTTTCCAATGATACACTGATATATAGTTTGTCAGCATTATGTTTTTCTTTGAAGTAATCAAGAAATGCTCGTGCTGCCATTTTTCCATAACCTTTTCCTTGAAACTGCTTACCAATCATAAAACGACTCATAGACCATCCAGGAAAAGTATCGTCATAATCATACAGCACAAATCCCACCATCGTTTCTTTGTGGTAGATGCCCAAAGTATAAAGTCCATCTTCGTAAGCTGCCTCAACCAATGACCGTTTATTGTCTGCGACAAATCCCTCTTGGCTGTCATCAACAGTCAACGATATACAATCCCAGTAGTTAGATTTGTCAATTTTTCTAAATTCCATTTTTAACTCCGCTCCTTCATACTTGCTCTTTGAAAACAACAGAAAATTCTTCACATACAACTTTCATATCAGAAGTAAATTTCAGTCCTACCTCATTCAGACATTCGGCAAAGAATTTTTCATGCACTTCTCGCCAATAATCTAAGGATTTATCTCCTTCACCTTCTTTATATGCGTGTTCTGCTGTTACCTCGCAAAATGGGACAACAGTTACTTTACGGGTTTGAATAACGCATATACCATTGTCGTTAGAGTCTAAAATAACACTATACGCTCCTACTTTGGGCAGAGGTTCATTTTCCAATTTGTACAGAGGATAAGCCGAAGCAGTAGCTGTTTTCTCACCAATCACTACTAAATGAGCAAGTAAATCTGCTTCAATGCCAAATGCAAATGCCCCATACCCACAATCTGCAAGATTGTTATTTCTGATAAAGGCTTCCCAAAGATCTTTTCCCGTCATAATAATATTTCTCCGTCAAATTCATATTTGTTTAAATCAATCTTTTCTTCATTATAATCTTTCAGAAATGCTGATTCAATGAAAATACTGTAAAAAAATACCCTCTATCTAAGATAACTGATAGAAGGTATTTTTTCATATGAGATTATTTTCTTTCAAATAATTGGTAAGTCTTTGATAATTTACTGAACCAAAGTTTCTGAAATTTCTACAAAATAATTTCTCGTCTTGCTCATTATAAAGCTTCAAGACATCTCCGACAGTTTCAAGGTCGGCTCTTAAAAAAACAGTTTCTTGTAATTGTATTAAAGCCAGCATCTTCAATCTTTGTATGTACATCCAATATCGTCACACCCTCCATTAACAGTATTATCAAAAAACAACTGAAAACAGGATATATCGAAATGCATACTAATCCACTCAATAAGCGTAAAAAAATTATTTCACTTACCGACAGTGGACAGGCATTTGCAAAAGACCTTATTCTCCCACTATTCCAGTATGAGGAAGATGCCGCTTCCATGCTTGATGCCAATGAAATGGAGGCTGCAATCGTTGTGCAAAATAAATTTGCAGATATATTACTAAGAAAGGTAGAACAAAAAATTAATTAAGGGGATATATTTTTGGAAACACAAATTAAACTAGAACATGATAATTAGCAGGATCCCATCAAATGTTTCTTTATAAAATCAACCCTCTCCTTCATGATTCCTTCCATAAATGCACTGTTCTTTGCAATGTCATATCCATGCATAGTATCCGGCACTTTCCGCAACACAGCCGGAACCCCCGCTTTTTCCAAAGCTTTTGCGTACTCCACACCCTCATCATGCAGGCAATCATATTCTGCCACTTCTACATAAGCCTCCGGCATATTTTCCAAAGAAGCGGCCTCCAACGGTGACAAATATGGAATCTCCGATTCTTTTATCTTCTCCTCTGCATTTACATACATTTGAAAATATTTTTCCATATCCCGGCTGTTACACATAGGGGTATCTACATATTGTTTATAGCTTTCCGTACACATTCTACGATCTACGACAGGATATAATAACATCTGCAATTTTGGAAGCTGAATGCCGTAATCCCTTGCCATCATACATACCACTGTAGCCAAGTTTCCCCCTGCACTGTCTCCACAGACCATGATTTTGTCAGACTGAATACTTAACTCATCTGCGTGTTCACTAATCCATTGATACACTCCAAAACATTCCTCTGGTACTACGGGAAACTGATACTTAGGGGCAAGATGATAATCTACGAAAATGGTTTTTACCTGCAATTCCTTCGTAAATCTGCGAGCCAGCCAAAAATGATGTGGTGCTGCGTTAAATACGAATCCTCCGCCATGTATAAAATACATACAAGGCAACTTTCCACTGCTATTTTTCGGTTCATAGATAAGAACACGGACTTTCTTCTCCTCTGACACTGAAATCCACTCTGTACTTACATGTACATTTTCATCGTCCCGCTCTTTCAAATACAAGGCTTCCATCATCTTCTGTAGAATCAAAACTGCCCTTGGATTCAACAACACTTTCTGGTTCTCATAAGGTTTCAAATCCTCATGAAACACGTATTTTCCTTCTGATTTCTTTTCCATATCAAACGATTTCCTTACACTTCTATCTTTTTCTCCAACAATACAAGACTCACATCCGGTATTCCGTTAAACACACAAGGCAGAATCCCAATTTCCATGCCACTACTCCCCATATTCAAGTTCTATTTTTATTTCATATCATCTGATTTTAATGACTGACGATGTACTTTTCCATTTATTAACACCAATTATAACATATTTTAAAATACATAAAATTTGTTTTTTTGATATTCTATTTTCTAAAACTTAATAAAACCATAAAGATAACCAAAACTTTATTTTAAAAAAGGCGAATTTTTTCACATTCACCTATTGTTTTTTTTAATAAAATCTGTTTAACTTATAAGTGGGTATTATGATGTAGGGATACAAAAGATGCCTTACGGATTGTTCCGTATCTTTGAACCCGACATCGCATTATATTGAAAAATGATAGTGAGGTATTAAGATGGAACCAATCAAAGAAGGAAAAGTACGTGAAATTTATGATAATGGCGACAGCCTGATTATGGTTGCGACAGACCGTATTAGCTGTTTCGATGTAATTTTGAAAAACATCGTTACAAAGAAAGGAACGGTCCTGACACAGATGTCCAAGTTCTGGTTTGACCTGACAAAAGACATTATTCCAAATCATATGATTTCTACAGATGTAAAAGATATGCCAGAGTTCTTCCAGAAACCAGAATTTGATGGCAATAGCATGATGTGCCGTAAGCTTGAAATGATTCCAGTTGAATGTATTGTAAGAGGATACATTACAGGAAGCGGCTGGAAAAGCTATAAAGAAAATGGAACCGTTTGCGGTATCAAGCTTCCAGAAGGTTTAAAAGAATCTGAAAAGCTGCCTGAACCAATCTACACACCATCTACAAAAGCTGAGATTGGTGACCATGATGAAAATATCAGTTACGAACAGAGCATTGCTCATCTTGAGAAATATTTTCCGGGAAAAGGCGAAGAATACGCTCAGAAAATTCGCGATTATACAATTGCAATCTACAAGAAATGTGCTGATTACGCACTGACACGCGGTATCATTATTGCCGATACAAAATTTGAATTTGGATTGGATGAAAATGGAAATGTTGTACTTGGTGATGAAATCTTAACACCAGACAGCTCTCGTTTCTGGCCAGCAGATGGATATGAAGCCGGACACAGTCAGCCATCCTTTGACAAACAGTTTGCCCGTGACTGGCTTACCTCACATCCAGATAATAACTGGACACTTCCAGATGATATCGTTGAAAAAACGATTGATAAATATCTACAGTGTTATGAAATGATAACAGGCGAAAAATTAGTTTAATAAAGCTGGGAATTTGATGTATAGTCAATCATATTTAAAATTAGAACGCAGCTTAATGGATGTAGTTGCTGAAGAACAGGCAAAATTGGGATACCGCAAAGAAGCAATCCGGTTATATTACCCATTAAGTACACTAAACCATTTTTTTAACAGTAATGATTCCGCCGATGAAATGGAACAAAAATTACAGGGATTTACTGAGTTTTCCGCCTCTAGATTAGGAAACACACAAACCTCCCATAAAGGTGACCGTTTTTGTATTCATCTAGATCCGGAAGCATCTGAATATGTACACAATAATAAAGAACAAAATATATTTATATTCGAACTTGTAAAATTTTTGGAAAATGACGGATGTTCTCTCGATAGTATTATTGATTTTTTCAGAAAATGGGATGAGAAATGCGTAGCGAAAGATATTCATGACGGTGAATTTGATTTGCTCATTATGTTTATTGAACGGGAAGACCCTTATTATTACTGCTTCAAAGACGAAGGATTTCATATTATTTATCACAGATTTCTACCTGAAGATTATAAAGACCTTTATGATACTTCGGATATAGAATCTCATTAAAGAAAAGCCAGTCTGGAATTTACTTCCAAACTGGCTTTCTCTTTAAAAATGAATGTATCCTTGCAGCCATATATCCGCTTTAAATCTTCTGCCAATTTCCGGCTCTCCAATCACAGCATCCATCGGAACACATACATCGAATTGCATATCATTGACATCCAGAGTAAATACATAAACAGCTTCATTCGTCATTGTATTTTCTATGATACTCATTCCTATAATTTCACCGAGAATTGAATACTTATCACATTCCGCACCATAAGGCATAAGATATGTATCTACAATCGTGTAAATATCTTCTGTCCGCAATCTGGCAGAAACCTCTGTATAAGTATCAATATCTTCCATTGTAAGGCTCTCTATTGCGTCTGTATCTCCTTCTCTCGCCGCTTTTAACAAATTACTCCTGTAATCCGCCTCTTCCTGATATTTTTCTACCTGCTTCTGATTCTTCATGACAGGTAAAAGTATCGTTCCATAATTAGCAAGTCCGGATAAGGTCACGCAAGTAGAATTTTTACATAGAAATCCTCTGTCCGTTTCTATCATATACTCGATTCCATTCTGAAGATGGAAAATCAGACTACATCCAATTCTCTCATCCTCACAAATGCCGATATATGCTTCTACATCGCTTTTTCTTTCAACAATTACATCTGCATGAGTCGTAATACCATTTCCTCTAAAATAAGGCAGATAATACTCTCGTCCATATCGTTCCGATTCGTCCACCTGTCCGTAAGAGCAAATGCCAATTCCATGCCCGCATTCTCTTCTTAATTCACAGAAATCGAGTCCTTCTTCCAGAGAAATACGCTCATAATCTGTAAATTCATCTTCGACAAACTTCAGAATTTTATTCCATGCTGCTTCTGAAGCTATCTTATGAAATCCTATTGATTTTAAAAATTTATGCACAACAAACCCTCATTTATATTTCTTTCAGGGTCGCATCTCAGACAGGAAATATCCTGTCCGGGATAACTATCTGATTTCTGTCTTTCCACCCATATACGGACGAAGTGCCTCTGGGATTCTTACAGAGCCATCTGCCTGAAGATTATTTTCAAGGAAAGCAATCAACATTCTAGGCGGAGCAACTACTGTATTATTAAGTGTATGCGCGAAATACTTGTTTCCATCCGCACCTTTTACACGAATATTCAAACGTCTTGCCTGCGCATCACCAAGATTTGAACAACTTCCTACTTCAAAGTATTTCTTCTGTCTTGGAGACCATGCTTCTACGTCACAAGATTTTACTTTCAGGTCAGCCAAATCACCTGAACAGCATTCCAGTGTACGAACAGGAATATCCATAGAACGGAACAAATCTACTGTATTTTTCCACAGTTTATCATACCAAATCTTGCTTTCTTCCGGTTTACATACAACAATCATTTCCTGTTTTTCAAACTGATGAATTCGGTATACACCTCTTTCTTCAATTCCATGTGCTCCTTTTTCTTTACGGAAGCATGGTGAATAAGATGTCAGTGTCTTTGGAAGCTCTGCTTCATCTGTCATGGTATCAATGAATTTACCAATCATAGAATGCTCACTGGTTCCGATTAAGTACAAATCTTCACCTTCAATTTTGTACATCATAGAATCCATTTCAGCAAAGCTCATAACACCAGTTACTACGTTGCTTCGAATCATGAAAGGTGGAATACAGTAAGTAAATCCTCTGTCAATCATAAAGTCTCTTGCATAAGAAATAACTGCTGAGTGAAGTCTTGCAATATCTCCCATCAAATAATAGAAACCATTTCCTGCAACCTTTCCTGCGGCTTCCAAATCAATACCGTTGAATTTTTCCATGATTTCTGTATGATATGGAATTTCAAAATCAGGAACAACCGGTTCACCAAATTTTTCTAATTCTACATTTTCACTGTCATCCTTACCAATCGGTACAGATGGGTCAATGATATTTGGAATTATCATCATAATCTTCTTGATTTTTTCTTCTACTTCTTTTTCTTCTGCAGATAAAGCTTCTACACGGTCTGCATTTGCCTGAACCTGTTTCTTATATTCCTCTGCTTCTTCTTTCTTTCCCTGCGCCATACATGCACCAATCTGCTTGGAAATTTTATTTTTTTCTGCACGAAGCACTTCTACTTCTCCCTTAATCTCACGGTTTCTTACATCAAGGGCAAGAACTTCATCAACTAACGGAAGCTTGTCATCCTGAAATTTCTTCTTAATATTCTCTTTTACTGCGTCTGGATTTGTTCTGACAAATTTAATATCTAACATATCTCATCTCTCCCTTTCTTATAAAACATTTTCTTCATAATACATTTTTTATAAAACTTTTTAACACTGACTAAAATAAATCATTAGTAGTATTTATTTTCTATTTGTAACTGTTCAGAGCCAAGCAAAATTTCATAAAACAGGTGTAAAATGCTTGCATTTTTAAGACTGTTTTTGAAATTTTATTTGGCGGATACGTCACACCGACGAAATGCGTAGCATTTTGGAGGTTGGCTCTGAACAGTTACTTCTATTTCATTATTGACTGCACTTCCGGGTCATATACTTCCTGATAAATGGCTTTTTCCAGTGACTGAGCCTCTTCTTCTGCAAGCTCAATATAACTTTCACCACGGACAATCTCTTTAATATATGTATAACAACCTTCTCTGTTATGCATTGCATTTAAAATAAATCCACTATTGTTTCCATCTAACAAAGTAAGTGCAAAACTGAGATTTCCACCCATTTCATTAAATGCATCGTATCTGACAATACCGACTTTCTGATAATTTCTCTTCACATCAGAAAAAAGCTTTTTGATATCATTACTGTTCTTCTTTACAATCGAATTCATATCATCCAATTCATCAAACTTATCAAGAATACTTCTTTCTAAGGTTTTTCCATCTTTTCCTCGCATAAATGAATGATAGCTGCTTTTCAGTCTATTATATTTCATATTGACTTTCACATACAAGATAAATAATACAATAATTAAGAAAATTAGTACGATAAAAATGTATGCAGGGTCAATACCAATAGCTTTCAAGATTTGACTTTCCATCCTATTCTCCTCCACGTATAGACATTAAAAGTTCGAATATACGTTCGAGTTCACTATCTGAATAGTATTCAATTTCAATTTTTCCTTTACCATTTGGCTTGTGGTTCACATGGACCTTTGTACCCATGATATTTTTCATTCTCTCTTCAATGTCTTCGTATACAAATGCATTTTTAATTTCTTTTTTGGGAACTTCTTTCTTTGGATTTTTGACATCCTTAACCAGCTTTTCTGTCTCACGTACACTCAATTTTTCATCGAAAATCTTTGTAGCGAGTAAATATTGCTGTTCTTCATCATCAATTGCTAACAAAGCACGGGCATGACCGGTAGAAATCATATCATCAATAATCATCTGCTGTACTTTTTCACTCAATTTCAGAAGTCTCATGGAGTTTGTGACTGCTGTTCTGCTCTTCGAAACCCGTTCAGCTACTTCATCCTGTTTCAAATTAAATTCATTTAACAGTTTCTTATAAGCCATAGCTTCTTCTATTGGATTTAAGTTTTCTCGTTGAATATTTTCAATCAAAGAAATTTCAAGGATTTCCTGGTCTGTATAATTCTTTACGATAACAGGAACTTCTTTTACTCCGGCAAGCTTGGCAGCTCTCCATCTTCGCTCACCTGCTATAATTTCATAGTAATCTTTTCTTTTCTGTACAATCAGAGGCTGCAAAACACCAAACTGTTTAATAGAATCCGCAAGTTCTAATAATGCATCCTCTTCAAAATGTTTACGAGGCTGCTCACGATTTGGCTCTACGTCATTGATTTTCATCATAACTTGTCCATCTTTTTCCTTTGCAGCACTCTCTATCTGCTTATTTTCTTTATTATGTGGAATATTTCCCGATTTATCAAACTTTTTATCAGGAATCAGACTATCCAATCCTTTTCCGAGTCCACCACGTTTTACTGTCATTTTATTCTCTCCTATTTATCCCTGCTGATAACTTCATCTGCCAACATCATATAACTTTCTGAACCGGTTGATCTCGGATCATAATGATTAATAGGAAGACCATGACTCGGTGCCTCCGCTAATCTGATGTTTCTAGGAATAATTGTCTTATATATTGTCTGATTCAAATTATCCTTTACATTTTCTACAACCTGAAGAGAAAGATTTGTTCTCGCATCATACATTGTAAATACAACGCCTTCCATCTCCAGATTTTCATTCAGACGACTCTTTACCAAATCAATCGTATTCATCAACTGACTTAAACCTTCCAACGCATAATATTCACACTGAATTGGCACTAAAACCGTATCAGCCGTAGTCATCGCATTGATAGTCAGCATACTCAAAGAAGGTGGACAGTCTATAATAATAAAATCATAATTATCCCTTATCTTTTCTACCTTCTCCTTTAAAATAAACTGCTTGTTATCCACATCCAACAGTTCAATTTCTGCACCTGAAAGGTCAATATTTGTAGGTAATACATCCAAATTTTCAAAAACATTCTTACAAATAATCTGTTCTATACTCGCCTCACCAATAAGCAAATCATAAACCGTATATTCAACATCATCCTTTTCCACACTTAAGCCACTCGTCATATTTCCCTGAGGGTCCATGTCAATTGCAAGAATCTTCTGTCCCTTTGCAGCCAGACAAGATGATAAATTGATTGCTGTAGTAGTTTTACCTACACCGCCCTTCTGATTTGCAACCGCAATAATTCTTCCCATGTTAATGCCCCTTTCTTAATAGCAACAGATTACTCCGTACTCCTAGAAAATATTGTACCATTTTTTCATGCGTATTTCTACCCAATGTTTCACGTGAAACATATTTTTTTGTAGAAAAAGTGTGAAATCTGTTTTCAAAAGTATAAAAAGTGCTGTTTTGTATATGAATATTATGTTCCGTCATTCTTCCAGAACAGTATTTTTAAAACCATTGCAAATCAAAACAAGCATTATTTCATTTGAAATGTTTCACGTGAAACATTTAATTTCTTATTTAAATATGTTTATATATGAACTTTGGCTAATTATTCCGTGTAAATTATAAAAAAGGACTTATATCTAAACTGATTGCCTAAATATAAGTCCTTTAAGTGTAACTTTCTCATACTGTAAAACACGTAATTCAAAGTTCATATAAACTTTTTCATCTTATCCCACAAAAAATGTTTCACGTGAAACATTTTTAGGAGATTGGTTCTTTTGTAGGAAGTCCTGCCCTTCTTGGAAATTTCTTTCCCGTTGATTTTACTTTCTGGATTTTCACAAAGGAACGGTTAATATCACTTCCTGGAAGCGTGAATTTGACTACTTCTGTCTGTTTTCCACCCAAAACTTTAATTGCAGTCTGTGCTGCTTTTACTTCTCCATCAATTTCACCTGATTTGTATGGTACAAACATACCTCCTATTTTTACATAAGGTATACAATATTCAGAAAGTGTGGATAAATTTGCCACTGCTCTGGAAACTGCCAAATCGTATTTTTCCCGATATTCTTCTTTCCGTGCATATTCTTCTGCTCTTCCATGAATTGTGTGGATATCTTCCAATTTAAGTTCATCAATTACTGTATCTAAGTATTTGATTCTTTTATTCAGTGAATCTAATAATGTTACTTTCAGATGTGGAAATGCAATTTTCAGTGGTATTCCCGGAAATCCTGCTCCTGTTCCTACATCAATTACGGTATTTATTTTATTGATATCCAATACTTTCACAAGTGACAGGCTGTCTATGAAGTGTTTTTCATTGACTTCTTCATATTCTGTTATACCTGTGAGATTCATTACTTTATTCCATTCAACAAGAAGTTCATAATATCGGTAAAACTGTGCCTGTTGTTTTTCAGAAAAATTAATATCTAATTCTTTCAGTTTTTCATCAAATTGTCTGCTCATTCTATAAACTCCTTGTATTTAATGCCCCAAATAAACCAGTAATACAGAAATATCCGCTGGCGATACTCCGGAAATTCTGGAAGCCTGTCCCATAGAAAGCGGACGGTACTGTTTTAGCTTCTGTACTGCCTCAATTCGAAGGCTTGGAACTTTATCATAATCAATATCATCAGGTATTCTCTTATTTTCCAGTTTTTTAAACTGTTCTACCTGTTTCATCTGACGTTTAATATAACCGTCATATTTAATATTGATATCAATCTGTTCCATAACTTCTCTGCTTAATACTTCTGTTCTTTCGGTATCAATTGGTTTTAAGATTTCATAAGTAATTTCAGGGCGTTTAATCAAATCAGCCAGAGTAGAACCTGATGTAAGTGGTGTACTTTCACAAGATTTCAGTAAATTCTGCACTTCTTCCGAAGTACCGACATTTGTATGTTCAAGCCGGTGGATTTCTTTTTGAATTGCATCCTCTTTATCCACAAGTTTCTGATATCTTTCTTCACTTATCAACCCGATTTCATATCCTATCTTTGTCAAACGCTGATCAGCATTGTCCTGCCGAAGCAATAATCTATATTCTGCCCTTGATGTCATCATTCGATATGGCTCAGTACTTTCTTTTGTAACAAGATCATCAATCAATACACCTATATATGCCTGGGAACGGTCTAAGATAAGCTGCTCTCTCCCTAATACTTCCATTGCTGCGTTAATTCCTGCAATTAAGCCCTGTGCTGCTGCTTCTTCATAACCAGAGCTTCCATTAAACTGACCGCCACTGAAAAGTCCATGTATATTCTTAAATTCCAATGTTGGATGAAGCTGTCTGGCATCAATACAATCATACTCGATTGCATATGCATTTCGAACAATTTTTGCATTCTCAAGCCCCGGAACACTTCGATACATTTCATACTGTACATCCTCTGGAAGTGAACTTGACATTCCACCTACATACATTTCATTTGTTTCCAGTCCTTCCGGCTCAATAAATACCTGATGTCTGTCTTTATCTGCAAACTTTACAACTTTATCTTCAATCGATGGACAATATCTTGGTCCTGTTCCTTCAATCATTCCTGAAAATAATGGAGAACGGTCCAAATTATTGCGAATAATTTCATGAGTTCTCTCATTGGTATAAGTCAGCCAGCAGGAAGCCTGTTCTATCTGCACATCATCCGGATTCGTGGTAAATGAAAATGGTACTACTCTTTCATCTCCAAATTGCTCTTCCATTTTGCTAAAATCAATACTTCTCTTGTCGATTCGTGCTGGTGTACCTGTTTTAAATCGATACATCTTAATTCCAAGCTCTTTTAGACAATCTGTTAAATAATTTGCTGCCTGCAGTCCATTTGGCCCTGTTTCATTACTTACATCGCCATAAATACATCTTGCCTTCAGATAAGTTCCAGTGCATAGCACTACCGCGTTACAGTGATAAATTGCACCAGAATAAGTCTGTACACCTGTAACTTTTCCATCTTCTACAAGAATATTTACGATTTCTGCCTGTTTGATTTCCAGATTTTCCTGAGACTCCAACACCTGTCTCATTACATTGCTATATTTATTTTTATCTGCCTGGGCGCGCAGAGAATGTACTGCCGGTCCTTTTGATTTATTCAGCATTTTTGACTGAATAAAGGTGCGGTCAATGACCTTTCCCATCTCTCCGCCTAATGCATCCAGTTCTCTTACAAGATGTCCCTTAGAACTTCCTCCTATATTTGGATTACACGGCATCAAGGCAATACTTTCTATACTGACTGTAAATACAATGGTTTTTAATCCAAGTCTTGCTGCTGCAAGTGCCGCTTCACACCCTGCATGACCCGCACCGATTACAACTACATCATATTTATCCTTATTTACCCATACAGAATTTGCTGAATATTTCATTTACCAAATCCTCTCCTACTGTCTCACCGGTAATACTTCCCAATGACTCATATGCATCCATAAGGTCAATGGTAAAGAAATCCTCCGGCATCTGATTTTCTATACTTTCTTTTACTTTTTCAAGGCTTGCATATGCATCCTGCAATGCCGTCTTATGTCTTACGTTTGTAATATACACTTCGTTGTTAAATGAGATTTCTCCCTTATAGAACATATGTTCCAATGTTTCTTCCAGTTCGTGGATTCCTGTTTCCTCTTTTGTGGATATCTCAATCATTGGCTTATTTATCCACACTTTCAACTCTTTTTTGTTGATAACTGTGGATAAGTCACTTTTATTGAGCAAAATTACCGCTTTTTTGTTCTGAATCATGTGGATAATCTCAATATCATTGTCATCCAGTGGAACAGAAGCATCCACAACATAGATGATCAAGTCTGCTTCTTCCGCATAAGAACGGGCTTTATCCACACCAATTTTCTCTACTACATCTTCTGTATTCCGAATTCCCGCAGTATCCATAATATTTATCGAAATGCCTCGAAGCTGTATATGTTCCTCCAGAACATCTCTGGTTGTTCCTGCAATATTGGTTACAATTGCTTTGTTTTCTCCCAAAAGGACATTTAACAGAGAAGATTTTCCTGCATTTGGCTTTCCTACGATAACTGTATTAATTCCTTCCCGCATAATTCTGCCATCATCTGCGGTATCTATGAGCCGTTTCATCTGTACCAGAAGTTCGTCTACTACCTTTTCAAGGGTCTCTCCATATCCATCTACACTGATATGCTCCGGGTCATCTAAAGCCGTCTCAATAAACGCTGTATGATATAGAATTTTCTCACGGATTTCACGGATGACTTTCTGGACAGAACCACGTAACTGATTGACAGAACTTTGCAGTGCATACTCATTTTGTGAATGAATCACATCAATTACCGCCTCTGCCTGGGATAAATCCATCTTCCCATTTAGGAAGGCTCTCTTCGTAAATTCACCCGGTTCTGCAGGTCGTGCGCCATATTTTAATACCGTTTCCAAAATTCGTTTTGTGACATATACACCACCATGACAATTGATTTCTACGGTATCCTCCCCTGTATAGCTGTGAGGTCCTCTCATCAGCATAACAAGAACTTCATCTATGGTTTCTTCACCATCCACGATATAACCATAATGAATGGTGTGCGTCTTCTGCTCAGATATCTTTTTTTCTTTTTTTCCTTTGTATATCTTATCTACAACAGCGATCGCATCTTCTCCGCTGACTCTCACAATGCTGATTCCCGCATCTGTCATCGCAGTAGAAACTGCCGCAATTGTATCTGTCTTAAATCCCATATTTTTCACCCCAATTGGCATAATAAATCAATTTATAGTTTATACTAAAATATAAAAAAAAGGAAGTAGTTTTCACTACTTCCAATTCTTTTCTGTTTTCTGATTATCGTCTGTTTGGAGTAACTACTACACGTCTGTATGGTTCTTCCCCTTCGCTGTGTGTGGATACTCTGTCATCGCCCTGAAGCGCAGAATGAATAATTCTTCTTTCATATGGATTCATAGGTTCAAGAGAAACAGGCTTTCTTGTACGTTTTACTTTATAAGCAATGTTCTTTGCAAGATTTTCCAGTGTCTGTTTTCTTCTTCTTCTGTAATCTTCTGTATCAAGCTTAACTCTTACATAACCATCCTGAGACTTATTAGCCACACGGTTTGTTAAATACTGAAGTGAATCCAGTGTCTGTCCACGTTTTCCAATCAGGATTCCCATATTGTCACCCTTCATTTCAATGCTGAGCGCACCGTCTTCATCTACCTTCGAAAGAATTTCCACACCTTCCATACCCATAGCTTTTAACACATCAATCAAGAATTCTTCGCAGATTTTCATTGTTTCTTCTGTCACAACTGCAATCTCGATTTCCTTCTTTTCTTCTTTAACTTCTGCTACAGCTTCTTTTTTCTGTGGCTGTTTCTTAACTTCTTTATGTTCCTTATATTCTTTGTGTTCTTTATGCTCTTTGTACTCTTTATGTTCCTTGTGCTCTTTATGTTCCTTCTTAAATTCTTTCTTTTCAGAATTCTTTTTGTTTTCGAATTTCTTTTCTTCCGGTTTCTTTTCAACCACTTCTTCTGCTTTTGGTTCTTCAGCCTTTTTCAGACGGGCACGGATGACAGCCTGTTTACTACCAATTCCAAAAAATCCTGCGCTGCCTTTTTCAATGACATCATATTCCATCTGGTCACTTGTTACACCAAGCTGAATGCTTGCTTCTGTAATCGCATCATTCACTGTTTTTGCTGAAACTGTAATCTCATTCATTCTGTCTGCACTCCCCTCTATTTATTCATTTCGTTAAATCTTCTTACCATATCTGCCTTCGAAGCAAGACTTCCTTCCGGAGCATGTTCGTTCTGTTTTCTGACATTTTCAATCTTTTCTTCCAGTTCTTTTTGCTCGTCAGCAGATTTTGATTTACTCATATTTTTTGTTTTTACAGTTGCCATAGAAGAAACTTCACTGGACTGTGCTGATTTTTTCTTTGCTCTCTTAGCTTCTGCTTTTTTCAGATTCTTTTCTACTAATTCATCAATCGGCATTTTATCAAGCTTCTTATTTACAAGAATCTGATAAATTGTTCTGATAATTGCACTGGTAATCCAGTAAATACCAAGACCTGTAGGAAGTGTGAAGCACATAAATACAGACAGCAATGGAAGTGTATAATTCATACTTTTCATTGTAGCAGCCATCTGACCTTCCATCTGGTCGCCACTTGTGTTCTGTGGCATAGCTTTTACACTGATAAATTGTGTAACACCTGATAAAACAGGAATTAATACTGCTGCAATTAAGATTCCATAGCTTCCGGCTGCAAGTGCACTCTTCATCAATGTAGCAGGAGACTCTGCAATATTAAGTCCAAGGAAATTGTTAATATGCTGAAGCTGGCTTGTTGTAGAATTAATTATATCTGTCAAAGCCGGAAAACTTTCTTTTAAAGTAGTCCATGTTGAAGACTGGAATTTATATAATACATCTACAAGAATATTTGTTTTCGTATAATCATATTTATCAGGACTCATAAGAATTGGTTTTGCCTGTCCAATTCCTTCCATAATCTTCTGCCATCCATCTGTTGCCTGTATCTGTGTGATTAGTGGCAGATAAATATCTTTTACTTCACTGATATAAGCAGGGATACCACGGATTACATACCACATTGCGTACATAATAGGAAGCTGGATAAATAATGTAAGACAGCCTCCAGTTGGCGAAACACCGTATTTTGCATATACGAGCTTTGTTTCTTCCTGCATTTTCATCATCGAATCCTGGTCTTTTTTACCCTCATACTTTTTCTGAATTTTCTTGATTTCAGGAGCCATAGCAGCAGACATTTTTGAGAACTTCTGCTGTTTGATTGTAAATGGAAGCAGTAAGGTGTAAATAATAACTGTTAAGATAATAATACATACACCGATATTCTGGATTCCAAATACATGACTCATTACCCAGTAAATTCCATTCATGATTTTACCAAGTAACCATGCCGCCTGACCAATAATAGGCGTGCTGACCTGCGTCATTAAAATACCTGTCATTTTCTGTTTTCCTCCATAATTGTTATAGACTACTACTGTCCTACCCCGGAATTTGGGTATTCTTGTTTACTTACGGCACCGGATCGTATCCACCTTTTGAAAAAGGATTACATCTGAGTATTCTCCATAACGCCAAAAGACCTCCCTTCAATGCACCGTATTTTTCAATGGCTTCCAATGCATATTCTGAGCAGGTCGGTATATAAATACAATGTGTTCTCACCTTTAAAGGCGATAAATACTTTCTGTAAAAACGAATCAAATAAATTAATACTCTTTTCATCTTCGATGCCTTTTGCATATCCGTCTTTCCGATATGCTGGACTAATCTGGATATTAGTCCGAAATCTTGTCTACTTCATAAATATTATGAAGTTTTCCCAAATGGATAAGTGCACTTTCAATCTCATGATAAGTTCTGTCCTTTGCAGCTGTTCTCGCAACAACTACCATATCATATCCACATTGGAAATTTTCTTCATGCAGCCTGTAACTTTCTCTGATAAGCCGTGTTAAATGATGTCTTACAATACTATTTCCTACTTTTTTGCTGACAGAAATTCCGATTCTGTTACTTTCTGTCTGGTTTGGCAACAGATACATTACAAGATACTTGTTTCCATATGATTTTCCCTTACGATAAACGTTTTGAAAATCTCTGTTTTTTTTGAGTGATTCGGAAAATTTCATACTTCATCTTCTCCTAAATTTTTGTAGAAGAAAAGGCCACTCATTAGTGACCTATGCTGATAATACTTTTCTTCCTTTTGCTCTTCTTGCAGCAAGTACTTTTCTTCCACCTGCTGTGCTCATTCTTGCTCTGAATCCATGAACTTTAGATCTAGAACGTTTCTTTGGCTGGAATGTCATTTTCATTGATATCCACCTCCTATCAATCATTTCCTATTTAAAATAAGTATCATTAATTTCTTAAGACATCAATCAACATTATATTAAAAAAATACCTGTACGTCAAGCAAAACAACACTTTTTTATGTTGCTATTTTTCCACATTTTGTTGATAACTATGTGGAAAAGTGTTGATAACACGTGAATTAAGTTTTTTATTCGACAAAATATCCCATATTTAAGCCATTTTATTATGTGGAAAAGTTATCCCAACTTATTTTTCATTGATTCTCAACGCATTTTAATGTAAAATATATCTGTATGACTATGTTTATTTACAAATTAGAATGGAGTTTAATAGAATGTTTGCAGTGAAAGAACAATGGGAAGAAATTATTCAAAAATTAAGAGTAGAATACTTTTTATCAAATATATCCTTTGAGACGTGGATTCGTCCGTTGGAGGTATATGATATCGTAGGAGATACTTTATATCTTTCCATTAATTTCAAGGCAAGTATTGAGCATATTCAGAATAAATATCTTCTTCCTTTGAAAGTATGTATTGCTGAAGTTACCGGTGTGGAATATGACATTAAGTTTATTCCAAAGGATGTACCTGAATCAGAAATTGAATATTATCATTCCAACCATCATACTCAGCCGAAAGAAGAGCCGAAACCAAAGCAAAGAAAAATGAATAATATTTCAGAAAAGGCTAATCTGAATCCAAAATATACATTCGACACCTTTGTAGTCGGAGGAAATAATAATTTTGCACATGCCGCTTCTCTTGCAGTTGCAGAACAGCCTGGAGAAGTGTACAATCCTCTTTTCTTATATGGAGGTGTTGGACTTGGTAAAACCCATCTGATGCACTCCGTTGCACATTATATTTTGGACAAGGATCCTACAAAGAAAGTACTCTATGTTACCAGTGAGACATTTACCAACGAACTGATTGACGCAATCCGTATTGGTAAAACTGGAAATGAACTTGCCATGACTGCATTCCGTGACAAATATAGAAATAATGACGTTCTTCTTATCGATGACGTTCAGTTTATTATAGGTAAAGAAAGTACGCAGGAAGAATTTTTCCATACCTTTAACCATTTACATAATGCAGGAAAACAAATCATCATCTCCAGTGATAAGCCTCCAAAAGATATGGAAACACTGGAAGCCCGTCTCCGCACCCGTTTTGAGTGGGGACTGATTGCAGACATCTCTGCTCCTGATTATGAAACCAGAATGGCCATTTTATATAAGAAGATAGAAACTGACCAATTAGAACGATATAACATTCCTAATGAAGTCATTCAATATATCGCTACAAATATTAAAACAAACATTCGTGAACTGGAAGGTTCACTCAATAAATTAATTGCTCTTTACCGCATTAATAATAATGAAAGAGAAATGGATATTAAACTGGCTGCAGAAGCTCTGAAAGATATGATTTCACCTAGCCAGAACAGAGAAGTAACTCCTGAGCTCATCATTGATGTTGTTTCTGAACACTTCAATGTACCTGTTTCCGATTTAAAGAGCAGCAAACGTAACGCTGAAATTGCAAATGCAAGACAGATTGCCATGTATTTATGCCGTAAGATGACAGATACCCCACTTAAGACCATTGGACTTTTACTTGGGGGAAGAGACCATTCAACTGTTAATCATGGTGTGGATAAAGTGGCAAATGATGTGGAAAACAACGAAACTTTGAGGAATACTTTGGATATCATTCAAAAGAAGATTAATCCGGTATAAAGTTTTCCCAATAGACTTCACACTGTTTCCAGTTACTATCAACGGAATTATCAAAATGAAAAAGCCTTAATTCTCAAGGGCTTAAGAGGGTTTTACACATATCCACAGTCCCTAATGCGAATGAGGCGGATATCTTTTATAAATATATTTATCTATTGCGCGTTGAAAGGAGTTTTACACATAATGAAAATCAGATGTCAAAAAGCAGAACTTGTAAAAGGTGTCAGCATTGTATCAAAAGCAGTACCTACAAAAACTACAATGCCAATCTTAGAATGTATCTTAATCGATGCTACAACCAATACAATTAAACTTACCGCTAATGATATGGAGCTTGGAATTGAAACCATCATAGAAGGTATCGTTGAACAGAAAGGTATGATAGCATTAGACGCCAGAATCTTTTCTGACATTGTAAGAAAACTTCCTGACAACGAAATTACAATTGAGACAGACTCTAACTATCAGACACTTATTTTATGCGAAAAAGCAAAATTTAATATTTCAGGTAAATCAGGAGATGATTTTTCTTATCTCCCTTACATCGAAAGAGATGTGCCTGTTGTAATTTCTCAGTTCACATTGAAAGAAGTCATCAGACAGACTATCTTTTCAATCGCAGATAATGACAGTAATAAATTAATGACTGGTGAACTTTTCGAAATCAATGAAGATACCATGAAAGTTGTTTCTCTGGATGGCCATCGTATTTCCATCCGTAAAATTGAACTTTCAAACAGCTATGAACCAGTCAAGGTTGTAGTTCCTGGAAAGACATTAATCGAAATAAGCAAGATTCTTTCCGGTGATGTAGACAGTGAAGTAAACATTTACTTTACTAATAATCATGTAGTATTTGAATTTGACAATACCGTAGTCGTATCCCGATTAATCGAAGGAGAATACTTCCGTGTAAATCAGATGCTTTCAAACGACTACGAAACCAAAGTAAAAATCAATAAAAAAGAACTTTTGAATTGTATTGACCGCGCAACACTTCTGGTAAAAGAAGGTGATAAGAAGCCGATCATCATCAATATTCAGGATGAAATGATGGAACTGAAAATCAAATCTCAGCTTGGAACCATGGATGAAGAAATTTACATCGAAAAAGAAGGAAAGGATTTGATGATTGGATTTAATCCGAAGTTCCTCATTGATGCACTTCGTGTCATTGACGAAGAAGAAGTATATATTTATTACCTGAATGCAAAAGCACCTTGCTTTATCAAAGATGCGCAGGAAAGCTATATTTATCTGATTCTTCCGGTCAACTTTAACAGTGCGATGTAAGAATCGCAGAAAGGATAAAAATGTATACAATCAAACTTAGAGAAGAGTTTATCAAACTTGGACAGGCACTGAAAGCGGCAGGAGTCGTTGAAAATGGTGCTGAAGCAAAAGAAGTAATCATTGATGGTCTTGTTAAAGTCAATGGAGAAATTGACACAAGACGAGGCAAGAAACTCTATGACGGAGATATTATTTCTTTTAACGGAGAAGAAATTAAAATTGAAAAATAAATTGGTGTAGTATGTTTATCAAATCATTAAAGCTAAAAGATTATAGAAATTATGATTTATTGAATCTTGAATTTGATAAGGCAACCAATATTTTTTACGGAGACAATGCACAAGGAAAGACCAATATTTTGGAGGCTGTCTATTTATCAGGCACAACAAAGTCCCATAGAAGCAGCAAAGACAGAGATTTGATACGGTTTCAGTGTGAAGAATCTCATATTGAGACCGTAGTTGTGAAAAATGGAGTGCCTTACCAGATTGATATGCATTTAAAGAAGAACAGTCCAAAGGGAATTGCCATTAACCGGATTCCGATTAAGAAGGCAACAGAGCTTTTTGGATTGATGAATTTTGTTTTTTTCTCACCGGAGGATTTGAATATTATAAAAAATGGACCTTCCGAGAGAAGAAGATTTATGGATTTGGAACTTTCACAGCTTGATAAATTATATTTAAAAGATTTAACGAGCTATAACCGCATTGTTAATCAAAGAAATAAATTATTAAAAGATGCCTCTTACCAGCCAAGTCTGCTGGATACACTGGATATCTGGGATATGCAGCTCATTTCTTATGGTGAGAAAATTATTTCCCGGAGAAAACAGTTTATTCAGGAGGTAAATGAAATCATAGAAGAGGTTCATTACAAACTGACAGGAGGAAAGGAACAAATCAGACTTTCTTATGAGTCAGGATGCGGTGCACTTTCACTGGAAGAAGCAGTCTTAAGAAACCGTGAAAGAGACATCAAAATGAAAAGTACTTCTGCAGGTCCTCACAGAGATGATATTTGTTTTCATGTAGGAGACATTGATATCCGAAGATTTGGCTCTCAGGGACAGCAAAGGACAGCAGCACTTTCTCTGAAATTGTCAGAAATTGAGCTGGTTAAAAAAATTATTAAAGATACACCGGTACTTCTTTTAGATGACGTATTGTCTGAGCTTGACAAAAACAGGCAAAACTATCTATTAGACAGTATCCATGATATACAGACACTCATTACCTGTACAGGTGTAGATGAGTTCGTCAACCATCGTTTTGCAATCAATAAAATTTTTCATGTCCAGTCAGGGCATGTGATAAATGAGAATTAGGAGGAGAGAAATGAGTACAGAATATGGTGCAGATCAAATCCAAATTTTGGAAGGATTAGAAGCAGTTAGAAAAAGGCCCGGTATGTACATTGGAAGTACTTCATCGAGAGGACTTCATCATCTTGTGTATGAGATAGTAGACAATTCTGTCGATGAAGCATTAGCAGGATATTGTGATCATATACAGGTTTTTATCAATCCTGATAATTCTATTACTGTTATCGATAATGGACGAGGAATCCCGGTTGGAATCAACCACAAAGCCGGTCTTCCTGCGGTAGAGGTTGTATTTACCATCCTGCATGCGGGCGGTAAATTCGGCGGTGGAGGATACAAGGTATCCGGTGGACTTCACGGAGTAGGTGCATCTGTTGTAAATGCACTTTCTAACTGGCTGGAAGTCGAAATCTGTAAAGAAGGCAAAGTATATAAGCAGCGTTACGAAAAAGGTAAAGTAATGTATCCACTGAAAATAGTAGGAGATTGCGAGTCGGAAAAGACTGGAACAAAGGTTACATTTCTTCCAGATGACACTATTTTTGAAGAAACCGTGTTTGAATATGACATTTTAAAACAAAGATTTCGTGAAATGGCATTCCTTACCAAAGGTCTGAAAATCAGTTTGACAGATTTACGTGGAGAAGAGGAACAGGAAGAAACCTTCTACTACGAAGGTGGTATTAAAGAATTTGTAGAATATCTGAATAAAAGTAAGACACCACTCTATGACAATATCATTTATTGCGAAGGTGTAAAGGACAATGTTATGGTTGAGGTTGCAATGCAGCACAACGATTCCTTTACCGACAATACTTATGGATTTGTAAATAATATCACAACACCGGAAGGTGGAACACATGTAGTTGGTTTTAGAAATGCTATCACAAAGACATTTAATGATTATGCAAGAAAAAATAAATTGCTGAAAGACAGTGAACCAAATCTGACAGGAGAAGATATCAGAGAAGGTCTTACTGCCATCATCAGTGTTAAAATTGAAGACCCTCAGTTTGAAGGACAGACAAAGCAGAAGCTTGGAAACAGTGAGGCAAGAGGTGCGGTAGACAGTATCGTAAGCAGTTATCTTCAGGTTTTCTTAGAGCAGAATCCATCTGTAGGAAAAACCATCGTAGATAAATCTGTTCTTGCACAGAGAGCAAGAGAGGCAGCAAGAAAAGCCAGAGATTTGACCAGAAGAAAATCTGCACTGGAAGGACTTGCACTTCCCGGAAAGCTTGCTGATTGTTCCGACAAAGATCCTTCCAAATGTGAAATTTATATCGTTGAGGGAGATTCTGCCGGTGGTTCTGCAAAGACCGCCCGTGATAGAGCAACACAGGCAATCCTGCCTTTACGTGGTAAAATCCTTAACGTAGAAAAGGCAAGACTTGATAAAATTTATGGTAATGCAGAAATCAAAGCTATGATTACTGCATTCGGAACAGGAATTCATGAAGATTTTGATATTTCCAAACTGAGATATCACAAGATTATCATCATGACCGATGCCGATGTAGACGGTGCTCATATCAGTACCTTATTATTGACATTCTTATATCGTTTTATGCCAGACCTTATCAAAGAAGGATACGTTTATCTGGCACAGCCGCCTCTTTATAAGCTGGAGAAAAACAAAAAGACCTGGTATGCATACAGTGATGAAGAACTGGATGCAATCCTGAAAGAAGTAGGTCGTGACAACAATAATAAAATCCAGCGATATAAAGGTCTTGGGGAGATGGACGCAGAACAGCTCTGGGACACCACAATGGATCCGGAACATCGTGTACTTCTCCGTGTGACAATGGATGATGAAACATCCTCAGAACTGGACCTTACCTTTACAACCCTGATGGGAGATAAAGTAGAGCCAAGACGTGACTTTATAGAGGCAAATGCAAAATTTGTTAAGAATCTGGATATTTAATATTTTGCATTGACAGTGAAACAAAAAAGAGGAGCAAAAAATGGAAGATAATATTTTTGATAAAGTCCATGACGTGGATTTGAAAAAGACCATGGAAACATCTTATATAGACTATGCCATGAGTGTTATTGCTTCACGAGCACTTCCTGATGTAAGAGATGGTCTGAAACCAGTACAGAGAAGAATCCTGTATTCAATGATAGAGCTGAACAATGGTCCTGACAAACCGCATCGTAAATGTGCGCGTATTGTGGGTGATACAATGGGTAAATATCATCCACACGGAGACAGTTCTATTTATGGTGCATTGGTAAATATGGCGCAGGAATGGTCTACCCGTTATGTTCTGGTAGATGGACATGGTAACTTTGGTTCTGTAGATGGTGACGGTGCCGCAGCTATGCGATATACCGAAGCACGTCTCAGCAAAATTTCTATGGAAATGACTGCGGATATCAATAAAGATACAGTTGATTTTACTCCAAACTTTGATGAGACAGAAAAAGAGCCGGTTGTACTTCCTTCCAGATTTCCAAATCTTCTGGTAAATGGTACTTCCGGTATTGCGGTTGGTATGGCAACCAACATTCCGCCTCACAATCTGCGTGAAGTCATTGGTGCAGTTGTAAAAATCATCGATGACCAGATTGTAGACAAAGAAGAGACAACCATTGAAGAAATCATGGATATCATAAAAGGGCCTGATTTTCCGACGGGTGCAAGTATTCTGGGAACAAGAGGCATCGAAGAAGCTTACCGTACAGGCCGTGGAAAAATCCGTGTGCGCGCCATTTCCAATATTGAGCCAATGGCAAATGGAAAGAACCGTATCGTTGTAACGGAACTTCCTTACATGGTAAATAAAGCAAGACTGATAGAAAAAATCGCAGAACTTGTAAGAGATAAGAAAATCGATGGAATTACGGATTTGAGTGACCAGTCAAGCCGTGAAGGAATGAGAATCTGTATCGAACTTCGAAGAGATGTAAATCCGAATATTATTTTAAATCAATTATATAAGCATACACAGCTTCAGGATACCTTTGGTGTAATCATGCTGGCATTAGTAGATAATCAGCCAAAGGTAATGAATATCATGGAAATGCTGTCATACTATTTGAAACATCAGGAAGAAGTAGTGACAAGAAGAACCAGATATGAATTAAATAAAGCAGAAGAACGTGCTCATATTTTACAGGGATTACTGATTGCACTTGATAATATTGATGAAGTTATTCAGATTATCCGTAGTTCAGAGAATGTGCAGATAGCAAAGGCAGAATTGATGAAGCGATTCGACCTTTCCGATGCGCAGTCTCAGGCAATCGTAGATATGCGTCTGCGTGCTCTGACTGGTTTGGAAAGGGAAAAGCTGGAAGCAGAATACGCAGAACTGATGAAGAAAATCGGTGAATTAAAGGCCATTCTTGCAGACAGAAAATTACTTCTCGGAGTCATCAAAGAAGAAATTCAGATTATCGCCGACAAGTACGGTGATGACAGAAGAACTTCCATTGGATTCGATGAATTTGATATGTCAGATGAAGATTTGATTCCAAAAGAAGACGTTGTAATTGCTATGACAAAGCTTGGCTATATTAAGAGAATGAGCCATGATACCTTTAAGAGCCAGAACCGTGGTGGTAAAGGAATCAAAGGAATGCAGACTCTGGAAGAAGATTATGTAGAAGAATTGTTTATGACAAATACACACTACTACATCATGTTCTTTACAAATAAAGGCCGTGTATACCGTATGAAAGGTTACCAGATTCCAGAAGCAAGCAGAACTTCCCGTGGTGTGGCAATCATCAATCTTCTTCAGCTTCAGCCGGATGAGAAGATTACAGCCATGATTCCAATCAAAGAATATGTACATGGTGATTATCTTGTAATGGCTACCAAGAAAGGTCTTGTAAAGAAAACTCCGATTGAAGAATATTCAAATGTGAGAAAGACCGGACTTGCAGCAATCACACTTCGTGAAGATGACGAACTGATTGAAGTAAAGATTACAAATAATGACTTTGATGTATTTATGATTACAAAGCAGGGTCTTTGCATCCGTTTTAATGAAAAAGACGTGCGTGCAACCGGAAGAACCTCTATGGGTGTACGTGGCATGAACCTCAGTGACAACGATGAAGTTGTTGCAATGCAGCTTGATATTCAGGGTAAAGAAATGCTTATCGTATCTGAAAAAGGTATGGGTAAACGTACAGACCTTACAGAATTTACAGCACAGAATCGTGGCGGTAAAGGTGTAAAATGCTACAAGATTACAGAAAAGACCGGTAATGTAGTAGGTGCCAAAGCAGTCACAGAAGATGATGAAATCATGATCATCAATACCGATGGAATCATCATCCGTATGGAATGCAAAGACATTTCCGTATACGGAAGAATCACCTCAGGAGTGAAACTCATTAACCTGAAAGAAAATGAAGAAGTCGCAAGTATTGCAAAGGTCAGAAAAACACTGGATGAACAGTGGGATGAAGAAGAAACAGAATCATAAATAAATTTAAAATTTGTGAAAATTAGAAAAATTTAAAAATCCAGACTATTTCAGATAGTCTGGATTTTTGATTTATACTAAATTAATTTGAATAAATTTTTGGAGAAAATCTATTTGCTGGATGTCAAAAAAATACACAGCTAAGATGTAATATAACTAATGTTGAGGCTGTGGTCTGCCTTTATTGTAGAAAATTTTTTCACTATCTCATATAAAAGTGTGATTATAAAGCATAAAACTCCAATAAAAATGTGAGGATTGTTTCTAAATATTACTCAGTGTTTAGCATTCTACAATCTTTCCATCTTCTATATGAATCACAACATCTGACTTTCTGGCTATATCCAAATCGTGCGTAACAACAATCAATGTTGCCCCAAATTTTTTTGAACAAGTTTCCAGTAAATTCAATGTATCTTCACCAGTTTTTTTATCTAAATTCCCGGTTGGCTCATCCGCAAAAATAATCTGTGGTTTTGCAAGCACGGAACGCGCGATTGCAACTCGTTGCTGTTCTCCACCCGAAAGCTCTGAGGGATATTTTTTTAATTTTCCATGAATCCCAAGTATTTCCGTCACTTCATCTAAAAATTGTGTATCTGCTTTTCTTCCGTCCAGCTTTAATGGCATACAAATATTATTCAGCACATTGTATTCTTCCAATAAATTAAACTGCTGAAATACAAATCCCATGTTTCTTCTACGGAATATAGCCATTTCTGTATCCGAATATCGGAATAAATCTTTGTCTTTTACGAATACCTTACCATTTGTCGGCTTATCAAGCCCACTTAAAATATGAAGAAGTGTCGATTTTCCGGAACCGCTTTTTCCAATGATTGTATAAAACAGGCCCTTTTCTATTTTTAAGTTAATTCCCGATAAAGCATATACCGGTCCTGATAAGGTCTGGTAAACTTTATATATCTCTTCTGCTCTTAAAATTGTATCCATACGAACACCTCTCTTTTTAACGATATAATTTTTCGGCAGGTTCTGTTTTTAATAATCTTCTGTTTCCAACATAAAGCAAAAACATGAAAAAGAGAACAATGATCAAACTGACTGCAATGATCAATTCTGTGCTTACTCCACATAATTTTATATATTCATATTTACTCAACAGCAAATCATAGATTTCAATTTTCTCTTGATAATCTCTCCAAATTCGCCCTTGTTCTATTCTTGCCCTCTGCAACTGATATAAGAAATAAACACCTGACGCAAAGAACAATGACAGAATTCCCAAAGCAAATCCGTTACCTAATATTCTATTTCTCATTTCACGTTTTGACATTCCAATAGCCTGAAGAATACCATATGTCTTAGTATTTGTTTTGGAAGAAATTGTTATAATATCCCAAAAAATCAATAGTACTGTCAAAAGGATACTAACACCTATCGAAACAACAGTTAAGATTTGTTGGATATGTGCCATAAGTTCTGCTGTATGCTTTTCTCTATAATTTTCTAAATACATTCCATTTCTTTGAGCAACATCAGCTACAACAGAATCCGTCGAAAGATAAGAAGCATTGGTTGTCGTATATAAATTGGCATGTGTATCTCCATAAATTTCGCCAGTTGTTAAACCAGGAGCCAGCATTCTGTCTTGTATGCTTTCATCCAGAACTTTCTGGATAAAATTCCTTGAAACCAGCACATTATAATAAGAATTTCGATTTCCTATATACTCCATATCGCGTTCCCAAACAAGTTTCATTACAGATCCTATTTTGGCAGAATACATTCCTATTTTTTCTGGTGTTGACAATTCCATGTTTTCGCCATCAGCAGCCTTCCATTTACTATAAAAAGCAAGATTAACTGTATCTCCGACATTCAATCCTGTATCTGTATATGTTTTTTCATCTATCGCAATTTTTCCATCTGTTTCAGTATAGAAAACAATTAGAACTTCTTCTCCTGACAGAAACTTTTCATAATCAGCACTTGACGGCCATGAAGGAAAAAACTCATTTAGATACTCTTCTGAAACTACCATCACATGAACTCCTATCCCATCCGGAAATGCAATAGTTTCTGTTTCTCCATTATCTAATGCAATTTCCTGCAAATATGGCTGACTTCCAATATCATTCTCTATACATTTTTGTGCCAATGCATTGTGTTCCATGCCAGAGAAAATTAATTCACCTGTCAGTCTTCCTTTTGCAACGATTTTCTCTACCCCAGGTATTTCCTGGAAGGCTATTTTCTCCTCTGTTCCAATTGATTTCGTCCCGCAAGTAATACTGTAAGAAGGTTGTTCCTCTACCTGTTTCTTCTCATATTCTTCCGGAAGAACTTCCAAAATTGTAAAAAACATTACCACAGAGAAAATCCCAGCTAAAAAGACTGTAAAAAATCTTACCATCCGATTCTGCATTCGTCTGCTTTTTACCGAAATACCAATTCGTCCCGTTAACGGTTGGTGGAGTGCAGCCCACATTATGAAAAATCTGCACAAAAAAATGCTGACAAACCATATTAATATAATCACAGCCAATGTTGCAAAGGATATGGATATATAAAATGTTACATGACTGATCTGAATAAAAAAGTGAAACATCATATACAGTACCACTAATCCAAATGGAACACCAAAAATAATACTTGGAAGCAGCAAATATAAGGTTTCAAAAAACAAAATTTTGACTAATTGGACTTTTGTTCCTCCAATACTTCGGAATAAAGCAATTGAACGTATCTGTTCATGAATCTGTATTGCGTAAACACATCCTATCGCCACGACCGCTGTGATCAGTATCAGTAAAATATAAAAATCATAATTCGTTTTGTCCTGTGTGTTCGGATATGCAAATATATTTTTTTCCAGAACTCTTCCGTTTATATTATTTTTAGTGATACAATCAGCTACTTGTTTATAAAAATGCTCAGTATTTCCTGAAGCGCAAAGGAAATACTGATATGTCGGCGTACTTGTAAGATCCTCAGCAGCCTTCTGGGTGATAATCGCTCCTACCAGAGGATTTTCTGTATGTTTCCAAAGTCCCGAGTAGTATTTCAGAACACCGCATAATGTATATTCTTTCGTTACTATCGTTTCGGAGTCAATTTGAATATCCAGTCGTATCGTTTGATTCAAATCGTAATCATAACCTAACGCACTTAATAAACTGGCTTCCATCGCAATTTCTCCAGCTTTTTCCGGAAAATTTCCCGACTGCATAGTCAAACGACCATTCTCAATCAAAGTCTCATCAACCGTTCCAATTGCGGTATCAGACAGTATCGTTCCATAAGAACACGCAGTCCCTATTTCTGTTATATCTGTGCATTGTTCCAAATACACTCTATCTTCTTGTGTTCCGTTATAAAGTGCAACCTGCCATTCTCCATAAGTATCGTATCTGTAATTCTCATTGGTTTTATTTAAACTATCTGTAAGACTTACAAGAATGGTTGTAAATACAAGCGAAATAAATAAAATCCCCATTAGTAAAAGACTGTTCTTTTTCTTCCCCTTAATACCTTGCATAGCAAGTAACGCTAATTCTCTATTCATTCCAAGCCTTCCTTTCTATGCCCTAAGTATACTGCTTCTCTCTTACAATACGCTTTCAGTATTTCTTACATTATTGTAAGTTTCTGCTCCATTTAAAATAGGCAACGATATCAGAAATCTAGCACCGCCAGATTCTCTATTTCCTACATTGATCGTTCCGTGATGAGACTGAATAATGTCTTTAGCCATGCTAAGTCCAATTCCATATCCTTTTTTCATACCATTTCCCCTACAGAACCGTTCAAACAAAAAAGGAAGTTCTTCATCCGGTATGCCTTCGCCTTCGTCCTCAATTTGAATGTTAATACACGATCCTTGCAAGAATAAGGAAACTTGAACATTGCTTCCTTCTGCAGTATGTTCAATCGCATTTTTTATCACATTTTCAAATGCCTGCGTTAGCCAGAACTCATCTCCAAAATACTCATTCAGAATTTTTCCAGAAAGTATCAATTTTACATTTCTTTTTTCAGCCAGAACTCTCAAACGCTCCATACAATTCGAAAGTATTGTTTCAATATTTATCTTCTCATAAACCATAAAAACTTTGCCAGCCGCCAATTGACTTGCTATTAATAGACGTTCTACTTCGTTTGTAAGACGGTTTAAGCATTCCTGGCTTTTTATCAACATCTTCTTTTCTTGCGAGTCAGCACACAAATCGAAAGCAGTATCCAGCCGAATCTGTATCGCTGTTATAGAAGTCTTCATTTGATGTGCCATATTTTCAATAAAACAATTCACTTGCTTTTCTTTCTTTTCAGACATTTTTCTGTTGTAAAGAATCTGTGATTCTAATTTTACAATCTGATTCATCAAATTACTTAAATATCCCTCTTTCAAAGATTCTTCTTTTATTTCTTCGGGGTAAAGCAAAAAATGATTGATGTCTTCCACGATCTGTTCTATGTATTTTTTCTGTTTATATAAAGATATTTGTGATGATAACGCCACGATCACACTGATACATACAATAATCAAACCTATTTTTTCCATCATGCTATTTCCCTTTTACCGATACAGCCCAACGATATCCAACGCCACGCACAGTTGTAATATAAGAATGATTTTCAAACAGTCCTAGTTTTTCTCGGATTCTGCTAATGTTCACACTTAATGTGTTTTCTTCCACAAAAATTGAATCTTTATCCCATACTTGATATAACAATTCTTCACGTGGAATAGTTCTTGGCCAATTTTCCAATAATATCGTAATAATTTTCACTTCTGTAATACTTAAATCTAACAATTCATTATTTTTTAATAACTGACACGTATGATGATTATAAATCAGGTCGCCACTTTGATAGAATATATTTTTCAGTGCTGCACATCTACGCAATAACGCCTGAATTCTTACAAGTAACTCTTGCATACGAAAAGGCTTTGTAACATAATCATCCCCACCCGTCTGAAATCCACGAATTAGTTCCAATTCACTACTACAACCAGTCAAAAATAGAATCGGAACCTGGGAATCCTTTCTTATTTCTTTGCAAATCTCATATCCATTGTCTTTTCCCAGATTGACATCCATGATAATCAAATCAATCGGTTTCTTCTGAAATATTTCTAATGTTTCTTTTTTATTACTACTCTCCAACACAACATATCCATAACCACTTAATACATCATTTAATCCTTCGGCCACATTCTCATCATCTTCAACAATCAAAATGCATTCGTTCATATTTTTTAACCTTTCTCGTTACAAATCTATTTTATAGATCATTTTTAGTGTTATTAAAATTTTAGCATACTATATTCAAAAACAATAGAAAAACTGCCAATAGTTTTAAGCTACTGGCAGGGAAAGTTATATTTTTTCAATTGATAAGGAACGATTATTTTTCATATGGTACAATATTGCTGAGAAAAAAATTAGTTATTTTTCCATTTTCTACTTTCAGTTGTCCGGTTGCCTTTTTTAATTCCAAACTCTCATTATTGTCAACTATTAAAATAACTTCAAAATTACCTGTTCCAATTTCATCAAATGTAAGTGCAATATCTGAGACAACGTAAGATATATTCTTCTCATATGCCTCTTTATCATACTTTATTGGTATTCGATTTTGCTGTAATTTTTCGATACATTCTTGCGATACACAATCGGAAAATGCTTGATAATATGTTTCAATATCCTCACCTTCCAAGAATTCCGTATATCTGTTTTCGTAGTTAGATGTAAATATTTGCTCTAAAAATTCTTCTGCAATTTCTTGCGAGGAACTCTCGTTCTGCGCGTTTTTGCCACAACTAATAACGGATATCTCTATTCCTGCTAATGCTATTAAAAAAAGATATTTTATTTTTTTTGTATTATTTTTAATCTTTTTCATAATTTAAGAATATAAAAAGAATTTATATCCGTGTAACACCTTCCTATTCTGTCAAGCCTTAATCTATTGATTTTACAGGCTTTGACGTATTTT
>OIZO01000305.1_pt1 | contig 35602 bp, 40 predicted proteins | sample 1588551 | NCBI WGS metagenome assembly OIZO01 (sample SAMN03283271) | human gut metagenome | biome: human-associated habitat; material: feces | host: Homo sapiens | place: Peru | collected 2012 | reverse complement strand
TATCTAGTACAGAAAGTTCTCCTACAAGGAGAACTTTCCTACTATATAAAAAAAGGTGGTACTAAAGAGTACCACTTTTTACTAATATAATAAGAGCAATAAGATTATATCAGTTTATATTGTGCTAGAATACTAATTACCTATTTAATAAATAAAAGCCAAAATTCAAATAAGAAGCAAATAAAACCCATAAAAGATAAGGAATTTGCAAAAGACCTGATACTTTATTTTTTTGATAAAATTTAATAATCATAATAAATACGAGTAATGCAAGTAAAAGTATCCAAATAAAAGAAAATAGTCTTAATTTACAAACAAAGAAGAAAATTGACCATAAAGCATTTACTCCTAATTGTAAATAATAAATAAATTTAACATCCATATCTACTTTATAGTTACTTTTTAGTATTCCGTAAGAAATTCCCATTAAAACATATAAAATAGTCCAAATTATAGGAAATAGAATACTAGGGGGAGCTAAAGGAGGTTTTACAAGAGTGTTATAATCCATAAAGTTTGAAATAATAAGACCAACGACTCCGCCAACTATAACAGGCAATAAAATAGATTTTAAATATAAACCAAAATTCTTCATAAAATACCTCACTAAATGTTTTTATATAAGTATATTGAATATTAAATGTAAATATACAAATTATACAAAATAATTTTTAACTAAAGGTGTTTATTTTTTTTATAAAATATGTTAAAGTATAATTAAGAAAAAAATTAGGAGGAATATACATATGAAAAAACAAACTTTAACTATAATTATAATTGCAGTTATAATATTAGCAGTTATAATAGGAGCTATTTTAATTATAAATAACAAAAGCAAAGGTAACGAGGAAGGTAAAATTGAAACAGCAGAACAAATGAAAGAAATGTTTAAGACAATTTATAGCAAGCTAGGGGAAAAGTTACCAAACTTAGAGACACAAGAAATTTCTATAGAAGATGAAACACAAGTTAAAGCATATACAGGACTAAAATCAAATAAAGACATTGAAAAAATAGTTGTATCTGAACCACTGATGTCTTCACAAGCATATTCAGCAGTTACTGTTAAAGTAAAATCAGGAGCAAATATTGAAGAAATAAAAAAAGAAATGTTAGAAAATATAAATATGTCAAAATGGATTTGCGTTTCAGCTGAAAAGATGTATATAACTAACAATGGAAACACAATTTTTATGGTAATGTCTAGTGAAGATTGGGCAAAGCCAGTATATAATGAATTTAAAGAATATGTAGGAAATAACATAGGAAAAGAACTAGAAAAGGCTGAAGAGGAAAATATAAATCTTCCACCACAAATAATAGTACAATAATAAAATAATAAAGCTTCCCTAAAATAGGAAGCTTTATTAATAGGAGGAAAAAATGCTTTTTACAAGTATAAGTTTTTTATATTATTTTTTGCCTATAGTATTAATACTATATTTTATAGTTCCAAAAAAGGCAAAGAATTTCATACTATTTATAGCATCAATGGCTTTTTACTTTTATGGTGAGCCTAAATACATATTTTTAATGTTAGCTGAAATATTAATAGCGTATATAGGTGCAATTTTTATAGATAAGTACAAAAATAAATCAATATTAATATGCATAATTATAATACATTTAGGTTTATTAGGAATATTTAAGTATACAGACTTTATATTAGAAAATATAAATAATATATTAAGTATAAATATACCAGTATTAAGGATTGCGTTACCAATAGGAATTTCATTTTATACTTTTCAAATTATTAGTTATGAGGTAGATGTATATAAAAATAAAGTAAGAGTACAAAAAAATTTCTTAAAGCTTGCAACATATGTTTCATTATTTCCACAATTAATTGCAGGACCAATAGTAAGATATGAAACAATAGAAGAAGAGTTAAATAATAGAAAACATACCTTTGAAAAGTTTGCGTATGGAGTTAGAAGATTCACAATAGGATTAGGCAAAAAAGTGCTAATTGCAAATATGCTAGGAGAGTTATGTGAGTTATTTACGGCAACAGATGAAAAAAGCATAGTTTTTTATTGGATTTTTGGAATAAGTTATATGTTACAAATATATTTTGATTTTTCAGCGTATTCAGACATGGCAATAGGATTAGGAAGAATATTTGGATTTGAATTTCTTGAAAACTTTAATTATCCATACATATCAAAGAGTATAACAGAATTTTGGAGAAGGTGGCATATATCACTAAGCTCATGGTTTAGAGACTATGTATATATTCCATTAGGTGGAAGCAAAAAAGGAAAAAAGGTATTAGTAAGAAATTTACTTATAGTTTGGACACTTACAGGAATATGGCATGGAGCAAGTTGGAATTTTGTTATATGGGGCTTAATGTTTGGAATAATACTTATAATAGAAAAATTATGGATTGGAAAATATATAGAAAAGTTACCTAACATTTTTAAAAGAATATATGTACTTTTTATAGTAATGATAAGTTTTATTATATTTAATGCAAACAATATGTCAGATGCAATAATCAATATAAATGGCTTATTTGGCATAAATAAAGAAGTGTTTATAAACAATTATACATTATATTGTTTAAAGAAATACTTTATAATACTTCTAGTTTCAATAATAGGAACAACACCGTTATTTAAAAAATGTATAACAAAATTAAAAATGAAAAAAAGTATTGAAAAAGTTATAAATTTGTTAGAACCTATATTTATAATTATATTATTAATTATTGTTACAGCTTATTTAGTAGATAACTCATATAATCCATTTTTATATTTTAGATTTTAAAAGAATTGGAGGGAAAAATGACAGATAAAGTAAAAAATATTGTAGTTACAGTAATGTTTTTATTTTTTGTTATACTTATATTTTTTATAAATATAATAAAAAAAGATGACACTATTTCTATAGCAGAAAGAAGAAAATTAGAACAACTACCTTCATTTTCAATATCAAAATTATTTGATGGAACATTTTTTGAAAAATTTGACTTATATGTAACAGATCAATTTGTTCAAAGACAAAATATGAGAAAATTAAAAACGAATGTAGAACTTAATATTTTTAAAAAGAAAGATTACGATAATTTATATAAATATAAAGAATATATAATAGGACAAACATATCCGTTAAATGAAAGTTCAGTTCAAAATATAGCAGATAAAATAACTCAAATAAAAAAAGAAAATTTAACAGATGAAAATAATATATATTTTTCAATAGTTCCAGATAAGAATTATTTTGTAAATGAGGACAATTTGAAATTAGATTATAATAAAATAGAATATATGTTAAAGGAAAATTTACAGTTTGCAAAATATATTAACCTTTTTAACGAATTACAATTATCAGACTATTATAAAACAGATACTCATTGGAAACAAGAAAATTTACTAAAAGTAGCAAATGTTATAGCAAATGAAATGAATGTAAAAATAGAAGATGAATATGAAACAAAAAGTATTATTAAATTTGAAGGAGCATATTCAGGACAACTACCATTAAAAACACAAGAAGATGAAATAAAAATATTAACCAATGATATTTTAGAAAACTGCAAAGTTTATAATTATGAAACAAAAGAATATACAAAAATATATGATATGTCTAAGAAAGATAGTTTAGATAAATATGACATATATTTATCAGGTGCGGTGCCATTATTAACAATAGAAAATGATAAAAGTGAATCTACAAAAGAACTAGTGGTATTTAGAGACTCTTATGCAAGCAGTTTAATTCCATTATTAGTATCAGGTTACAAAAAAATTACAGTAGTTGATACTAGATATATATCACCAAAAATATTAAATGAATACATTAATTTTTCAAATCAAGACATATTATTTATATATAGTATTTTAATAATAAATAATAGTACATCATTAAAGTAAAATAAAAAAGGGCTGTAAAAAAGTCCTTTTTCCGTTTTAGTCTAGTTTCCCTAAAAGAAAATAAAAAAAATATTCATATTTTCTTGCTATTTTTTTGATAATATTGTATTATAATATAAGTATAATTTGTGCCAGAAAAGTAAAAAAATAGGAAGTGCTAGAAAGGGGCAACTATAAATGAAAAAAATAAGTATAGCTTTTGCTATTGTTGTTTGTATATTCTCTACTACAGCAGTATTTGCAACTAATACAGCTACAGTTAATACAAGAACAACAAAAGCAACGAATTCAATAGTAAATGAAGTAAAACAAAGTGAAACAATGAGTCAATTAGTAGAAATAAAAGATAATGAGAAAAAAACATTAGAAGATTATCAAGCAGCATATGGCTCAGAAACATACGGATTAACAGCATACATATTAAATAAAGTACAAATCTATAGTATTCCATTTTGTTTTGTAGGAATAGCTATAAGTGCTATTTATCAATATGTTTTAGGTATTCGTAAACTAGACACAAGAGATAAAGGTTTTGCTATTATGATTTCAATTATTACAATATTTGTAATAGCGCAAGTATTACCATTAATATTTGCAATCGTAGTAAAAGGTTGGAGGGGTTAAACAAATGAAAGTTTTATTTGCAGTGAGTAATGAATCTATTTCAGAAACAATTATAAAAAAATATCAACAAATGTATAAAGAAATAATTTTAAGTAAAAATGTATATTATTTTAATGCTATTATAAAAGAGCTTGAGAGAGATAAGACTTATGACCGTATTGTTATAAGTGAGGACTTAGAGCCTTTCACTAATAACAATTATGAGACTATAGATAATTTTATATTTGAAAAATTAGACAATATTTCAGATGAGGCTTCAACCACTGCAGGTGAAGACATTCCTATTATATTAATAGCAACAGATAGACGTACTAAATCAGATAACTTATTAATAAAATTATTTGGAATAGGTGTTTATAGTGCTTTAATTGGACAAGATAGAAGAATAGAAGAAGTGTGTAAATTAATTCAAAAACCAAGATCCAAAAAAGAAGCAAAAATTTATTATAAAATAGATTCTAATGATGTTGAATATAAACCAGAAAATGAAGCAGATGTTAGTGAAACAGAAATTCAAAATATATTAACACATTATAAACGTTTAGGAAAAAATGAAGAGCGTTATGTAGAAAGTTTTGATAGCATTGCTTCTCAATATACAGATCAACAATTAAGAGTTATTATAAAATTTTTACCATTAAATGTTAAAGCAGTATTGGAAGAAAATAGCCCTAGATATCAACAATTAATGTCATTTGAAAAGCCAAAAACGCAAAAATATGGACAATATCAAAGCAAAAATAAAACAAAATTAAACAACAATACAAGCAAAACACTTAGTAATAATGGAATAAAAGTAGAGTCTATACCAAGTGGCGAGAAAAAATTAACTAAACCAGTTATTATTCCGTCAGCTAATACAATGAAAAGAGTTCAAAAAACAGATGAACCAAAAGAAAATTTAGAATCAAAATTGGATTTACAAGACTCTGAGAAGGAAAATATGGAAGAATATGTAACTAAAAAACAAGAAATGCCAGTAGTAAATGAAGAAACAAAGAAAAGAAGAGGTAGACCAAGAAAAATACAACCTGAAATTGTTCAAGTAGAAGAAAAACCAAAAAAAGGAAGAGGTAGACCAAGAAAAAATCCTATAGAAGAAACTATGGTAGAACCTGAAGAAGATTCTATGTTACCAGGATTTGAAGAAGAAACTGAAAATCCAGAAACTGAAGAAAAACAAACTCCAAGCGTAATGAAATCAAATAATAATGAATCACAATTTGAAGAAGATACAATACTTCCAGGATTTGATGATGAAGTATTACCAGGATTTGAAGATGTGGATTCAAACAATTATAATACTCAAGAAGACGATGAAGAAAATGTTCTTCCAGGCTGGGAAGATGACGAACAAGGACAACAAGAAGAACAAATGACAAATAATAATTATAATACAAATAGTTATAATTCAAATAGCGAAGAGGATTTCTTTAATCCAGTACAAAAAGAATCACATTTACAAAATTATAGAGAATCATCTGCAAATTTAGAAAGCTTACTAACAAAAGATAAAAAAATAGTAGCTTTTGTAGGAACTCCAAAAAATGGAACATCATTCTTAGTAAATAATTTAGCAGAAGTATTATCAAATCAAGGAATAAAAACAGCAATTTTAGATTTAACAGAAAATAAAAATTCATACTATATTTATACAAAAAATGAAGAACAATTAAGAAAGATAGCGTATGATTGCACAGAAAAATTAAGTCAAGGAATTACTGAAGGTATAAAAGTAAATAATAATTTAGATGTATATACATCATTACCAGGAGAAAAAAATAATATTGAAGATTATACTTCAATATTAGAAACATTAGTAAAAAATTATGCTTTAATATTGTTAGATTGTGATTTCTCTACACAATATGGTTATTTAAAAGAAGCAAGTGAAATGTATTTAGTACAAAGTATGGATGTACTTACAATTCAACCATTAACAGCTTATTTAAGAGAATTAAAAGCAAAAGGTATATTAGAACCAAATAAATTAAGAGCAGTTATAAATAAATATACTAAAGTTAGAGGTGTTACAGAGAAGGCAATTATAGGTGGAATGGCATTTTACAATGATCCTGCAATGTCATTTATGACAGAATTATTTAATAGAGAAACAATTCAATATTGTGTAATACCATTTGATGGACAAGTGTATGCAAAATACTTAGAAGGTCTAATAAATTGTAATATTACTTTAAGTGGATATTCAAAAGAATTTATTAATTCATTAAATAAATTAGCAAATATGGTATATCCTGTAATAGGAAATTCTATGAATAGCAACAAAGCAAAATATAGCAACCCTAAATATAATAAATATGCAGGAAGCACATTTTCTAACAATATGAATTCTACTTTAGATAAAATGAAAAGAAATTATTAAAAAGGAAAAACAAAAATAGCAAAAAATGGAGGTGCTAAATTTGACTATAGCTATGATTATATTACTAGTAGTCATTATTGTATTTTTAATGTTATACAATATGTCAGTGCATAAGAAAATAGATACTTTTAGTAACTTAAACCAAAAAATAGTAAGCTTAAATGTATTACAAGAATTTATGGATACTATTAGTGAAGAAAAAACACCAGATGAAAAAATTAAGAAAATTAATGATATATTAATTGAAAAATATGACATAAAATATTCTACAATTGTTGTATATAATGGTGCTGAGTATACAATAAAAGCAACAAATGTAGATAGTAAACATTGGGATACTTTAAAAAACCTACACTCAGAAGAAATTTTTAAAGACAGTATTCAAACAGCAACTCCTAAATATATTACAATAGAAAAAGAGGGAGATAGACTTCCTTATCAAAAAATGGAATTTGGAAGAGCAAAATCAGCAATGTTTTTTCCATTATATATAGATAATATATATATAGGATATTGGATTATTGAAAGTGGAGTTCCACATGATTTTGACAACATAGATACAACTATATTAGAAGTTGTTAAAAATAATATAATATCTGTAATAAAAACAATAGATAAACAAAATGTAATAGAAAATATAGTTAGAGACGACAAGTTCACAGGACTAAAATCAGAAGAATATCTATATGGGGAAGGTAAAAGAAAAATTGATGAATATGATACTTCTGCTATATGTATGTTCAAAATAATAAACATAAATAATATTAACGAAGAATATGGTAGACATACAGGAAATTATGTTATTTCAAAAGTTAGTGATATGGTAAGGCAAAATATAACTCCTGAATATGTTTTTGTAAGATATATGGGACCAAAATTTGTAATAGCATTTACTGGGATAGATGTGAATGGAATAACAGAGTTTATGACTGGAATAAAGGAAAATGTCGAGAATATGAAAATAGAACAAGTAGAAGAAGATGTATTTGAGGGAGATAAACCACAAATAGTTAGTCCTAAAATTAATGTAGCAGTTACTACTTATTATAAAGGAACAGCTTTAGAAGGAACTACTAAAAAATTAGAAGAATATATAGATTCTGCAAAGGAAAATGAAAGCCAAATTAATTATATATAGACTTATTAAGGAGGTAAATAGTATGGCAAATGATGAAACAATGTGCTTCAAAGTACCAAATGAAGGAAAATTAGAAACTAGAGAAATTTTAAAAGAAGTATATGAAGCGTTATCAGAAAAAGGATATAATCCAGTTAATCAAATAGTTGGTTATATTTTATCTGGAGATCCAACATATATTACTAGTCATAAGGGAGCTAGAAATTTAATTCGTCAAATAGAAAGAGATGAATTATTAGAAAAAATGGTTAAAAACTATATAGGAATGGAAGAATAATAGTAATGAGAAAACTTGGAATAGATTATGGAGACGCTAGAGTCGGAATTGCTATAACAGATGCATTAAATATCACTGTACAAGGATTAGAAACTATCCATCACCAAGGAAATGACAAATTAGTATTAAAAAGACTTGAAGAGTTGCTAAATCAATATGAAATAGATACCTTTGTTATAGGAATGCCAATAAATATGAATGGAACTAAAACTGAAAGAGTTGAAGTAACAGAAAAATTTATACATAAATGCAAATGTAGGTTTCCAAAAATAGCAATAGAAACAATAGATGAAAGACTTACAACAGTCGCAGCGCATAAAACAATGAATTTCTTGAATGTTAATAAAAATAAAAAAAGAAATATAGTAGATACCATATCAGCAGTATATATTTTAGAAACTTATATGAAAAAATGTGAAAATTTTTAAACATATATTGCACAAATATAAAAAATAGTATATGATAAAACAAAATTACAAATACTAACGAAAAGATATTAATATTGTAGAAATACAATTAATATAAATAATTGAAAGGAGAAAATTTTAAAATGGATGAAAATGAAAACAACATTCCAGAGGAGGAATTAGATAATATTATCGTATTAAACGATGAAAATGGAGAAGAAGTACCTTTTGAATTTTTAGATTTAATTGAACTAGAAGGAGAAGAATACGTAGTATTACTTCCAGTAGAAGAAGATGAAGAAGCAGAAGGAGAAGTTGTAATTCTAAAAGTAGAAGATACAGAATCTGAAGAAGAAGAATCTTACGTAAGTGTTGATGATGAAGATACACTTAACAAAGTATTTGAAATATTTAAAGAAAAATTCAAAGACGAATTTAACTTTGTTGATGATGAACAATAATAAAAGGTTGGAGGTTGGAACTAATAATTCTAACCTCTAAATTTTTTTCTTATTTTACGAAAAAAATTAGTAGAGTCTATTACAAATTATATTAATATTACTTATAAGAAAAAGAAAATTAAAAGGAGAAAATTAAATGAAAAATTTAAGTAGTTGGTTAATAACAATGTTTATAATAATGTTTTGGATATTAAGACTTATAATTGCTATAACAGGAACATTAGATATTGAATTTGCATTAAAACCAATAGATAATAATATAGAAGTTGTATTGTTATTTGTTGTTCTAGCATTGATACCATTTATATTTAAAAGAAAAATTTGGGCTGCAATTGTATATTTAATAGGTTATGGCTATTATTTTGGAAGAGGACTAATAGAAAATATTATACCTATGATAAATGGTGAAACACTTAGCCCAGAAACATATATGAATATGTTTATAGCTTTAATTGCAGTTGTACTTCCAATAGCAGCTATATTTGACATTTTGCTAGATAAAACAAGAACTAAAAACCCAGTAAATAAAGAAACAGACTGGTTTTATAAAAATGAACAATATGATAGAAAACTAGATGAAAGAGCAGACAAAAACAATTATAGAACTTTGTAATTTTAAAAATTCTATGAGCAAGTTACGAAAACATAACATTGATTATAAAAATTACTGAAAAAATAGGAGAGATAAATATGGACTATATAAGTACTTTAAACGAAGGTGTAAAAGAATATTTTAAAATATTAGAACCAGAATTTCCAAAATGGTTAAATAAATATATAAATACAAAGGAATTATTAAAACAACAATATATATCAATAACTTGTGGAACTATATATTCAGATTTATTTGAAAGTAGAATTTTATATTCAAGTTTAGAACACTCAATAGGAGTTGCTTTAATTGTTTGGCATTTTACTCATGATAAAAAACAAACATTATCAGGTCTATTTCATGATATAGCAACACCAGCATTTAAACATTGTGTAGACTTTTTGAACGGAGATTATATGACTCAAGAATCTACAGAAGATTTGACTACACAGATTATAAAAAATTCAGAAGAAATTATGCAATTGTTAAAAAGAGATAATATAAAACTAGAAGAAATTAATGACTATCATTTGTACCCAATAGCAGACAACGATACACCTAAACTTTCAGCAGACAGATTAGAATATTCTTTAACAAACGCATTATTTACATATGAATTAGTAGATATTGATGAAGTACGAAAAATATATAATGATATAGAAGTTGAGAAGAATGAGGAAAATATAGAAGAGTTATCATTTAGAAATGAAAAAATAGCAAAAAGATTTGTTGAATTAACTAGTAAAATGTCAGTAATATATATGGAAGATAGAACAAGATATTCAATGCAATTATTGGCTGATATTATAAAAAGGCTAAACGAAGAGAAAATAATAACTTTAGATGATTTATACAATATGAAAGACCAAGACATTATTGATATAATTAAGAAATCACAATATAAAGATATATTTAATACTTGGGCAAAAGCTAAAAAAGTAAAAACTTCAAAAGAAGAGCCAAAAGGGGTGTATTCTGTACATCATGGTACAAAAGTTAGATATATTGATCCATTAGTAAATGGAGAGAGAATATCAAAAGTATGTAAAAAAGCAAAAGAGATGATTGAAGGAAATTTAGCATATGATATGTCAAACTATGTATATCTTGACTTTAATTTTTAAATAAGAAAATGCAGGTAATTATATTGAAAATTATCTGTATTTTTTATATAATTGGGTTATTAATATAAGTTATGAAAAATGAATAAATTTTTTATAAAAAATGGAGGAATAAATGGAACTAAAAGAATTAATAGGAAAAGAAGAATTAGATAAAAGAATAGAAGAATTAGCAAAACAGATAGATGAAAATTATGATGGACAAGAAATAGTGGCAATATGTGTATTAAATGGTGCTGCATTTTTTGCAGTAGATTTAACATTAAAAATGAAAACGAGAATGCAAGTAGAGTTTATAAAAATATCAAGTTATGAAGGAACAGAAAGTACAGGAGAAATAAAAAAATATTTAGACATAGATAAGAAAAAAGTAGAAGATAAAAATGTTTTAATAATAGAAGATATAGTAGATACAGGAAGAAGCATGAAGTATTTAATAGAACATTTAAAAGAAAAAAATCCTAGAGATATAAAAATATGTAGCTTATTAAGTAAACCAAGTAGAAGAGAAGTTGAAGTAAATATAGATTATTTAGGTTTTGAAGTTCCAAATAAATTTATAATAGGATATGGATTTGATGATGAAGATGGATTTAATAGAAATATTCCATATATAGGATGCAAATAAAATATTTTAATTTAAAGGAGAAAAATAGTGAAATATTGTAATTTAAATATAAATCTTACAAATAAAGAAGAATTATTTAAAAAAGATCCAAATAAAACAAAATGTATTGTTACACTTAATGCGCAAATAATTAGGCTAGCAAATACAAATGAAAAATTATTCGATTTTGTAAATCAAAATTATGCAACATTAGATGGACAAATACCATTAAAATTTGCAAGACTTACAGACAAAAGATTTAAACAAGTTGAAAAATTGTCAGGTAGTGAAATTGTATTTGATTTTTGTGAATATGCAAAAGAAAACAATATGAAAATTTATTTTTTAGGTGGCTTAGAAGATTCAAATAGGCAAGCTGTCTTAAATGTTAAAGAAAAATATGGCATAAGAGTAGGAGGATATTCACCACCATATGAGAACTATCCATTTTCAGAAAAATTTGTAGAAGATTGTATGAATCATATAAAGGAAGAAAAACCAGATATAATATTTGTTGGATTTGGAGCACCAAAACAAGAATTTTTTATGAGAGATAATTTAGAAGAACTAACAAAATGTGGAGTTAAATTTGCTATTGGCAGTGGAGGAACAGTGGATTTTGTATCAGGAAAAATAAAAAGGGCTCCTAAGTTTATTAGCAAAATGGGATTAGAAGGAATATATAGATTATTTAAACAATTTAACAAGGCTCGTATAAAAAGAATAACATATTCATTTGGTTTCTTTAAATATATAAAAGGGAAGCCGTCATTTTAAATAATATTAATTAAAGAAGAAACTCATTAAAAGGAAAAGGAAAAATAAAAATGAATAAAATAAATTTAAATAATATAAAAGTAGCAATTTTTGATTTCGATGAGACACTTGCTATTCACAAAGATAAGAAGTATAAAGAAAAGCGTAATCAAAGTGAAGATAAATTATTTAGCTACTATTTGAATGCATATTTAAATCCAGAAAATTTTTATGAAAAAATTGAAATTTGTAGTGTATCAGAACCGATTCTTAAGCTGATTAATATTTTAAGAAAAAATGATACTAAAATATATTGCGTTTCTGGAATGAAATTTTCATTTCATTTAAAAGCAAAAGAAGATTTTGTTCATAAGCATTATGGAAATGATATAGAAATAATTTCAGCTGGAACTCAAGAACTGAAAATTAATGCTACTAAAATAATTAAAAAATTGAATGATTGTAATTTAGATGAAATATTATTTGTAGATGATATGAGTGAAAATATTATTAATTTTAATAAGGTTGGAATAAATGCAGTGTTACCTGAAGAGGTTGATTCGTTAATAGTTTAATTGATTAAGAAAGCAAAAAATGTATGAAGAAAATGATAATTTTAATTATAATAATAAAATTATTTTGAAAGAGGTAGAAAATAAAAAGTATAAAAGATAGGAAGTGATAAATATGGATATGTATCAAAAAAGAAAAGCAAGACAAGAAAAGAAAAATAATGAAAAAAATGAACAAATACAAAATCAAATGAACATCAACTGGGAAAGTACGAATTATCTAAACACTAGCCGAAACTATTGAAAAAACAACATTTTTTCAAATTTTTATCTTTCGTAATTTGATAAATTGGAGGTGAATATATGTCAAATAAAATAATAGAAGTTCAAAATATTAAAGTAAATGTTACAAATATAGATGATAATGATTATATTTGTATTTCTGATTTTGGTAAATACAAAGAGGGAAAATCGAAAGCTGATGACATTATAAGAAACTGGCTAAGAAATAGAATTACTTTGGAATTTTTAGGGACATGGGAGTCGATTTATAATCCAAATTTTAATTCCGTCGAATTCGACGGGTTTAGAAAAAGTGCAGGGCTTCATACATTTACATTAAGTGTTACTGAATGGTGTGAAAAAACAAATGCAATTGGTATATATTCAAAACGAGGAAAGTATGGAGGAACTTATGCACATAAAGATATAGCTTTCGAATTTGCTTCTGCAATTAGTCCGGTATTTAAACTGTATTTAATAAAAGAATTTGAAAGGTTAAAAGAAATTGAAAATCAAAACAGGGAGTGGGATGTAAAAAGAATATTAACGAAAAACAATTATTTAATACATACGGATGCAATTAAAAATTACATATTGCCAGATAATGATTTTTATAAAAATAGAGAATGGTTAAAATATGCTGAAGAAGCTGATATTTTAAATGTAGTCATATTTAACACAACGGCTAAGAAATGGAGAGAACTTAATCCTGATTTAGCTAAAAATTCAAATATTAGAGATTATGCTACAATAAATGAATTAACAGTATTATCTAATTTAGAATCACATAATGCAGAATTAATTAAAGAAGGAAAAAGTAAAGAGGAAAGATTTGAAATATTAAGTGAAATTGCAAAGTATCAATTAAATATACTTAATAATGCTGAAAAAATAAAATTGCTAGGAAATGGAAATAAAGAGGAGTAAAGTTATGGGAATAATATCTTTAGCTAGTGGTAGTTCATGTTGGAGATGTTTAGATTATTATAAAGAAAAAAGGGTTGTTGAATTGAATAAAATAAATGAAAATGAGTATTCAAGCATTGTAAAAGGAACCAATAATTATAATGTCCATTTGGATATTGAACATCCTAGGAAATCTTCATGTAATTGTCCCTTAGCTAATGGTAAAAGAATAATATGTAAGCATATAGTTGCAACATATTTTACTGCTTTTCCAAATGAGGCAGTTAGTTTTGAAGAAGAACAAAATCGATTACAAGAAGAGTATGAAAAAGAGCAAGAAGAGAAATATGACAAAGCAATTAAATACTTAAATAGAATGTCAAAGCAAGAATTGATTGAAGAATTAATTCAAGTTTTTGATTACGGACCTGAATGGATATATAATGATTTTGTAAAAAGAAATTTGTATTAATAAGATATTATAAAAAAAAGGATGTGATATAAAATGCAACTATCAGAACAATTGATTTATTGTACTACAAAGATAATAAATATCATTGATGAAACGAAAATTGTAACTGGTACAGGTTTTTTTATGAATTTTAATGAAAATTTGGAAAAAGGCACATGCCAACCTGTAATTATTACTAACAAACATGTTGTGAAAGATGCTAAAAAAATTATTTTTTCTGTGTGTAGGGCAGATGAAAATAATAATCCGCTAGATCAACAAAAATTTACGATAACTCTTGATGAATTTAAAATAATTAATCATCCTGACAATGATGTGGACTTGTGCGCAATACCCATAGCTTCGCTAGATAGTTATAGTCAGGAATATAAAGTCAGGTTGTATCGTGGAAAGCTTGGAACAGATTTAATAATAAACGAAGATGAAGTTAAAGATTGTTCTGCAATGGAAGATATTATTATGATTGGATATCCTAACGGACTTGAGGATTCTTATAATAATAAACCAATAATTCGAAAAGGCATAACTTCTACACACTTAAAATTTGATTATAATGGGAAAAAAGAATTTTTAATTGATATGGCTTGTTTCCCAGGATCTAGTGGATCGCCAATTTTCTTTTGTAATGAATCTTCATATACACAAGGCAATGCTACTTTTTTTGGCTCTAGATGTAAACTATTAGGCTTATTATATGGTGGACCACAACATACTAGTACAGGAAGTGTTGTGTTTGAAAATATTCCAACTAATCCAAAAGCTATTATTCAAATACCAAATAATTTAGGAGTTGTAGTTAAAGCAGTTAGAATTAAAGAACTTGAAGGATTTATGAAAAATATGAGTTAAAAAGGAGTGATTAAAATATCAAATTGGAATGTAGCAGGATATTTAAGATTATCAAAAGAAGATAATGAAAATATGGAATCAAATAGTATAGTTAATCAAAGAGAATTAATTGAACAATATATTAATGGTAAAGAAGATTTAGAATTAATAGAATACTATATTGATGATGGATATAGTGGCACTAATTTCAACAGACCAGGATTTGAAAAACTATTACAAGATATGAAAAATAAAAAGATTAATTGCATAATTGTAAAAGATTTATCTAGATTTGCAAGAAGTCATATTGAAGCGGATATGTATTTTGAAAATATATTTCCTTCTTTAAATATTAGATTTATATCAGTAATAGAAAATATAGACAGTTTTGAAAATCCAGATTCAATGGACAACCTTATTGTTCCATTTAAGAATTTATTAAACGATGCTTATGCAAAAGACATATCTAAAAAAGTAAAAAGTGCATTGCTAACTAAAAGATTAAATGGAGAGTTTATTGGAACTTCTGCTACATATGGATATTTAAAAAATCCAAAAGATAAACATAAATTAATAATAGATGAAGAAGCATCGAAGAATGTTATTAAAATTTTTAATGATATAATAGAAGGGAAAACAGCAAGTGAGATAGCTAATGAATTAAATAGTAACAATGTTTTAACACCTGCTTCATATAAAATAAAAAATAACAATATAGAAGTAGACAAAAAGTGGAATGTAAAAATGATTAATGTAATACTTCAAAATAGAGTTTACACAGGAGATTTAATTCAATGGAAGAAGAAGGTAGAAAGTTATCGTACTCATAAATTAATTACAACCAATAAAGATGAATGGATAATAGTTGAAAATAATCATGAGCCAATTATATCAAAAGAAGAGTTTGATGAAGTACAAGAAATATTAAATAAAAATAAATCTGCAAGAAGCAATAAAGAAAAAGATTTATTTTATAACTTTTTGAAGTGTGCAGATTGTGGAAGCTCATTTACAGTAAGAAAAGTAAAGAACTATGAATATTATCATTGTACATCATATGTAAGAAATGGTGCATGTACAAGCCATTCTATTAGAAAAGATAAATTAGTTGAAATAGTATTAGAAGAGTTAAATAAGAAAATTAAAAGAAATAAAATTGATACTTTAACAAGAGACATTTTATTAAAAAATATAAATAGTATCATTATATCTCAAGATGGAGAAGTAAATGTTAAATTAAAGTGAAGGAGTGAATATAGATGGAGAAAGAACAAGATAATAGTTATCACAAAATCAACCTTAACTGGTACCCAGGACACATGGCAAAAACAAAAAAACAAATACAAGAAGATTTAAAATTAATAGATGTAGTAATAGAGATATTAGATGCTAGAATACCACTATCTAGTCAAAACCCAGATATAGCACAATGGACAAAAAACAAGAAAAAAATTATAATATTAAATAAGGCAGATTTAGCAGAAGAAAAGCAAAACGAAAAATGGGTAGAATACTACAAAAAACAAGGAATAGTAGCAATACTAACAGATTCAAACTCTGGAAAAGGTGTGCCAGAAACGATAAGGCAAATAGAAAAAATAATGCAAGATGATAAAGAAACTTTTTCAAATAAAGGAAGAGTAGGAAGATCAATAAGAGTTATGATAGTAGGGATACCTAATGTAGGAAAATCTTCTTTTATAAATCGTATAACAAAAAAATCATCTACGGCAGTAGGAAATAGGCCGGGTGTTACAAGACAAAAACAATGGGTTAGAGTAAAAGAAAATATAGAATTATTAGATACACCGGGAATCTTATGGCCAAAATTAGAACCTCAAGAAGTTGCATTTCACTTAGCTTTTACGGGAACAATAAAAGACGACAATTTAGAGAAAACAGAAATAGCATATTTCTTGTTAAAATATTTATTAGAAAACAAAAGAGAATCAATAATAAACAGATATGGAATTTCAAATGAAATAATAGAAGAGAAATTATCAAATGAAGATCAAATGGAAAATGAAAATATATTAGAAATATTATATGAGATTGGTAAAAAAAGAGGAGCTATAGTTTCTGGTGGTAGAATAGACGAAGAAAAAATTTCAAATATTCTAATAGATGATTTTAGAACAGGAAAACTAGGAAAAATTACTCTAGAAATAGCAAAATAAGAAGGAAGAATAAATGGAAGAATTAATAGAAAGAAAAAAAGATATAGAAGAAGTAAAATTGATGCCTCCATTAGTTTGGGCATATATTGGAGATGCTGTATATGAATTATATATTAGAACAAATCTAGTAAATAATACTAAATTAAATCCACATAAATTACATGTAGAAGCAATTAAATATGTTAAAGCACAAGCACAGGCAAAAATATTAAAAAATATTACGGAAATCTTAACTGAAGAAGAAAAGGACATAGTAAGAAGAGGTAGAAATGCTCAAAATCATCATCTACCTAAAAATGCTAATTTAGATGAGTATAGTCATTCAACTGCATTTGAAGCATTAATAGGATACTTATATTTAACAAAACAGGATGAAAGATTAAATGAAATTCTAGAAAAAACTTTTGAAACAAATTAATTTTGCTATAGACAAAAATAATAAATTCTAAAAGAATGGTGTCATTAGTGACAATAAGAATGTAACTAAGGAGCGTCCCTATTGACACCAGTTAAAAAAAATGTTATTATAAATAAGCATTAAGAAAAGGCCCCTTGGTCAAGCGGTTAAGACGCAGCCCTCTCAAGGCTGAATCATGGGTTCGATTCCCGTAGGGGTCACCAAATTATTAAAACTAGAAAGAAAAAATTTCTAGTTTTTTTCTGTTTTTTTATATGCAAAAATTGTTGAAAAAAATATATGTTTATGTTATAACTAAATATAGTGATATTTATAAGGAGGTCATCTTATGGCAAAAAAACAAAGAGATATTGGAAAAATAGCAACAAAAGTTATGGCTATATTTTTAGCAGCTTTAATGGTATTAGGAATAGGCGGAACATTAATATATTATTTAGTAGCAATGTAAAAATAAATAAAAGGAAGAAAATAAATGAAAGATAGTTTTTTTAACGTTATAGATACATTTTGGCAAGTAAATGTAGTTGAATATATTACAAACTTACAAGAGAATCCATTAAGGCTTATTTCACTTGCAATAGATCTAACTATTGTAATATTTTTAGCATATAAACTAATTAAAATGACAAAGAAATCAAGAGTTTGGCAGTTAATAAAAGGAATAGCATTATTGATTGTTGCTACTTTAATAAGTGGATGGATTCATTTAGATATATTACATTACATATTAACTTCAATTATGACATATGGAGTAATAGTAATGATAGTTATATTCCAGCCAGAACTAAGAAGAGGATTGGAACAATTAGGAACAAATAAATTTACTAAATTTTTTGGAATAGATAAAGATATAATTACAAAATCCAAAGAAGATATTTATAAAATAGTTATTGCAGCAGAAGAGCTTGCATCACACAAAACAGGTGGATTAATAGTACTAGAAAGAGATATAAAAATAGGAGATATTGCAGAAACTGGAATAGAAATGAACAGTGAGATTTCTCCACAATTATTGGTAAATATATTTGTACCAAATACACCTCTTCATGATGGAGCTGTTATTATAAGCAATAATAAAATTGTAGCGGCAGCATGTATACTACCACTTGCAAATGATAAAGAAATAGCTAAAGCACTAGGAACAAGACATAGAGCTGCAATTGGAATTTCAAAAGAAACAGATAGCATAGCTATTGTTATTTCTGAAGAAACAGGAAAAATATCTGTAGCAAAAGATGGAACTTTAATAGTAGACGTAAATGAAGAAACGTTAAAGAAAATATTAATTAAAGAAATGATTACAAATAGATTTAAAGAAGGAAACACAGTAAAAGCAAATAAGATAAAAAAATTAAGAACTAAATTTGAAAAAGAAAACAAGAAAGAAGCATAAAAATAAAAGGAATTTTAATATGAAAAATATTAGATTAACAATTGAATATGATGGAAAAGATTTCAATGGGTGGCAAAAACAGCCAAACAAGTTAAATATACAAGGAGAAATTGAAAGAGCAATAGAAGAAATAACAGGAGAAAAAGTAGATTTGATTGCATCTGGAAGAACAGATGCAGGAGTACATGCTTTAGCTCAAATGGCAAACTTTAAGACAAATAGCAAGCTTCCTGTAGAAAAATACCCAATAGCTTTGAATACAAAACTAAAAAAATCTATACGCATTCAAAAGGCAGAAGAAGTAGAAGAAAATTTTCATTCAAGATATCATTGCAAACAAAAAACATACAGATATGTAATTAATAATAGTGAACAAGGTTCTAGCATATATAGAAATTTAGAGTATTTTATACCAAATAAATTAGATGTAGAAAAAATGCAAGAAGCGGTAAAATACTTTGAGGGAGAACATGATTTTAGAGCTTTTAAAGCAAGTGGTACAAGTAGCAAAAGTAGTGTAAGAACTATATACAAGGCTAAAGTAGAAAAACAAGGAGATAGAATTGTAATAGAACTTACGGGTAATGGATTTTTGTACAACATGGTTAGAATAATTGCAGGAACATTAGTAGATGTAGGATTAAGAAAAATAAAACCAGATGAGATTCCTGAAATTATAGAAAATGGTGAAAGATCAAGAGCAGGAAAAACACTTCCACCACAAGGTTTATATTTAGTAAAAGTAGAGTATCAATAAAGTATCATAGGAACATAAAAAGTAGTGAATTCATATAATATACAAAAAAGAAAAAACATAAGGAGAGATAAATATGAATACATTACTTTTATTTTTTGCTTTACCAGTAGCAACAATTCTTTTGGCTATTGTAGTAGAGAAAATACTAAGAAATCCATTTTTAACAGCAATTACATTTTTCGCAATATACTTAATAGTAGCATTTGCCGCTTTTGACGCAACATTTTTAATATATGCAATTGTTTATACTATATTAGCTTTTATAACAGCAATTATTGCAGAATTCTTTTTCCAAAGATGTAGAGAACAAAATAACAATTGCTGTAAATGGCTTTGCAGGTGCAGCCAGTCTAATAATACAACAACATTAAGTGATCAAGATATAACAAGAATAGCAAATAGATTAGCAGACATACAAAATTCAAATAACAATAATAGTTGCAACTGCAATTGTTGTAGAAACAATAATACATCAGATGTAGCTACAGTAAATGTAACAAACAATACAACTGGAGGAAGAACAAGTTGGTGTTGCTACAGAAGATAAAATAAAAAGTACCAAAAGGGACGTTACTAAAAGGTAAATCTGTCCCTTTTGGTATATTTTTTAGCTGTACAAGCTAATATTACAAAAATATTACAATCATATTATTTTTATATGACACTTGCCGTAATTTATTGTTTTTCTACATAAATTGTTGTACAATGAAATAAGTAATAATATTTTGTCAAAAATAAGGAGGAATATAGATATGGCAATGAATCCAATGCAAAGAAAAGCAAATAATTATTTATTAATAGGAATATTAGGAACACTATTGGTAACTGGTACAGTAATAGTATTTTTATTTATGCAATTAAATAATTTAAAACAAGAGGCTAAAAAACAACAAACTAACAGTAAAACAGTATATGTATTAGCACAGGATGTAAAATCAGGAGAAACAGTATCTTATGATAAATTGATTAAAAGATCAATTCAAAATGCAGCTATTCCAGAAAATGCACTATCTGTAGAATTAACAGAAAAGACAATAGCAAAAATTGATTTGAAAATAGGAACAGTTATAACAGACAATATGGTAGAAGAATTTGAAAATAAAACTACATCAGATATAAGAAAACAAGAATATAACACTATTATTTTACCAACACAAATACAAAGTGGAGATTATATAGATGTACGTTTAAGATTATCAAATGGAGTAGATTATATTGTAGTTTCAAAGAAAAAAGTTGAAATACCACAAATAGATGGAGTTGATTCAGCTAATTCTATTGATATAAACTTAAACGAAACAGAAATTATGGTAATGTCAAATGCTATAATAGAAGCTTTTATAGATAAAGGATCTTTACTTTATGCAACAACATATGTAGAACCAGGATTACAAAGTTCTGTAATTCCAACATATGTACCAAGTGGAGCAGTACAAAGTGCATTAAATTCAAATCCAAATATTGAACAAGAAGCTAAAAATGCATTGTTTGCAAGATATAATCAAAACGCAAGTACAAGAACAAATATAATAGATGGTACTTTAGCTCAATATGCTCAAGACAGAGTAGACAACATAGAAGAAGGAGTACAAGAACAAATTACAAAAGCAAAAGAAGAAAGACAAACTTACTTAGAAACATTAGGTGGATATTAAAATTAAAAGAGAAAACACAACCTTATAGGTTGAGACATTAAAAACGGAGGAAAGCAATGAAAAAAATAGGATTCATTGGAGCTTATGACAAAACAGATTTAATATTGTATGTTGCTAAGATATTAGTGGAAATGGGAAAAAAAGTAATATTAATAGATGCAACACTAACACAAAAAGCAAGATACATAGTTCCAGTAATTAGACCTTCAAAATCTTATGTTACAGAATTTGAAGGAATAGATATAGCTGTTGGGTTTGAAAATATGGACAATATAAAAGAGTATTTAGGAATGCCTAAGCTAGTAGAATTAAATTATGATATTGCATTAATAGATATGGATACTCCAAATGCAGTAAGAAGTTTTGAATTAGAAACATTTGAACAAGTTTATTTTATTACATCTTTTGATATGTATTCAATAAAAAGAGGATTGGAATCAATTAGTGGACTTCAAACTACTATTAATGCAACTAAAGTACTATTTGCAAAAAATATATTAAAAGAGGAAGACGATTACTTAAACTTTTTAACAACAGGAAGCAAAATTAACTGGAAAGAGGAAAAAATTTATTTTCCATTTGAAGTTGGAGATCAAACGGTTATATACAATAATCAAAGAGTTTCTAAGATAAAATTTAGGAGATTAAGCAGTCAATATAAAGAGGGACTAATGTATTTAGCAACTAAAATTTTGGAAGATGTAGATGAAAGAATGCTTAGAAACACATTTAAAAAAATAGAAAAAGGAGTATAAAAATGGCAATAATTGCATTTTGGAGTAATGAAGATAAAGAAACTGCACAAACAATGTCAATGGTAGCATTATCTACTTATATGGCAATAGAACATAATTACAGAATATTAGATATTAGTACTAGTTTTGCCGATACAACCTTGGAAGATAGCTATTGGAATTTAGAAAAAATGAAACAATTAGTAAAAACTTTTTCTAATAATGCACAAGTAGGACTAGAATCAGGTATAGAAGGACTAGTAAAAATAATAAATAGTAATAAAACTTCTACTAATATTGTGTCTAATTATACGAAAATAGTTTTTAAAGATAGATTAGATGTTCTTTGTGCATCAAGAACAAAAGAATATGAAGAATATAGACAAATAGCAGAAGTGTATCCAAATATAGCGCAAGTTGCCAATAGAAACTATGATTTAGTATTTATAGATGTTTCAAAAAGAATGCCAAAAGAACAAGTAAGAGAAATATTACAACTTTCAGATATTATAATAGTGAATATGACACAAAGATTAAAAGTAATAGATAATTTTATGAAATTAAGAGAAGAAAATGACTTTTTTAAGAAAAATAATATACTACTAAATCTAGGAAGATATGACAAATATTCAAAGTACAATGTAAAAAATGTTACTAGATATATGAGAGAAAAGAAAGAAATAAATGCTATTCCATATAATACATTATTCTTTGAAAGTTGCTCAGAAGGAAAAGTAGCAGAATTTTTCTTAAGATTAAGAAGAGTTGAACCAGATGATAGAAATGCAGTATTTGTAGAAGAAACTGCAAGATTAGCAAAAGATTTAATATATAAGCTACAAGAATTACAATTAAAATTGTAACTAAAGAAATAAAGGAAGGAGCCTTATGCTATGAACTTTGGTAATATAATATTAATCTTATTAGTATTACTAATAGCAGGATTTCTAATTATACGTAAGTTAAAAAAGAGACAAGATGAAAAAGAAGAAGAAAAAGTACAAGTAGACGATAAAACGTATACACTAGAAAAAATGACTGCTTTTGTAAAGAAAAGATTAGATGAAATAACAAAGATTAACTTATATGATATAGGTCTTTCAGAGGAAGAATTAAAAAGAAGAAAAAATAAAAAATATGAATTAAAGAAAGCATTAAAAGGCTGTACATATGGAGATGTTAACGATAAAAAATATGTAAAGGAATTAATCTTTGACATATTATCAAAAGAATATGGTGTATCAGAAATAAATATATCAACAGCAATACCTTTTGATGTACCATCACTTTTAACTGCACAAGATAAATTTGAAATAATTCTTTATATGTATAAACAAGACTTTGGATATGAAGCATTAAGTGAAATAATAAATAAATATGACTTAGCAAGATTAAAATACATATCAGGAGAAACTAAACCTTCTTATGTAATAACAGAAGATGAAATTAACGAAATTTTTGAAAAAGAAAATTTTGTACTTGCTTTCCAAGATAAATTAAATGTAGTAGTACAAAGAATTTATCAACATTATAAAGGATATTCAAGTATAGATGAAATTCGTGATATGAACATAGATGGTATTTCAGGTGGTGTATCTGGATTACCAGAGAGTTTCTTAAGCCAAGTAGCACAGACAGATGGAGATTATTTAGATCAAATAGTTGATCACAAAGTTCCTCGTGCTTGTGATAGTATTTGGATAATGTTCCATGGTAAGTCAATACGTTTAGCATTCTTATCTTTTGGAACAGAAGCAGAACTAAAAAGAGTATGTCAAAATATTTATAAATACAATAACCCAGGACAATTATCAGATACAAATGGTTATAAAATCAATGAAATGAAAGATGGTTCTCGTGTTGTTGTTGTAAGACCAAGTATGTCAGAAACATGGGCATTCTTCGTAAGAAAATTTGACGTTAAACGTGCTACACTAGAACAAATAGTACGTTTCCCAGGAAAAGAAGAAACAATAGATCTTTTAAAATATTTAGTAAAAGGTGCAAGAATTATATCACTAACTGGTGAACAAGGTTGCCGGAAAAACAACAATGCTTATGGCTATGATTGAAAATATATATGAAACGATGAACCTTCGTATTACAGAAACTGCATTCGAGCTTCACTTAAGAAAAATATATCCTACAAGAAATATTTTATCAATGCGTGAAACAGAAACAGTATCTGGACAAGAGTGTTTGGACGTTCAAAAGAAAACTGATGGTTCTGTTAATATCATTGGTGAGGTTGCAACTGACCCCGTAGCATCTTGGATGATTCAATCTGCACAGGTTGCATCTAAGTTTACATTATTTACTCACCATGCTAAAACATTCCCAGACTTAGTAACAGCACTACGTAACTCAATGTTAAGAGCTGGGGTTTTCAAAGATGAAAGAACAGCAGAAGAACAAGTTGTTTCAGTATTAAACTTTGATATTCACTTAGTAAAAGACTTTAGAGGTAGAAGATATATAGAACGTGTTACAGAATGTATACCAGTAGAAGAAAAAAATGAATATACATTTGACCATAGAAAAGAAAAAACATTAGAAGGAAAATTCGACAAATTTATGGATAATGCGACATATTATTTTAGCAAAAGTACAAACAAAGAGTTATATAAATATCAAAACATATTAGAATATCATGATGGAACATATGTATTAACAAATAAAATATCAGATAATAATATCCGTGAAATGTTAAATAACATGGATGATGCAGATGCAGAAGAATTTATAAAATTCGTAGAAAGAAATTGGGGAACAAAGGTGAAGAGATATGCAGAAGATGAACCACAAGAATTACCTGCACCTAAAAAAAGAGGAAGAAAACCAGTACAAAAATAATAGAGATACCCTGCGCGGGACATAGAGCAAGATAAAAGGAGGTGTTGATAAGTAAATGAATAACCAAATGCTAATGTATATGATGATAGGTGTTGGAGCATTATTTGCAATTATAGTAATAGTATTCTTTATATTAAAAAGAAATAATAAAGAAGAAAAATATATAAGAAAACTACAACAAGGAACAAAAACTTCAGCATTTTCTAAAGAAATTATATATCAAAAATTATATGTTTTTTACTTAAAAACACCTTTTATAAAAAGATATTTGTTGAAGATAAGAAGAAGACTAGAAATTATTAATATAGATGATGAATACTTGACTAGAATGCAAACTGCTAGAATATTAACTAGAACTTTCTTAATTATTATACCATTAACAATTGCAATCATTATTTTAACAAACAATAACACACTATTAATGAGTATATTATTAATATTCGAAATATTCTTATTAGATACTTTTATTGATGGAAGAGTAGATAAAATAGACAATAACTTATTGAAACAACAAATAAATTTCTTTTCTGAAATAAGACATGCATACCATGAATTTAATATGGTAGAAGAAGCTATATATCAAACAGCGCAAGATGATGAAAATCCAGAAATGGCAAGACAAGCTGAAAAAATATATGAAGTATTAATTTCAGATAATCCAGAGGGAGAACTTGAAAAATACTATGATGTAGCACCAAATGCATACTTAAAAGAATTTGCTGGAGTATCATATTTAACAAAAGAATTTGGTGATAGAAAAGTAGATGGAGCATCATTATATTTAAAAAACTTAAATAATATTACACAAGAAATGCAACTTGAAATATTAAAAAGAGATAAGTTAGACTATGTATTCCAAAGTTTATCTGTTATAGCTATTGTTCCAATGTTGTGCTTAGAGCCAATAAAAAATTGGGCAATATCACAATTTAGTTTCGTAGAAAGCTTCTATAATGGAAAAAATGGAATGCTTGTACAAATATTAATTTTAATAGCAACATTTGTATGTTATATATTAACAAGAAAACTAAAAGATAATGGATCTACAAAAATGAATACAAAAAATACAGAAAATCCATGGCAAGAGAAACTATATAAAATAAAACCAATAAAGAAATTTGTAGATTTATTTATACCAAAAGAAGGAACAAAAGAATCAAGAAAAATAAAAACAATTATGAAAGAAGCTGCATCAAAAGACAAAATACAATGGCTATATATAAATAGAATATTGCTATGTGTTGTAGCATTTGTCGTATCTGTTGTATTCTTTTGGCAATTACATAGAATTACAATAAATAATGTATACACAGATCCGACAACAACCTATGATATAATAGGTGACATGAGTGCAAAGGACAGAAAAAAGGCAGATGAACTTACAAAATCTGATAATGAATATATAAAATATTTTAAAGGAAAATCAGACTTAAAACAAGAAGACATAGAAAAAGCAATGAAAAAAGGAAATGTAAATAAAGATTATATAGACAAAAAGGATGAGGAAAGAGCTACTGCAGCAGAAAGAATAATGGGCAAAATAAAAACAGTAAATAGCGAATATTTAAGCTGGCTAGAAGTATTGGGTGGTATGGTAATTGCAATGATTGCATATATGTCACCAATATGGCTTCTAAAATTCCAAAAGAAGATGAGAGAGATGGAAATGGAAGACGAAGTAATGCAATTCCAAACAATCATCTTAATGCTTATGAGAATAGAGAGAGTTAATGTTGAAATCATATTAGAATGGCTAGAAAGATATTCAAATATATTTAAAGATCCAATTAGCAAATGTGTTAACGATTATGAGAGTGGACCTTGGGAAGCACTTGAAGCTATGAAAGAAGAAGTAACTTATCAACAGTTTATAAGAATTATTGAAAGTCTTCAAGCAGCTGTTGAAAAAATACCAATTAAAGATGCATTTGATGAATTAGATACAGAAAGAGATTATTACCAATCAAAACGTAAAGAATCAAATGAAAGACTAATTTCAAAAAAAGGAATGATAGGAAAAGGTATTGGATTTGCACCAATGGTAATGCTTTTTGTTGGATATTTGATTATTCCATTAGTATTTATCGGATTAACAAGTATGTCAACATCATTTAACACAATGTCAGCAATGAAATAGTAAAAGGAGGAGGAAAATAATGGAGAATGCATCAAAAGCCCTAATTATGGCAGGGGGAGTATTAATTGCATTATTAGTTATTGGACTCCTTGTGTTTTTTTATAATAATTTAAGTGGATTAAAATCAATTGAGCAATCAAATGATGAAGTAGAAGCAATTACAGAATTTAATAAAAAATATGATGTATATGCAAGAAATATATATGGTAGTGAAATACTTTCACTTGCAAATATGGTAGATGATTATAATACACGCGAATCAAATAACAAAGGATATACTAAACTAGAATTATATGTTAAATTTGAAAGTACTATAAATGAAAAATATTTTGTAAAAAATAGAACATATACAGCAAGACAAATATGTGAGCAAGTTGAAAAAATACAAAGCGAAATAGATAAATATTCAAGTAGAAATAAGAAAGATGGACATATATTTTACCATAAAACAGCAAGTAATATATCTAGAACTACAGCACAATTAGCAGCAATGAGAACAAATGATATAAAAAATATATTGGGGTATGGAGAAAATGAAAAGCTACCAGACGAGATAACAAATGATATACAAGCTTATAATAATATAAAAAATTTATTAACAGAAATAAAATCAAAGACTTTTAAATATGAAGGATTCGAATATGATAAAAAAACAGGAAGAATAACTAAAATGACTTATAAATTATAATAATAGGAGGAGAATATGGAGAATGCATCAAGGGCTTTAATTATGGCAGCTAGTGTTCTATTAGGGGTAATGATTATTTCAGTAGGTGTTGCACTTTTTAATTCTTTTTCTGAATTTAGTAGGTCTACCGTACAAAAAGTAGAAGATGCTAAAATTGCCGAATGGAACAATAACTATTTGAAATATTATGGAAGTTATACCGATGATAACGGAAAAGAAAAACCTATACAGGTTACTGCACATGATATAGTAAGTATTGCAAATAGTGCAAAACAAAATAATATAAATTATGAATTGGATACACAAAATTATAATGAAAATACATATTATCTTCAAGTACAAGTAAAAACAGATCCTCATTTTGAATCAAAAACAGATGAAGAAAAAAACAAATTTTTAAAAGAAAATTCGTTAACAAAAAACAATGATAATACATATAGCACTAAATATTATATGTGTACAGAAGTTAAAGTTAGCGAAGCAACCAAAAGAGTAATATATATTAAATTTGATGATTACAAAGAAAAATAGCAAAAAATGTAAAAAAATATAAATTTTACAATTGCATTAAAATAATAATAATGTTATAATATAAAGGAACTTATAAAATGAAAAAGAATCTATTAGTAATATTAGGAATTTTCTTAATTATTATTGCAGTCATAAGTTATATTTATTATAACTATGAAAAGACTGCTAGAATAGCTAAACAAACTAATTTAGAATACGAAAAATATACACAGCAAGAAATTATAGGCTCATCATTAATGACTGTAATTAATAAGGCAACAGATCAAAACGAAAAGAATGGCGTTGCGAAAGATAAAAATAAACGTTATATAGAGAACGAAGAAAATTCAATAAAAATAGAAATTAAGTTTAAAGAGTCAGATAAAACTTATGCTATGGAAGCAATTTCAGAATTAGGATATGAAAGCTTTGTAAAAAATTATAGTAACATGAATTTTATTTGTACTAAAAAAGAATATCATAAAAAAACAAATCAAATAAAATATCTATTATTTGAACAAATTTAGTTATTAATTTTAAGTTAACTCTTATAAAACAAACAAACAGAGATAACTTGCAAAATATAAAAACAAAAGTAAAAATTAAGGAGGAATTTTATTATGGAGAATGCATCAAAAGCATTAATTATTGCAGGAGCAATACTATTATCAATTTTAATTATAGGACTTGGTATGATGATATTTAACCAAGCAAAAGACGCTTTATCAGGAACAGGTATGGATCAACAAAAAGTAGCTACATATAATTCAGAATTTACAGATTATGAAGGAACTAATGTAAACGGAACTAGAGCAAGAAGTTTATGTGACACAGTTAGAAACCATAATATAACAGTAGCAGCAGAAGATGAAAGTTTACTTATAGGAATAAATGGAAAAAATGATACTGCTAGTATTAACGCATCAAAAATAAGTTTTAAAGCTGGAAAAACATATACTATAACTTGTGAATATGATGCAAAAACAGGATATGTAAATAATATAACTGTAGTAGAAGCCGGAACAAAATCAGGAAACTAATAGTAAATATTAAAGGAAAGTTAAAATATGGAAAATGCTGTAGAGGCTTTAAAAATGGCATTTGCTTTTCTAACATTCGTATTAGCATTAACAGTTAGTGTAATAGCTTTTAGTAATGTAAAAGCAACATCTGATGTTATATTATATGCAAAAGATGAGACTAACTATTATGATTATATAAAAGACAACAATGTTTTAGGAAGAGCAGCTGAAAATAGAATAGTAGGATTAGAAACAATAATACCTACTCTATATAAATATTATAAAGAAAATTATACAGTAGTATTTAGAGAGGCAAATTATAATGAAACTACAGGAGAGTTTTCAAATATTAAGCCTCTTACTATATATAAAACACCTTCAAGAGCAAAAACAACAGCAGGTGTGCAATTGTGGGGAAAAAACTACGATACAATTATGCAAAATAAATATACTCCATATTTTGATGGAGGGTATAAAGAAAGTTTAAATGATAGTATTTTTTCATTTGACCTAGAAGAAGAAACTTTAAGGCATGAACCATGGACAGGTACTTATGCCAAAACTAAAGAAAATTTAGATTGCTTTTTAAATGGAGTTAGTTATAAAAATCCTAATAATAATGAGGATTATATAGATTATACAAAGTTACCATTACAAACAGGTGGATTTATAGGAAAATATAAATCAGCTAAATTTGTTGAAACAATAGGAGAATATGAATACTCTAGTAGTCAATCAAGTGATACAGAAGATGGAAGTACAATTGATAATAGTTTAATAAAGAAAAAGAAAAAAAGAATAATTATTTTTACATTAATTAAATAAAAAAGAAAAACTAAAGGAGGAAACAAAAAATGGGAGATAGTTTAATTACCATTGTAGCAATATTTTTAGCAGCTGTTTTAATGTTTGTTTTTCCATTAATGTCAATGTCAGAAAGAACAGATGATGTATCACAACTTGCAGTACAAACTGCAACAACAGAATTTGTTGATAAAGTAAGAACAACAGGAAAATTAACATTAGATGACTATGATAAATTTGTAGCTACTTTATCATCTACAGGAAATTCATTTGATGTTGATGTTGAAATTCAACAATTAGATGAAAATCCAGGAGTAAAAACTACACAAGCAGAAATGACAAAAATAGGAGAAAATTTATATTATAGTTTTTATACAAGCCAAGTAGAGGCTATGTTACAAGAAAAGGCTAAAATAACATTAAAAGAAGGAGATCGTATATCAGTTACAGTAAAAAATACTAACCAAACGATATCACAAATATTAAAGAACTTCTTTTATCAAATAGCAGGAAATGATACTTATCAAATTGCTGCTCAACATTCAGGAATAGTTACTGCAAAAGGAACAACAAGTGTTAGATAAAAATTAATGGGCAGATAGTATAATCTGTCCATTTTTATCTTTTAGGAAAGTTATAAAATAGTATGATAACTTTCTGTAGAACAACAAAAAACGAAAGGAAAAAGATAATGAAATTACAACACTTAGCTATTATATTTGTAATAATAATGCTACCAATATCTATGGTAGTAACAGTATATATACAAACACAAATAGACACAATATCTCTTCAAAGTAAATATAGTACAGAATTACAAACAGCTACACATGATGCAATAAAAGCATTTCAATTAAATACATTAAACAATAAATATTCAAGTGTAAGTGATTCAAAAATAAGAGATATAGAAGCATCAATAAATACTTTTTATAATTCATTAGGAACAGAATTTGGTGCTAGTGGATATGATAAAGAAAGTTTGCAAGCATTTATACCAGCTATTGTGTATACAATGTATGATGGTTATTATATTTATGGAAAATACTATAATGAAGAAATAGGAGATTATCAATATGGTTTAAAACCATATATATATTACTCTTGTAGATATAGAAATGAATCTGGGGCATATGATTTTGTTGTAAATTATACATTAGATAACAATATAACTATATATGGGAAGGTAGCTAGTGAATATATAACAAAATCAGGAACATTAATAAATCCTGACTTAGTTGAAATTGGAAACAAAGAAACAGTAGAATATACAGACTTAGCGGGAAATTATCATAGAAAAGACTATGTAGTATCTCTAAAATATAATGGAATAGATATAGAAAAAGAAATATTACAAGAACAATTAGCAATTTTAGTAAATAATGTAGTTGAAAATCCTAAGTATTATGAGTATGTAACTTATAATAATAGAAAAGTATATTACGATAAAGATAATAACAATTATTTTTGGCTTAATAAAAATCAAAAACAAGTTATAACAGATATAGAAACACTAGCATTTGTAAGAAAGATGACAACAAATGGAAATCTATATAGTAATAGTGCAGTACAATATTATGCAGATGCATATGAATTTAGTAAATGGGTGAATGAAAAAATATCAAATATAACTCAAGAAAATGCTATAGATGAAAATGGAAATAGAATTACAGATTTTGCAATAAATACAAATGGAGAAAAAATATTTAAATTAAATGATAAAAATAATAATCCAATGCTAGAAGATTCAATATTTAATCAAAATAGAATTTCAGTAATAAGAAGGACAATACAGACAACATTAAATACAGCAATAGCAAATTATTCATCAAATGCAAATTATGAATTCGCAATGCCAATATTTACAGAAGAAGACTGGGATAAACTAGTAAACAATATATCAGTTGCAACATTTATGCAAGGAATACCAATAGGAGCAAAATATTTTAATAATTATTGTATAATTACAAATAATAAAAATAAAGAATTTACTTCAAAAGATTCAATATATGTAATTACAGACGATAATTCAAATGGCATATTAGAAAATGAAGATGAAGTACATGCTGCATCAAGTATGGATGTGGTAGATAATAAAAAGAAAGTAATTGCAGCATATAAAAATTCAGATTTTGAATTACAAACATTTGAAAATAATAGTACAACATATGCATATTATCCACATGCAAACTATAAATGTTATGATTGCATGGTAAATATGGCACAAACATATAGTATAGATGATATAATAGATGGAGAAATAAAAGTATATAATAAAAATACAGACCAATATGAAAAAGATGTACAAAAATCAAATAGTATAGGAGATTTGAGAAAAATATATTTAACAGCCTTAGCAAGAGAAAAATACGATTTATATAAAACAAATAGCTATTTCGGTAGCTAACACTCCATTGGGGACGTTTACTCTGCATATTTTATTCGTAACTCGCTTTCAGCTCGAACGACTAAAAAATCCTAAAGGTTAATCTGTCCCTTTTGGAAAAATAAGAATGATAATTGAAAAATAGGTAAAAATAAATAGTAATAAAAATTAAAGGAGATTTTAAATTGAAAAGAAAAATCAAAGTAATTTTATTACTATTTATTTTATTGTTTATATATATTTATGTAGCAAGTGTTACTTTAGTGCCTAATAGTATAATTTTAATGCAGGGAGAGAGCTTAAATTTAGCTACTTTATGGGGAATATCTATTAAAGAAAATGAAAATTCTAATCCAAATATAGGCGAGTATAAGCAGAATAGGACAATAGAAGCTGCAACAAAAAATATAGAAGATAATTCTTTGAATGAGACAGGTAAAATAGACTTAAGTTTAAATTTGTTAGACAAAATACCCTTAAAAGAAATTTCTGTAAATGTAATACCGAAAGTAAAGGTAATACCGCTAGGAAACGCTATAGGATTAAAATTATATACTGAAGGAGTCTTAATAGTAGGAATGTCAGAAATAGAAGGAAAAAGACCATATGAACTTTCAGGTATAAAAGAAGGGGACAGAATTATATCAATAGATAATAAGAAAATAGAAACAACAGAAGATTTAATAGAGACAGTAAATGCATCTAAAGGAAAAGAAGTTTCAATTAAATATGTAAGAGAAAATTCAGAAGAAGTAACAAACATTACGCCTGTACAAACAAAACAGAATGAATATAAATTAGGATTATGGGTAAGAGATGCAGCAGCAGGTGTGGGAACAGCATCTTTTTATATACCATCAACAGGAATGTTTGCATCATTAGGACATGGAATTACAGATATAGATACAGGAGATTTAATAACAATTTCTAATGGGGAGTTAGTAAGTACAAATATTGTTTCAATTCAAAAAGGAGAAAAAGGAAAGCCAGGAGAAATTAAAGGAAGTATAGAAGGTTCGAGTAAAATAGGTGAAGTATATAAAAATACTAGTTTTGGAATATTTGGTAAGGTGTCCAATAAAAATAGCTTAAAGATAACTGAAAGCGAAATGGAAATTTTAAATCGTGATGAAATAAAAAAGGGAAAAGCTCAAATAATTTGTGAACTAGAGGATGGTAAGAAAGAGTACTATGATATAGAAATACAAAGAATTTATACAGCGAATAACAAAGATAATAAAAGTATGTTAATAAAAATAACAGATGAAAGACTACTAGAAAAAACAGGGGGAATTATTCAAGGAATGAGTGGTTCGCCGATTATTCAAAATGGGAAATTTGTAGGAGCGGTAACACATGTATTAGTTAATGATCCTACAACTGGGTATGGTGTATTTGCAGACATGATGCTAAAACAAATGATGCAAACATAAAAAAATAAAAAAGTAAAGGCTAAATCCTTTACTTTTTATTATTCTTTGTCGTTATTTGTCAAATTTAATAACTTTTAGTACTTTTTAAATTATATGGATATAACAATTAAAAAGTTCTAATTATATGTTTTTCTATTATTTAAACTAAAAATTATTTTAGAAGCATTGGTCCTAAATTAGTAATTGTACCAGCACCTAAAGTTAGTATAATATCATCTTTTTGAGTATTTTCTTTTAAATAAGTAACTATGTCATTAAAGTCTGGAATGTAAATAGCTTTTCTACCAAGTTCTTTAATTTTATCTACTATATCTTGAGAAGAAACACCATAAGTGTTACTTTCACGTGCTGCATATATATCAGTTACAATGATATTATCAAAGTAAGTTAAACTATCTGCAAAGGCATCTAACAAGTTCTTAGTTCTACTATATGTATGAGGTTGAAAAACAACCCAAGAATGATGATAATTTTTCTTCTTTAATGCAAGAGCAGTAGCTTTAATTTCTGTTGGGTGATGACCATAATCATCATATATAGAAATTCCATCAAAACTGCCAACAAATTCAAATCTTCTATGTGCACCAGTATATTTCTTTAATGCTGTTTTTATGTCTTGTTTAGGAATTCCATAAGCATCACACAAAGCAATGCAAGCTAAGGCATTTAAAACATTATGAGATCCAGGAACTGAAAGTTCAAAAGAACCATAAAAGAAGTTGTTGTGGTAAACGTCAAAACGAGGAAAACCATTTTTATCAAATGTTATATTTCTACCAACAAAATTGGCTTTATCATTTTGAATACCATAAGAAATAGTTTTTGCATTTGTGTAATTATGTAATTTAGAACAATAGTCATTATCTAAATTAACAACTAGCAAACCATCATCAGGTAATAATTGTACATATTTTATAAATGCTTTATTAATGTTTTCAATATTTTTAAAATAATCCAAATGATCATTATCTATATTTAAAATAACTTCAGCTTTAGGGTAGAATTTCAAGAAGCTCTCTACATATTCACAAGCTTCAATTATAAAGTGTTCACTATTACCAATTCTGTAATTTCCATCTATTGCTTTTAAAGTAGCACCTACTTGAATAGAAGGATCTAAACCAGCCTCAACAAAACACATAGAAACCATAGAAGTAGTAGTAGTTTTACCATGTGTACCTGAGATACAAATTGTATCATCAAAGGCTTTTGTAATAAGACCTAAGAAGTCAGCTCTTTCCATTGTTGGAATACCAAGTTCTTTAGCTCTTACAAGTTCTACATCATCAGGTTTAATAGCAGCAGTATAAACAACAAGATCTGCTTTTGCTACCATATTAACATCATGACCTATAATAACATGAATGCCATCTAAATTAAGTTTTTTA